>ERZ779866.1529-NODE-1529-length-23179-cov-9.947587_pt1 | contig 23179 bp, 17 predicted proteins | sample MGYA00511248_ERZ779866 | MGnify/ENA primary metagenome ERZ779866 (study PRJEB29588, sample SAMEA2155758) | human gut metagenome | biome: human gut; feature: human-associated habitat; material: faeces | place: Denmark | collected 2008/2010 ... | reverse complement strand
AGGAGCGGTTCACGCCCACAGTGTTGGTGCGGGAGGATAAGCCGTTTGACTTCACATTTATGCCCGTGCTTCAGTACGGCCCGTCGGTGGAGCTGCATCGGTATGAGGGCTTCTCGGCCATGTTGGACGACTACTACGAGCAGAAGGAGGCCCAGGAGCGGGTGCGCCAGCGGGGAGCGGACTTCATCCGCTCCGTCACCCAGGCCCGCAACCGCACCGCCAAGAAGATTGCCAACCAGGAGGCCGATCTGCGCCATGCAGCCAACCGGGACCAGCTACGCCAGTTCGGGGACATCCTCACCACCAACCTCCACCGGATGGAGAAGGGGCAGAGCGTCCTGCGGGCCCAGAACTACTACGATCCGGAGGGCGGGGAGGTAGATATCCCCCTGGATCCCCTGCTCACCCCTCAGGAGAACGCCGCCAGATACTACAGGGACTACAAGAAGGCCCAGAAGGCGGAGGAGATGCTGGCCGTCCAACTGGACAAGAACCGGAAGGAGCTGGACTATCTGGACAGCGTGCTCCAGATGATCACCCTGTCCGAGGGGGACCGGGACCTGCAGGAGATCCGCCAGGAACTGATGGACAACGGTTACCTCAAGCAGCACAAGCGGAAGATGACCGCCAAGGGGAAGCAGAAGGTCATCCGGTCCAAGCCCATGGAGTTTCGATCCTCCGCCGGGCTGACCATCCTGGTGGGCAAGAACAACAGCCAGAACGACCGCCTCACCCTGAAGGAGGCGGACAAGCGGGACCTCTGGCTCCATACCCAAAAGATCCATGGATCCCACGTGATCCTCAAGACCGGGGGCGAGCGGCCCGACGAGGAGTCCCTCACCCAGGCGGCCGCGCTGGCGGCCTGGTTCTCCCAGGGGCGGGAGTCGGGACAGGTGCCGGTGGACTACACCCCGGTGAAGTTTGTGAAGAAGCCCGCCGGAGCCAAGCCCGGCTTCGTCATCTACAACACCTACAGCACCCTGTACGTCACCCCAACGGAAGACCTGGTGAAAAAACTGCGGGTGAAATGAGGGGTGCAACCGCTGGTTGCTAAAAATACAAGCCCGCTTGGTAGACATTCGGGTGGATTCGGCCTATCCTGGGGACAGGGGAAAGGAGGCGCTGGCCATGAAACTGGGGGAGAAGATCTGTCAGCTGCGGGCCAGCCGCCGGCTGTCCCAGGGGGACCTGTCGGATGCCCTGGGGGTGTCCCGGCAGTCCGTCTCCAAATGGGAGACGGGCGGGTCGGTGCCCGACCTGGACAAGCTGGTGGCCATGAGCGAGCTGTTCGGCGTGTCCCTGGACGAGCTGGTCAAGGGAGAGGCGGAGGGGGCGAAGCCAACTGGAGAGCCCGCGCCTTCGGCGGAGCCTGCCCGCCAGGGGATTTCCACCCGGAGGGTGACCGGTATCGTCCTGCTGGCATTTGGAGGGTTGATTACCCTGCTGCTGTGGTGGACGATACTTCCTCTGTTTCTGACCCCGCCCCTGCTGGCGGCAGGGGTGGTGTGCCTGGCAGTGCGGCGGCACACCCTGCTGTGGTGCCTGTGGGCGGCCTATCTCCCTCCGGCGCTGCTGGTGTGGTCGGACGTCTATCTGGTGGTGCGCCTGACCGGGCCGGGGAGCCTGATCGTCTGGACCCTGCTGGGACTTTTCCTGGCTCTGATGGCGGCCACGGCAGTGACCTTCCTTCGGACCAGACGGAAGAAACGGGAGGAGCAATAGATAGAAAAGCTCTGCCGAGATAGAAACGGGGATAGGAAACTGAAAATAAACTCAAGCGAGGCCGATCACTCGGCCTCGCTTTTTTTGCCAGATGGGGAAGCAGAACTCAGAAGTTCTCCAAGTTCCTCCTCGCTCAACTCAACGGAAGCGGACACCTTGTGGATGCCGCTCTCTGCAATCTCATGCCGCAGCAAATGATTGCAGCGCCGGTAGGTGGCGGCAATGTCCAGGATGAGATTGACCTGCTTTCGCGTCAGTCCGGTCACGTCCACCACATCCTTGGAATCGTTTCCCAGCAGGTGGTCCACGCTCACCTTAAAGATGTGGGCAATCTTGATCAGCACATCATAGGAGGGGAGCCTGGAGCCATTTTCATAGGAAGAGACCGCGGATTTTGACACGCCCAACCGGGCAGCGAAATCGGCCTGCGTCATGCCCCGCGCAGTTCGGAGTTCTTTAATTTTATCAGCGATGTTGACCATGGGATCCCTCCCTTTGCCCATCAACTATACAAAAATAATGTACACAATTGGTGAATAAAAATCACTCAAATAGTAGACAAAGTGGGATGACAATGGTATACTGATCGTGAACATCAGAGAATTGGAAAACGAAAAGCCTGATTGAGCTGCAGGAGTCGACAGAATTATCTCATAGCTTCATGGTAAAATGTGTGACAGAATTTGGAAATCAATGGAGGAAAAGAGGGGTGCGGACGGGTATGACACAGCAGGTCGAAGAGACAGGTAGAGCCCGCTGGGGAGAGGGAGAAGTGCTGGAGGATTCCAAAGGGGTCGCGCTGAGGCGCCTGAGCAGGAAGGCGCTTCTGGAGATACTGGTTGCCCAGGGAAAACGGCTGGAGCGGTTGGAGGGGGAGGCAAAAGACCTCAGGCAGAAGCTGGCGGAGGCGGAACGGGCCTTGCAGAGTCGAGAGATTATCCTGGATGAAGCGGGATCCATCGCTGTGGCTGCCCTGCGTCTCAATGGTATTTTTGAGATGGCTCAGGCGGCCAGCCAGCAGTACATCGAAAACATCCAGAAGCTCAACGATCGTCAAGCGCTGATCTGCACCCAGCGGGATGAGGAGAGCCAGGCCAGCGCGGAGCGTCTGTTACGGGAAACCCAGGAGAAGTGCCAGGAGATGGAGCGGGAGGCAAAGGAGAAGTCTGAGGCCTACTGGCGTGAGGTATCCCAGCGGTTGCAGTTATTCTACGAGAGCCATCAGGAACTGCGTGAGCTGCTGGACTTTCTGCCCGTAGGATAAGCAGGGCTTGGCCATGAAGGGAAAGAACGGGCTGGTATTGCCCAGCTTGGATCAGCTGGAGATGGAACTGGAGCGGGAAATCTACCGCCAAAAGTACCGGCGTATGGTGCGCAGCACTCTGGGGATGCTGACGGTGGCGGCCGCCGCTGCGGTACTGATTGCCACCCTCCTGCTGCCTGTGCTGCGGATCTATGGCGCATCCATGGAGCCCGTCCTGATGGACGGGGACGTGGTGGTGGCCGTCAGTGGGGATGACTGGAATCGGGGCGACGTGATCGCCTTTTACTATAATAATGAGATTTTGGTCAAACGGATCATCGGACTGCCGGGGGAATGGATCGATATGGAGGAGGACGGGACGGTTCTGGTTAATGGGGAGGCTCTGAGTGAACCCTACCTGTCCGAGAGAGCCCTGGGAGTATGTGATCTGGAACTTCCCTATCAGGTGCCGGAGGGGGAGTATTTTGTCCTGGGGGATCACCGCAGCGTCTCTGTGGACTCCAGAAGTGCTGCCCTGGGTGGTATCGCCCAGGAGCAGATCATCGGAAAACTGTTTCTTCGGGTTTGGCCTCTTGACAGGATCGGGGGAATCCCATGATTTCCAGAAAAGGGGGTGCTTTCATGGGAAGGCGGAGCGGCAAGGTTCGGGCGCCGGGCATGGGATGGAGGAAATTTGCGGCCATCGCCGGAGGGGTGATGGTGCTTGTGACGGTGTCCCAGATGATTCTGCCCGCTCTCACTCTGGAATATGAGACTGTCCAGCTGCTGTGCAGCCAGGATGTCCACAGCCACACAGAGGATTGTTATGATGAGAGAGGAAATGCTGTCTGCGGCTATGCCGATTTCGTGGTACATGGCCATACCGCCGACTGCTACGCCAGGGATGGCGGTCTGGTTTGTCCCTTGCCGGAGATTAAGACCCATGCTCATGGGACGGATTGCTTTGCTCAACCGTTCCTGGTCTGTGGGCTGGAGGAAGGAGAGCTTGACGGCGGCGGAGATGCCTCTGACCCGGCGCAGGCGGCACCCGTTCCGGCACAGCCGCCGGAAGCGGAGCCATATGGTTCGGAGGATGGTTCGCCGGATTCAGTCTTCGCTTTCCCAGTTGTTCAGCAGGGCCATGTCCATACACAGGCGTGTTGGAGTGAGCCAGAACTTCTCTGCGGCAGAGAGGAGATCTCTCTTCATATCCATGGAGCGGAATGTGAAAGCGACGGGGTTCTAATCTGCGGAACACCAGAGGTGCGGGAGCACATCCATGACAGTCGGTGTTTCCCAGTTGAGGAAATGGCACCACCGGAGGAGAGCGTCCCGGTAGAGGAGAGCGCCCCGGTAGAGGAGAGCGCCCCGGTAGAGGAGAGCATCCCAGTGGAGGAGAGCATTCCGGTAGAGGAGAGCATTCCGGTAGAGGAGAGCATTCCGGTAGAGGAGAGCGTCCCGGTAGAGGAGAGTACCCCGGTGGAGGAGAGTGTCCCAGTGGAGGAGAGCGTCCCGGTGGAGGAGAGCATTCCGGTGGAGGAGAGCGCCCCAGTGGAGGAGAGCGTCCCAGTGGAGGAGAGCGTCCCGGTGGAGGAGAGCATTCCGGTAGAGGAGAGCACCCCGGTAGAGGAGAGTGTCCCGGTGGAGGAGAGCGCCCCAGTGGAGGAGAGCATCCCACCGGAAGAGAGCGCGCTGCCGGAGATGACCGCCTCCGGCAGCATCACGGTGAACCAGATATGGCAGAACGAGAGTGGTCAGATCCTCGATGCAGACGAACTGAGGGCTGCCGAGGTAGGGTGCGTTACGGTCACCCTGTACCAGTGGGTAGAGGGGGACAAGGAGGGAGCAGAATGTGGCGAAGCCATCCTGTCGCCCGAAAATAGCTGGAGCTGCACCTGGACCGGGTTGTCCCTGGCGGACGGGGATGGGAACGCCTATTCCTATGCTGTGGCGGAAATCACAACGCAGGATTCCACTGCGGTTTTTCAAGTGAAAGGAAGCGGTGTGGTCCTGGAGAGCGAGCCCAACGCCTCCGCCGTCGTCACCCTGACGGGAACCATTCCTCGCATTCAGACCAGCGGGTATGTCCTTCCAGAGACCGGCGGAGATGGAACTATGGGCTATGTCGCCATGGGGTTGTTCCTGATGGGGGGATCCTGCCTGGTTTGGATACAATGGCGGAAACTCCGCAGGAAGGGGCGGCGGGCCCCTTGAGACTGGCAGATCCATTTCATGGACTGAATATGAAACCAAACTGAGAGGAGAAACGTAGCATGAGAAAGCTGCAAAAACTGGGTTCGGGCCTGGTGGCGGTTATGTTGGCTCTGGTGCTGGTCTTGCCCGCCCTGGCTAGCGCTCCTGCCGCCACCTATACCATCACTGCCCCGGACAATGGGCACACCTATGAGATCTATCAGATCTTCACCGGCGACTATTCCGTGGATGAGGAAACCCAGGCAGAAGCGCTGTCCAACCTCAAGTGGGGACAGAATAGCGCCAACCGGGGGGATGCCGCCATCGGAGATGCCGTTTCCCAAGCTGTGATGGACGTGTTAGCGGCCGTTTCCGCTGGCAGTGACGCGGAGAAGTTGGAGGTAATCACGCAATATGTAGATCTGGAAGGAACCCCGTTTGGTACGGTTACCGGGGGTGCCTCACAGCAGGTCCCGGGCGGCTACTACCTGATCAAAGACGTGGATGGCGCGCTGGCCGGAGAAGCGGAGACCGCCACCCTCTATCTGGTGCAGGTGGCAGGAGACGTGACCATTGATCCCAAGGACTCCGATATCCCAACCCTGGAAAAGAAAGTGTGGGAGGATGATACGCGGGGAACGGTTGGGCCCGGCTACTACGAGGCGGCTGACCACACCATCGGCGACACGATTCCCTTCAAACTTATCGGGTCCATTCCCGACATGAGTGCGTATTCCACTTATACTTACACCTTCCACGACACCCAATCCGCCGGCCTGACCTTGCATACCGGATCCTTTGCGGTCTACCTGGTGAGGGAAGAGGATCTGAATGCGGACCTGGAAACGTTGACCCCTCTGGACAATGCGGCAGGTCAATACTATACCGTCAATACCAACCCTGGCACCGGTGAGACTTTTACAGTCAATTTTACCAACCTGAAAGCGGTTCCCAACGTTGATGACTACGATTATATCGTGGTGTCCTACACTGCGGAGTTGAATCAGGGAGCTGAGACCGGACAGGAGGGAAATCCAAACAACGTCTATCTGGAGTTTTCCAACGATCCCAATGGGACGGGCACTGGTCAGACCGAGCGGCAGTATGTAATTGTATTTACTTACACACTGAATACGGACAAGACAGATGGCGACACAGGGGAGGATCTGCCCGGGGCCAAGTTTGTCCTGCTCAATCATTCGGGGACCCAGGCCGCCTTGGTTTCTGGGGACGGTACGTTCCTGGAATGGGTCGACCTTCCTGATGGAGCGGAAAGCTATACGGAGGTAACTCTTGCACAGTGGGATGCCATGTATGAGGACGATCCGGAGACGGTTGGTCCCGACCCGGATGTGGTTCGCACAACGGGAAACACCGGTAACATCAGGATTGCAGGTCTGGATGATGACGAATATCTCCTCCTGGAGATCCAGGCCCCGGAAGGTTACAACCTGCTGGAGGAGCCGGTGAGGGTTTCCATCACCAGCGTGATCAATCAGCTACCCTTCACGGGAGAGAACCAGAGCGCCATCCTGACAGATCTGTACGCAGTGATCAACGATGACACCGAGCATCCCCAGCACTGTTCGATGCTTGGCCTTGGCACGGTCACTGTCCCCATTGCCAACTTCTCCGGCACCACCCTGCCGGAAACCGGTGGCATGGGAACCACAATCTTCTATGCGGTAGGCGGTCTGTTGGCCCTTGGGGCCGTTGTGCTGCTGATGGCTCGCCGGCGCATGAACGGACGTGGGGAGTAAACCACGCTGTTTTCTGCCCCACTGGGATTCCTCTGGAAGGCGGGCGGGGGAATGTCCCCCTGCCCGCCATTCAGAGCGGCAAGGAGAACCCTGTATGGGACGGCAACTCGCCGGGAAGGGCAGAAAGAATGGCCTTTTTTCCCTGATCTTGATCCTGACTCTCCTGACAGGGTTGTCCTTGCTGCTGTATCCAACCATCAGCGACTGGTGGAATTCCTTCCATCAATCCAGGGCCATTGCGTCCTATGTGGAGACAGTAGAGGAACTGGATGATGACGCCTATGCCCAATTATGGGAGGATGCCCAGGCCTACAACGAGGCCCTGTCCCAGGACAACTCCCGCTTTCAGCCAGGTGAGGAGGAGAGCGTCCGCTATAACGAACTGCTGAACCTGTCCGGCACGGGAATCATGGGCTATGTGGAAATCCCTTCTATCGATGTGGCCCTGCCCATCTACCACGGCACCGATGAGGCGGTGCTCCAGGTGGCTGTGGGCCATATTGAGGGATCCTCCCTGCCTGTGGGCGGACCGGGTACCCACACGGTTCTTTCCGGGCACCGTGGCCTGCCCTCTGCCACTCTGTTCACTGACCTGGATCAGCTGGATATGGGGGACGTTTTCCTCCTGCATGTACTGGGTGAGACGCTGACCTATCAGGTGGACCAGATTCGGATAGTGGAGCCGGATGACGTGTCTTTGCTGGCCCTGGAGGAGGGAGAAGACCTGTGCACTCTGGTGACCTGCACTCCTTACGGTGTGAACTCCCACCGCCTGCTGGTGCGGGGATACCGGGTGGAAAACCTGGAGGAGGAGCAGGTATGGCAGATTTCCGGAGAGGCTGGCCGCGTGAATTTCCGGCTGGTAGCTCTGGCTTTGGCCCTGCCAATACTGCTGCTGTTGCTGTTATGGACTTGGCTAAGGACGGGGAGGGGAAGAAAGGGAAAGTGAGGTGGCAAAGGCGTGAAAACCAACCGTATGTTTCAACGATTGTGGGCGGGCCTGCTGGGGCTGCTCCTGGCAATCTCCTGCGTGGCCTCCTCGGCCCAAGGGGCGGAGCTTCGCTCTGGCTCCCTGACGGTCTGCTTCGGGCAGGAGGAAGCTGGGTTTTCCGGTGTGACCTTCCGCCTCTATCGGGTGGCAGATCTGTCAGAGACGGGGAAATACACCCTGTCGGGAGCCTTTGCCGACTACCCTGTGACCTTGGAGGGACTGACTGCCTCTGGCTGGCGAGCTCTAGCTCAGACCCTGGCGGCCTACGTTGCCCGGGACGGCCTGGAGCATCAGAGGGTAGGAAAAACCGGACCGGACGGGCGGGTGACCTTCTCTGGGCTGATGGCGGGGCTCTACCTGGTGACCGGGGATCGGTATGTGGAGGGCGGAACGGTATATACGCCAGAATCTCTGCTGGTGAGCCTGCCCGGCCAGACTCCGTCGGATACCTGGGACTGGGAGATTGAGGTTCACTGTAAATTTGACTGGGAGGAGCAACCTCAGGAAGCCGTGGAGCGCACAGTGCGGAAGATTTGGCAGGATGATGGAAACCTGATGTCCCGCCCGGAAAATATCCGGGTACAGCTGCTGGAAAATGGGCAGGTGGTGGAGGCAGTGATCCTGAATGAGGAGAACGGCTGGTCCTACACCTGGCAGGGATTGGACGGTGGATCCCGGTGGCAGGTAGTAGAAGCAGAGGCACCGGATGGCTATACGGTCTCTGTGTCCCAGGAGGGTACGGTGTTTCTCCTGACGAATACCTGGGTGGATACGGCGGAGCCGGAGCAGCCGCCCCAGCTGCCCCAGACCGGCATGTTGTGGTGGCCGGTGCCAATACTGGCGGCCGGTGGCCTGCTGCTTCTGATTCTGGGCATCACCACTCGGAGAAAAAGCAAAGGAAAATGATGAATGAAAGGTAAACGGCGCTGGGCGGCGCTGCTGATGGGGGCGGGCGGTCTGTTCCTGGTTGCGGCCCTTCTCCTGACAGCCTATAACCTTCTTACGGAGCGACGGGCAGGGGAGCAGGCTCAGGAGATACTGGAGCAATTGGAGGAACAGCTGCCGGAGATGCCAACCGGGGAAGGAGGGAACCCGGATGAGGAGAGTGTGGAAGAAGGAGGGCCTTCAGAGCGGGAGGGAGATATGCCCATATTGGAGATCGGAGGAAACTCCTACATTGGAATTCTGGAGATTCCCGCTCTGGATCTAACCCTGCCGGTGATGAGCCAGTGGAATTATCCCAACCTGAATACCGCTCCCTGCCGATACTGCGGCTCAGCCTATGACGGAGACCTGGTGATTGCCGGGCACAACTACCGCCCTCATTTTGGGATGCTGTACAGCCTGGAGACGGGGGCAGAAGTGGTTTTTACCGATGTGGAGGGCAGTCGCTTTTACTATGAGGTGGCGGAGACTACCATGCTGGAGCCTACTGCTGTCGGGGAATTGCTGGGTGGGCAGTGGGACCTGAGCCTATTTACCTGCGATTTCAGCGGGCAGGCCAGGGTGACGGTCCGGTGCGTTAGGGCGGAGGGAGAACGCGTGGAAGAGTAGGATACAGCCTGCCGAAAAAGACGGTGCTTTTTCCGACGGAGAGGCCGAGGACCGCGGCGGCGCGCGTCACCGAAAGCTCCATGCTTCTCGCTTCCGCCGATGGTGGAGGTACCGTCATTCCACTGCGATTCCTTCCTCTGCAAGACCCACTTCTTGTTGTGTTTTTCCGGTGGACCCATGGTTTGCGATGAGCATGTTTGCCTTTTGAGAAACCATCGGAGCGAAGCCGGCTTCCCAGGCCCTTTGCAAAATAGGGGTTCATAGAATGATATCAAAGAAAAAAGCTGCCGAAACTCTCAAAGCTAGAGAGTTTCGGCAGCTTTTTTGATGTGAAGATTCGGCAGGACATCTGATGTGTTCTGTGGAGCTCCCAGGGAACTCCACGCTGGAGAGACTGCCCGGGATAACGTGCCAATAGGCGTTTGAGTTTTGCTCAAATCTGTCCTGTCTCCTGAAGGTAGATGGTCCAGAACATCTCCAGCGCGGTGGGCAGCGCAGCTTCATCTAGACGGAATTTCCCGCTGTGCAGGGGATAGACCGCATCCATTGCCGGGTTGCGGATGCCCAGTCGGAAAAAGGCTCCGGGTACATGCTGGAGATAGGCTGAGAAATCCTCCGCGATGGTGGTTGGGGGCAGTGTAACGCAGTCCTGCCCCAGCAATTCGGCAGCACGGCGCACAACCTGACAGCAGACGTCGTTGTTGACCACTGGGGCGTAGCCCGCCGCAAAGCGGAACTCATGGCCTGTGTGGTATAGCTCAGCGGTGCTCCGTGCGCAGATCTCGATGCGTTCCCGGATCAACTCGGCAGTCTCTGGCTCAAATGTGCGCACCGTTCCCTGGAGGGTACATTTTGCCGGCAGTGCGTTGTAGCTGGTTCCGCCATGGACGGAGCACACTGCAACCACTGCGCCTAGATGGGCAGGAACAAAGCGGGAAGGGATGGCGTTGATGGCGGTAATGGCTGACGCCAAAGCAGAAACTGTGTCATCCCCTTGACTGGGGCGAGAGCCGTGCCCGCCCCGTCCCAGGAAGCTGACCTCAAAGCTGTAGGTAGCTGCCATGTAATTTCCTTCCCGAATCCCGATCACACCGGTGTCCAATTCCTCCGACACATGCAGGGCATAGATCCGGTCCACCCCGTCCAGGCAACCGTCCTCCACCATAGCCGCCGCACCTCCTGGGGGAATCTCCTCTGCGTCCTGGAACAGAAAGGACACGGTACCCCTGAGCAGATCCCGGTTATGTGCCATGGTTCGGGCCAGGGCCAGGAGGATGGAAGAGTGGGCGTCATGACCGCAGGCGTGCATTCGGCCGGAGATCTGGGAGGCATAGGGCAGACCGGTTTCCTCCTGGATGGGAAGGGCATCAAAATCCGCCCGGAAGGCAATATGGGGGCCGGGAAGGTCTCCAGAGATCCGGACGGCAATGCCCCGCTTGCCCTTTCGGATATAGGGAAGGTTCAGCTCCTTCAGTTTATCGCAAAGATATGCCGAGGTCCAATCCTCTTGAAAGGAGACCTCGGGATGCCGGTGCAGTTCCCGGCGAAGATTGACCAGCTCCTGTGCCTCTGCCATGGCCAGGGCTTTGATTCGTTCCATCATGGACTCTATAGCGGCGAATTCCTGCGGCCGGAGCGCCGGAGAATCGCCGCCCACCTCCTTTTCCTGTGGATTAGGCTTGGATGAAAATCATGATAGCACGGGGCAGGGGAAAAGGCAACCACCCTGAGAGATGGGTGGGTAAAGGGGGCCGAACAGGAGAGTTGTGCTAAAAGTGGACGCAAAAGATGAGAGATTCAACAGATAGTTTGTTTAAGTGCTGGCGAACTCGGTGTTCGTGTGGGGACATCCCGCAGGGAAACTGGCCTGCGCTGCAGGTAGGGCGCGCGGGTGTGCACGAATTTGATCATAGCAATAAGCCACGAAAATTGCGATAAAACCCGTGGGGAGACGGTTATGGGAGGGCGAGCAGGTATCCAAATGCAGAGGGAGCACACAGCGTGGGTATGGAAAGCGAAAGATGCCGGGTAGGGAACATATTGATCATGACGGTGCAAGCCTGGCATGGCCTCCATAACCAGACCGGTCTATGCGTTGAGCTCGACGTGTAGAGGAAGCCCGAAGATGTGGGCAGATTCCACAAGCCAAACCAGAAAACCGGGGGAGAATGGAGCCGGTTTGTGCATTTTATGAGCTGTCTGGAGGAATACTTTTTGGGTTGCTTCCATCCTCTTTCGGTGGCTGAAGGCGATTTTTATGATTTTTCGGCAAATTAGCTCAAAGCGTTTTCTGTTTATAGCGCCAAAAATTACGGCTGAAGGGAGGAAAGCGAATTTCTTACTTGACAATCCCAAGATCAGAATATATCATATCCAATATATAATATATCATATATTATCTAGGATTGAATGGAAAGTAAGTGTCCGAGCAAAACAGAAATATGGAGGAGTGAAACCAATGAAAAAAGTGTACGACCTGAGCGTCACCATCGCCAACTATGGCTATGATCCCAGACCTGCGGAGATTGAGTACCGCAACCACAAGGACAACGCGCGCTATTATGCGGGGACGACAGGTGTGGATCCGTCTGCTTTCCCGGACGGCGAGGCGCTGAACACGGAAACCCTGACCATCTTGACCCATACGGGGACACATCTGGATGCCCCATGGCATTATGGCACGCAGAGCGAGGGGAAGCCGGCCATGACCATTGATGACGTTCCCTTGGAGTGGTGCTACGGGGATGGCGTTGTGCTGGATTTCCGCCACAAAGGGCCACAGGATGTCATTGACGTGGCGGATTTGGAGGAGGAACTGAAGCGGATCGGATACACCTTAAAACCAGGAGATATTCCCTGTATCATGTGCCTCGGAGGAGACCAGTATCTGACCAATAAAAACTACTATTCGCTCCATACGGGCATCACCAAGGAAGCCCTGTTTTGGATGCTGGATCAGGGGATTAAGGTGATCGGCACAGACGGTTGGAGCCTTGACAAGCCGATGAAGTATATGAAAGAGGATTATTTTGCCGGGAATAAGGATGCCATGTGGCCGGTGCACTTTGCGGGCAGAGAGAGGGCCTACTGCCATATTGAGAAGCTGACCAACCTGGACCTGCTGCCCAAGCCTTTCGGATTTAAGATCTATTTCTTTCCCATTAAAATTGCCAGGGCCAGCGCAGGCTGGTGCCGCCCTGTGGCAATCTTCGAAGATTGAGGATGAGAGGAACAGGGGAACGTAAATTTTTACTGGAATAAAGACATCATAGAAATGTTTAACGGTTTTCATAGTGAAATACGATAGACGAAATAGAGGAGTCATTATGAGAAAAGCAGTCATTGTAAATGCGGTCAGAACACCGATTGGAAAAAGAGGAAAGTCCCTTGCCTGTGTACCTGCCGCCCAGCTGGCGTCCGTCGTCATGAAGGAATCTGTACAGAGGGCGGGGATTGACCCCAAAGAGGTCGATGAGGTAGTTTTCGGGAACCTGATGAATTTTGACTATAACAACATTGCGCGTATTGCCTGGCTTGAGTCGGGCTTCCCGGTGGAGGTTCCGGCCACGGTAGTAAACAGAAGGTGTGCAAGCTCCCTCACCGCCATGGTGACTGGTGCGATGATGGTCCAGACCGGAAACGCCGAAATTGTGCTCACAGGAGGTGTGGAGAGCTACTCCCAGAATCCGTTCATGGTGAAACGCCCGGAAACGGAATACCCAAACAAGCTGATGGTGCTGGAGACCAAACAGGCTCCGGAGTCCATTGGGAATGTTCCACTGCTGAAAACGGCGGAGAACATTGCCAAGAAGTATAACATCAGCCGGGAAGAGTGCGACGAGCTGGCACTGAGAAGCCACATGCTGGCGTCACGTGCGTGGAAGAACGGCTCTTTCAGAGAGCAGGTGATGCCGGTTCAGGTGACCCAAAAGAAGAAAGAGGTCACGGTGAACTGGGACGATTGCGTGCGCGCAGACTGCAGCATGGAGTCCCTGTCCAAGCTCAAGCCGGCCATTGACCCCGCCGGAGTGGTGACGGCGGGGAACAGCTCCCCCATGAATGACGGCGCTTCTGCAGTCATGGTCATGTCCGAGGAAAAGGCACTCTCCTTAGGACTCAAGCCCCTTGCCGTGATCAAGGAGTTTTGTGCGGTGGGGTGTGACCCGAACTACATGGGAATGGGCCCTGTCTATGCCACTAAGAAGCTGTTTGACAGGACGGGGCTTAGCTTTAAGGATATCGACCTGATCGAGATCAATGAGGCGTTCGCCTCTCAGAGTGTTGCCTGTCTGAAGGAGATGGGCCTCTACAACCCCGAGGATATGGCGCGGGTCAATGTCAACGGGGGAGCCATCGCGATCGGACACCCCAACGCTGCCAGCGGCGGTATTTTGACTGCCCGGCTCATCTATGAATTGGGATACCGGGATCTGCGCCGCGGATTGGTTACCTTCTGTGTGGGAGGAGGACAGGGCTTCTCTGTGATTTTGGAAAAATATTAATGGCAATGCGTGTAAAGCGAGAACCGCTTTTGAGAAAGGAGAAAACATTATGAGCGAAACTACAATCGCACTGATATCCATTATCGGTGTGGCCTGCGTATTTGTTCTGGGGACCATACGGCCCTACAATATCGGAGTGCTGGGCTTTGCTTTCTCATTGATCGTGGTAACTGTCTGTGGGGTTGATATCAAAACGGCAATCGGGGGATTCCCGACCTCCACATTTATCATGCTGGCAGGTATCACATACATGTTTACAACTGCTAGGCTCAACGGCTCCATTGACCTGCTGTGCAATAAGGTTCTGAAGAGCATCAAGGGAAGGCGGGCGCTCTTGCCGTGGATCTTTTTCATTGCCGGTGCGCTGCTGAGCGCGTGCGGGAATGGTCCGGGGGCCGCAACCATCATCCTGGCCCCCACCGCGCTGGAGCTGGCGAAGAAGGCCAATATTAACTCCCTGCTGATGGGGTCGGTTTTGGTCTTTGGTACGTTTGCCGGCAGCCTGGCCCAGATTAACTGGTTCGGCGTCCTGGTCAGCAGCTCCATTGAAAACTTGGGTTACTCCATGCCTGGCACGCTTTTGATCGACTCCATCATCTGCAACACCATTGCCGCCGTAGTGTTTTACATTCTGCTGGGCGGATTGAAACTGTTCAAGAAGGACGAGAGTGCCGGCTCCGTGGAAAGCTCCGCCGCCCTTCAGCAGACCGCTCCCGCCACGCTGGAGCAGAAGGTCACGTTCCTCGCCATTCTCGCTCTGATCATCTGCGGCGCAGTATTCGCGATGAACGTGGGCTTCACCTCTTTCCTGCTGGGGCTCATTCTGAACCTGTTCAATCCCAAGCGGGAAGCGCAAGTGATCAAGGAAATGCCTTGGAGTACGATCGTTTTGGTTTCCGGTATCGTGACGCTGGTCACCCTGATGGACAACCTGGGCGGGACCGACCTGGTGGTGGATGCGATTACCGCGGTGGTCCCCTCGGCGGTGGCTCCCCTTGTGCTGCTTATGCTGGCTGGCCTTGCTTCCTTCTATGCCACCTCTTCCGCAGTCATCGTGGCATTTGCGCCCATGGCGATCCAGCTGATGGAAACGATCGGAAGCACCAATGTGGCCGGAATGCTGGCCGCTCTGGTGATCGCTTCCACCATGGTGGACTGCAGCCCGCTGGCCATCAATGGCGCGGCGCTGGTTGCGAATGTTCAGGCGGAGGACAAGCAGGTGTTCTTTAAGAAACTGATGGTGGTCGGTTTGGTGATGGTGCCCATCGGGAGTATTTTGGGATGGCTCCTGTTCTACGTATTGGGACTGTGAGCGATCGGAAACTTAAACTTTGGAAAGGCTCGCTTTTACACGCAAGGCTGAAACCTACTTGTTAATCATATGAAAAAATAGTATGATAGACAAAATGACAATTGGAAAGTCTTGAATCCGCCGGCCAGTTGGATGGATTCCTTCTGATCCTGGATTCTTCCTGCCTAGGAACCTCTGGTTTGGTTATGCCCGCGCGGGCCGCCTCTCCGCGAGACAGCGAACGCGTTGCATAAGTCCTCCTCCCAACGGGCGCAGCTTTCCGAAAAAGCTGCGCCCGTTGGACCTTTCAATGGGAACCAGACGGAAAAACGGAAGGGAGCCGCAGTCAGCCGATCGGTCAAAACATGCTGAAGATGATAATTTTGCACGGCCTGTGATTTAGAGAACTGGCTTCCGCTTTGAGGATAATAAGGGCGGAACGGCCTTTGGCCAAGACGGACTTCCGAATCCGGCAAACGAACGCAATTATTTAAGGAGTACCTATATTATGGAAAAGCTGATCATTACCATTGCTACAACAGGCAGTGGAACCCCTTTGAGCAAATGTCCCAACCTGGCGATTACCCCAGCTCAGATCGCAGATGAAGTCTATGAGTGCTATCAGGCGGGGGCCTCCGTTGCCCACATCCATGTGAGGGACGAGGACGGAGGAAGGTCCATGGACTTTGATCGGTTCAAGGAAACGGTGGAGCGCATACGGGATAAGTGCGATATCCTGATCAATCTGACCACCTCCGGCATGGAGTTTTCGGAGGAAGTCCGGCTGAAGCCGCTCTCTTTGAAACCGGACCTTGCTTCCTTCAACGCCGGTTCCATGAATTTCGGCGAAAATGTGTTTGTCAATACGGAAAGTATGATGAAGCGCTTCGCCCAGGCCATGGAGGAGTATCATGTCAAGCCGGAGATCGAGTGCTATGATGCCGGAATGGTGGAAAACAGCCTGCGACTGCATAGGGAGGGGTATTTGAAGGGCCCCCTGCATTACCAGTTTGTTCTCGGCGTCAAGGGCGGCATGGAGGCCAGCGCCCGGAACCTCATGTTCCTGCGGGAGAGCCTTCCCGCTGACGCCACATGGGGTGCGGTTGGATTGGGCAGGCAGAGTGTCCCGATCAGTTCCATGGCGATCCATTTGGGCGGGAACGTCCGAGTGGGGATGGAGGATAATATCTACATCCGGAAAGGGGTTCTGGCACAGCACAACGTGGAGTTTGTGGACCGCATTCGCCGCCTAGCGGAGGAGTTTGACAGGCCCATTGCCACAGTGGCGGATGCACGCAAGATTCTGCATTTGGACCAGGTTTAAGGGCGGAAAGCCAGAAAATAGACCTGTGAATGGGAATTGATTCGTTGTAGACAGCGGCGGGACAATGCCTCTACATCCGGTGGGTGCGGCGTGTCGCGCAGGCGGAGAAATCCTGCCTGCGCGGCACGCGCATTTAAGAGATGCACAAGGACTTTCCCCTGAGCTAGGATGCGAAGCTATAAACAAAGTAGGGTAAGGATAGGAAGGCCATGGGGTAGAGGAATGCGGCTGTGAACAGGCCGGGCCGGCCTCGGGAGAGGGAGTGGTTCAACGTGTCAGATACGTTTTGGTTTGCCTTTAATGCCGTCATGCCGATGGTTCTGCTCATGCTGCTGGGCTGGTGGCTAAAGCGGAAGGGAATATTTGACGAGAACTTGCTCAAGAGGATGAATGGCTTTACATTCCGGTTCGGACTTTCTGCCATGATGTTCCGCAACACTTATACACTTTCCTCCCTGGATGACCTCCAACTCAACGTGATCACATGTGTTCTCGCCAGCATCTTGGTGCTGGCTGGAATGGGATGGATAGAAGCCCGGCTGTTTACAAAATGCAGAAGCAGACGGGGAATCATCATTCAGAATAGCTTCCGGAGCAATTTTGCCATCATCGGAACGACGCTGGCCATCTCGATAGGCGGTTCAGCCGGTGGCGCGGCAGCCACCAGTATTCAGGCGGCAGCCATCATATGTTTCAATGTCGCGGCGGTTCTCTGTCTCAGCGTTTATTCCGATCAACCCGGGCATGGGGCTGGACCGGGGACAGTTCTGAGGGGCATCATAACCAATCCTATGATTTTGGGGCAAGTGGCCGGGATCATTTGCCTGGTGGCCCGGGAGATGATTCCCAGGGATGGGCAGGGTGAGCTGGTGTTCTCTGTGGCAAAGGATCTGCCTTTCCTCTACTCGGCGGTCGAAGGTCTGGCTGACATGGCATCGCCGCTGATCTTGATCCTCCTGGGGGCACGGATCAACCTTAAGGCTGTGGGGAACATGAAGAAAGAACTGGCTGTAGGAGTGGTCCAGAGGTTGATACTGGCTCCAGCGGTGGGATTTAGCCTGGTATTTCTGGCGCAGCACATGGGAATTCTGAATGCCACGCCGGCGTTGATCAGTGCGCTGGTGGGATTATATGGTTCTCCGGTGGCCGCGGCCAGCGCAGTTATGGCGGAGGAGATGGGCGGCGACGCGGAGCTGGCCCGCCAATATGTGGTTTGGACGACCGTATGCAGTGTGTTTTCCTTGATTGCATGGATTTTCCTGTTACGGACAGCTCATCTGCTCTAATGAACCGGTTTCCAAAGATGATCCGCTGCAAAATGCTGTTTTCGGGTACCAACGGAAGATAAGTACACCAAGAAAAGCTGCTAAAATCCTCCGATCCGGAGAACTTTAGCAGCTTTTCTTGATTGGTTCTATGGGGACCTGTTTTGAACGAGCCCATTTTGCCGGGATGCTTTCAATAGGCATTTTGGACAGAATCGGCGAATGTTGAAAGAGTGAGAAAGGACTATATGTCCAGATGTTTTTCTTCGATCTGTTTTTTATAGAGCGCGGTGGCTTTGCTGCGATTTGCGGATAGATACCGCTCCGCGGCATCGGCGTCCTGTCGTTCCAGGGACCGCACGATTTCCTCGTGTTGCTGGATGGAGGGGCCGTCGTCCCAAGACTTCAATTGGAAATAAGTGACTCCTCTGGTGTGGTGAGCAAAGGCGTCCTCAATGGCCTTGGACAGATAGGATACACCGCACATTTTGCATAGGGAAAGATGGAAATCATTGTGGGCGGCTTTATAGTGCTCAAGGTTGCCGGAGTGATATTGGGCCTCCATCTGGTGGATCTTGTTTCGCAGATAGGTAAGCATTTCCTCGTTGATCCGCCTGGCTGTCAGCCGGATGGCCAACTTTTCCAACCCCAACTTGACGTCCAGCATACTGAGAAACTCTGAGGCGGATATGGGGGCCACAAAAAGATTATGGTTCTTTTCTACGATAAAGCTTTCGGAAATCAGTGTCTTGAGCGCTTCCCGGACGGGAATTTCACTGACGTTCATCTGCGCGGCTAAACTGCGGATGACAATTTGCTCGCCAGGGGCGAAATTGCATTGAATGATTGCGTTTTTGACCTCGTCATAAATTCGCTCCTGCTTGGTTTTATGGTCGGCGATCGCGTTGAATTTGTATAGGGCCATATAAATGGATTCCTCCCGTAATGCTCCAACTAGGATATCGTTAATTTATAATATATTATATACTAAAACGATTTCTATTACAATTGGTTTTTCCATAATTGCCAGAACTTTTATAATGAATAGCGACGCGCTGAGTGTGACTGTGGTTTTTCCCCGGATTTCAGATGGTGCAGATGGTGATGCGGGAAATGGATTCATTTGACAAAGGGTTGCTCACTGCAAGAGGGACAGGATGGGATGTTCGCGTAACCTGTATTGTCCCGGAATCGAAGTATAGTGGAGAGCGTTACTTTTTATAGGGGACGATGGATGATTGGGGGAAGGCATAAACCTTGAAATGCGGAGGCTGATGTGGTAAAATAATTTGCTATATCAGTTTTCTCTCCGAAAGGGAAGCTGGGAGGAACGACAGCCATTTTCCATGAAAGAGGAACGCTATGTATCTGAAGGCATTGGAAATCCAGGGATTTAAATCTTTCCCGGACAAGACCGTGCTGACCTTTGGGTCTGAGCTCACGGCTATTGTGGGCCCCAATGGGTCGGGAAAATCCAATATTGCCGATGCCATCCGTTGGGTGATGGGGGAGCAGTCCACCCGAACCCTCCGGGGCAGCAAGATGGAGGATGTGATCTTTGACGGTACGGCCCGGCGTAAAGGGGTAGGCTTTGCGGAGGTCTCCCTGGTGATTGACAACAGCAAACATATCTTTCCCATGGAGGAGACTGAGGTGTCTGTCACCCGCCGGTACTACCGCTCGGGAGAGAGCGAATATTACATTAACCGCCGTTCCTGCCGCCTGAGGGATGTGAATGAGCTGTTCATGGATACCGGCCTGGGCCGGGAGGGCTACTCCATCATCGGCCAGGGCAAGATTGATGAGATTTTGTCCATCAAGAGCGCCGACCGCAGGGAAATCTTTGAAGAGGCGGCGGGGATCTCCCGATTCCGGCACCGGAAAGAGGAGGCAGAGCGAAAGCTGGAGCGAACCCAGGAAAACCTGGTGCGTATCAACGATAAAATCGACGAGTTGGAGCTCCAGGTGGAGCCTCTGCGCATCCAGGCGGAAAAGACCAGAAAGTACCTGCTCCTGCGGGACGAACTGAAGGGATTGGAAATCTCCGTCTGGCTGGAACAGCTGGAAAAGCTGAGAGCCAACAGCATCAAGCTGAAGGCGGATTGCGAAACGGCTGTCAGGCAGAAGGAGGAAACCAAGCAGGTGCTGGACAGCCTGTATGCTGCCATGGAGGAATACGGTGGGCACATGCGGGAGAAAGATCTGGAAGCGGAACAGCTGCGAAACCAGCAGTCCCAACTGGAGCAGCAGATCCACGGCTGTGAGAGCAGCGTCAGCCTGCTGAAGAACGATATCCGGAACAACGGAGAGAACGCTGCCCGGATCCGTGCGGAACTGGAGCAGCAGGCGGATCGGGCCGGCTCCATTGATGCTCAGATTCAAGAGCGCAGGGAACGGCTGGAAGAGATTGAGAGCGCCATGGCGGACTGCGAGGCGCAGAGACAGGAGCTGCACCGCCAAATGGAGGAGACGGTGCGATCTGCCGGCACGCTGAATCAGGAGTTGACCCAGCTTCAGGAGAGAGAGCGGCTGGAGAATGCTTCCGCAGCGGAAGCCAAGGCTTTGCTGTCTGCCCTAGCTGCGGCGGCCCAGGAGCTGCTGGACCGGGAGGAAAAGCTGACCCAGGAGCTGGCGGAACAGGAGGAGAAGACACAGCAGGCAAAGCAGGCCGCAGAAGCGCTGAGAAAAGAGCTGGAACAGGTCACGGAGAACCGGGACGCGGCCAGGAATGTCATCAGTGGCTACCAGATGCGCTGCCAGACCCGGCAGCGGAAATTGGACCAGGCGCAGGAGCGCTGCAATCGGCTGCGGATGGATGCAAATAACCTGCAATCCCGCATCAAGCTGCTCACGGAAATGGAGCAGATGTATGAGGGATATTCCAAAGCGGTCAAGCTGCTCATGGGAGAGGCCCAGCGGGGCGGCCTGCGGGGGGTACGTGGCCCGGTGGTCGGCCTGCTGCATGTGCCGGACCAATATGCCGTGGCCATTGAGATCGCCCTGGGTGGCGCCATGCAGAACATCGTGGTGGAGCGGGACGAGGACGCCAAACAGGCCATTGGGTGGCTGAAACGCCGGGATGCCGGCCGGGCCACCTTCCTGCCCATGAACACCATCCGTCCGGCGCAGTTTCAGGACCGGGGGGTGGAGAAAGAGGATGGCTTTGTGGGGATGGGGGACAGCCTGATCTCCTTTGATAAGGAGTATGCCTCCATCTTTTCCAACCTGCTGGGGCGAATTGTAATAGCCACGGATCTGACCAAGGCCATGGAGATGGCCAGGAAGTTTGGTCACCGGTTCCGCATTGTCACCCTGGACGGACAGGTACTCCACGCGGGCGGTTCCATGACTGGTGGTTCCGCCTCCCGGTCGGCGGGCATTCTGTCCCGGGCTAACGAGCTGGAGCGGCTGGGACAGCAGCGTGAGGAACTGGAGGGGGAGCAGAGACAGGCGGAGGAGCAGTTGGCCCGCGCCCAGCGGGAGTTTACCGCTGCCAACTACGAACTGGATGCTGCATCTGCCCAACTGCGGGAGGCAGAGAACGCGGTGCTGACCTACACAGAGCGGGCGGACAGCGCGGATGCCATGCTTCAGGCGGCGCAGGACCGCTGTACCCAGCTGCTTCAGGAGCGCGGGCAGGTGACTGGCCGGATTGGGGAAAACAGCGAGGCCACCCAGCAGGCCAAAGCGCGTATCACGCAGCTGGAGGGAGCGGCCAACGCCCTGCGGGCGGAGGCGCAGGCCAAGGCGCAGGGCCACAGCACGCTCCAGGAACGGTTGAACGCTCTGAACGCTCAGGCCGCTGAGCAGAGCGCCAAGCTGGCCGGTCTGGAGGGAGAGCGCGCCGCCTCTGCCCAAAGTATTTCCGAGCTGGAGAAGCTGCGGGAGGATCTATCTGGCGACAGCGCCCAGCGTACCGCCATGATTACCCAGTTTGAGGAACAGAACGAGCAGCTGACCCAACAGGTGAGCGAGACGGAGGAACGGCTGGTACGCCTGCGCCGGGAGAGCCAGGCCCTGGCTGACCGTCTGCGGATCGTCAACGAGGAACGGCTGATGCTGGAGGGCAAGCGCAACCAGGCGGACAAGGATGCCCGGGGAACCAATGACCAGCTGCTTGGCATGGAACGGGAGGTGTCCGCTCTGGAGCAGAAGGTGAGCGCCGCCGCCTGGGAGGAGAATCAAATCCTGGACAAGCTGTGGGAGAGCTACCAGCTGTCCCATGAGGCGGCCCGTGCCCAGCGGGCGGAGCTTGAATCCGTTTCCAAGGCCCAGCGCCGTATCGGGGAGCTAAAACGGTCTATTTCGGCCCTGGGGAACATCAACCCGGACGCAGTGGAACAGTTTGAACGGGTCAATGAGCGGTACACCTATTTTGCCGGCCAGCGGGATGATGTGGCCAAGGCGAAGGGGGAGTTGGAGGACATCATCGCCCAGATCACTGGGGAGATGACCGGGATCTTCAAGACCCAGTTCGCCCTGATCAACGAGAACTTCCAGCAGACCTTCCAGGAACTGTTCCGGGGGGGAAAGGCGGAGCTGAGCCTGGAGGACCCGGAGGACGTGCTGGGCTGCGGCATCGAGATCAAGGTGCAGCCACCCGGCAAGGCCCTGAAGACCCTTTCCTTGCTGTCCGGCGGAGAGCGGGCCTTTGTGGCTATCGCCCTGTACTTTGCCATTTTGAAGGTGCGGCCTACTCCCTTCTGCGTCATGGACGAGATCGAGGCCGCCTTGGACGACACCAACGTGGTGCGCTTTGCCCGCTATCTGCGCAAGATGAGCGGGAAAACCCAGTTCATCGTCATTACCCACCGTCGGGGCACTATGGAGGAGGCCGACGTGCTCTACGGCGTCACCATGCAGGAGCAGGGCATCAGTAGAATGCTGACCATCAACCTGAACGAGGTGGAGGAGGAGCTGCACATCAAATAACAAGGGCGGGGCCCTTGACCCTTTCAAGGACTGCGTCCTTGAGTGCGTAATTTCCAAAGAAAAGCGCTATTTGGCCCTGTGGTGTGTCCTTCTATGGACCGGCGCTGTGGTGACTGGGACACACTCTACCCCCTGCGCCACCGACAGAGATGGCACCCACTACGGCCCTCAGTAGAGCGCCTAGTGTGGCACACGTTGTGACCAGGCGTGTCCCGAGGCCCTGACAGGGAACTACATCAGTCAGCGGAGCGGCAGCAGAAATTAGGGGCAGGGAGCATCGGCTTACCCCGCGCCGGAAAGAGGACGTTGCATCATCCTATCCTGGACCCTCGTAAAAATAGGGGACCGGGGGAAAGGCCGCTAAGGGCAAAAGCGCGCCCTTGGCGCTTGAAGTTCTTCCGC
>ERZ779866.1528-NODE-1528-length-23180-cov-7.437189_pt1 | contig 23180 bp, 19 predicted proteins | sample MGYA00511248_ERZ779866 | MGnify/ENA primary metagenome ERZ779866 (study PRJEB29588, sample SAMEA2155758) | human gut metagenome | biome: human gut; feature: human-associated habitat; material: faeces | place: Denmark | collected 2008/2010 ... | reverse complement strand
AGGGTCGGGTTCTCAAACACGCCCATGGGGCCGTTCCAGACAACGGTCTTGCTGGCCTTGACGGCGTCAGCAAACAGCTTCATGGACTCGGGGCCGATGTCGCAGCCCTCCATGTCAGCCGGGATCGCGGTGACGGGAACGATCACGGTATCGACGGGAGCGTCGATGGGATCGGGGAAGTTCTTGATGCAGGCGGCATCGACGGGCAGCAGCAGCTTAACGCCCTTCTCCTTGGCCTTGGCCATCATGTCCTTGCAGTAGTCGAGCTTGCTGTCGTCGCACAGGCTCTTGCCGATCTCGTAGCCCTGGGCCTTCAGGAAGGTGTAGGCCATGCCGCCGCCGATGATCAGCGTGTCGACCTTCTCCAGCAGGTTGGAGATGACGTTCAGCTTGTCCGCAACCTTGGCGCCGCCCAGAATAGCGGTGAAGGGACGCTCGGGATCGTTCACGGCGTTGCCGAGATACTTGATCTCCTTCTCCATCAGGTAGCCGACAGCGGTATCCTTGACATAGTCGGTCACACCGGCGGTGGAGCAGTGAGCGCGGTGGCAGGAGCCGAAGGCGTCGTCAACGTAAGCGTCGGCCAAGCTGGCCAGCTCCTCGCTGAAAGCGGGCTCGTTCTTGGTCTCCTCCTTGCGGAAACGGGTGTTCTGCAGCAGAACGACCTCGCCGTTGCCCATGGTGGCAACAGCAGCCTTGGCGTTCTCGCCGACGACGTTGTCATCGTCTGCAAAGGTAACAGGCTGGCCCAGCTTCTCGCTCAGGCGGACAGCAACGGGGGCCAGGCTGAACTTGGCCTCGGGGCCGTTCTTCGGCTTGCCCAGATGGCTGCACAGGATGACCTTAGCGCCGTCGGCAATCAGCTTCTTGATGGTCGGCAGTGCGGCGTTGATGCGGTTATCGTTGGTGATAACGCCGTCCTTCATCGGGACGTTGAAGTCGCAGCGAACCAGTACGCGCTTGCCGGCGTAGTTCTCATCGTCAATGGTCTTTTTACCCAAACCCATAGTAAAAGCTCCTCTCGGTATGTTTCACATTTTTGGCGGGGCGCACCGCGCCCCAAGGGGTTTATCCTTATTATACGCATAAAACCGAAAATGCGCAAGTGTTTTTGATATATTTTTAACCGCTTTGGGCGGCTGTGCCTGTAAATTTTTTGTGTATGGCCTTATTGGCCGCCAAGCGCCCGCCAGGTGACGGCCGCTTTGCGGCGGGCGCGATGCTCTGTGTCGGGGCAAAGGTTGCGCACGCGGGGCATTTATACTATAATGTAGGGGTCGATGCTCGTCATCGACCCGGGAGCTTTGCCGCTGCCGCACACGTCCGCGGATGAATACTGTCCGCCCCGCAACCACGCCGCCATACACATCCCCCCCACAAGGAGCCGCCATGAAACAAAAACCGCCCCGCTGGGTACAGATCACCGCCGCCGTACTGCGCCGCTACCTGGCGCTGGACATGGCGGTCTACGCCGGATCCGCCACGCTGTTTCTGCTGACGGCGTCCTTCCCGCTGCTGATGTGGGTGCTGATGCTTGTCAACCTGGTGCCCGGCTTCTCGGTAGAAGGCGTCGCCGAGCTGCTGGCGGACTTCCTGCCGCAGATCCCCGAGATACAGACTGCCATCCTCGGCCTTTTGCAAAATTTAAGCGGCCAGTCTGCACAGTTTGTGGCGTCGCTGGCTGTGCTGACGACCATCGTCTCGGCGTCGGGCGGTATGAACGCACTGCAGATCGGCCTGCAAAGGCTGACGCCCGGCTCGCACCGAACGCTTTTGAACCGCCTGCTGGCGATTGGCTACACCTTCGTGTTTGAGCTGCTGCTTTTGGTCATGCTGGCGCTGCAGGGCATGCACTCCCTGTTTGCGCGCTTTGCCGATACATTGCCGTTTTTTCGCCATTACGCGGCCATTGTGGCCCCGCTGCAGCGGGTGGCCAGCATTGGCCGGATCGTCTCGGTCCCGCTGCTGTTCGGGCTGCTTTTGCTGATTTACACCTACGTCCCCGGCGGGCGGCGCACGCCGCGCAGCCAGCTGCCGGGCACGATCTTTGCAACGGCGGGGTGGCTGGTCTTCTCCCGTGTGTTCTCGTTTTACATCCTGCATTTCTGGCGTCTGTCGTATATCTACGGCTCCCTGACGGCGGTCATTCTGATTATTTTGTGGCTGTATGTGATCATCAATCTTCTGTTCATTGGGGCCGGGATCAACGCGGAGGTGAACGGAAAAACAGAGCAATGACCGCGGCGGCATGAGGGCATGCCGCCCTACAGCGCACCGTATCGTCAGATGTAGGGCGGGGGGCCTTCACCCCGCCGCAGTTTTCCGCTGCCTGCCGTAAACAGGCAATCTCCGCACACGCGCCCCTCATCCGTCTGCGGGCGGGGCCGCAGACACCTTCCCCCGAAGGGGAAGGCTCCGCATCCATAAACAAAATCTGCCGACCCAACATCGGGTCGGCAGATTTTACTTACGTACAAATTACCGCTTAATATCGTAATTCATGTTCATCAGGTTGCGGATGCTCTCGACATCGTCGGTAATGTTGGCGTCGCCGTGGATGGTGTGCTTGATGGCGCTGGACGCCACAGCAAAGTTGACCATGTCCATCGGCTTGTAGTCGTGCATCATCGCGTAGATCAGGCCGCTGGCAAAAGCGTCGCCGCCGCCGACGCGGTCCAGAATGTTGAAGGTGTAGAGCTTGGACTCGAAGGTGTGCCCCTCGTACCACATGAATGCCTTCAGGCTGTTCTCGCTGCCGGAGTGGACGTAGCGCACATGGCGGGCAATGCACTTCAAATTCGGGTAGCGGTCAATGAAATGCTGGAAGATCTCGTCCTCCTGCTCATAGCTGGGCTGTAGGGGCACGCCGTCCTTCCAGTCGCCTTTGGAATGATCCTCGTCGTCCTTCCACAGGTGGTACGGCTCAATGCCGAACAGCACATCGACATAGGGCAGGCACTGGGTACAGTAGTCGCGGGCCTCCTCCCAGCTCCAGAGCGTGGAGCGGAAGTTGCCGTCAAAGCTGACGGTCAGGCCCTTCTCCTTGGCGGTGCGCAGGCAGCGCAGGATGAAATCCGCACAATTTTTGTTCAGCGCCGGGGTGATGCCGGACAGGTGTAGCCAGTCAAAGCCGTCGAACAGCTCGTCCAGATCGACCTTCGTCAGGTCGTACTCGGTCAGGGCACTGTGCATACGGTCATAAATGACCTTGCTGGGGCGGATGCCGTAGCCGGTCTCCAGATAGTAGGTGCCCAAACGGTGGCTGGGGGTCTCCTCTTTGGTGGAGAGGATCATCGGCGTGCAGTGTACGTCGTTGCAGCGCAGCCAGCGCACAGCGCTTTTGCCCAGAGAATTGTTGGGCACGACGCTGAAGAAGGTGGAATCCACGCCGAGGTTTGCCAGCGCCAGCGCGATGTTGGCCTCGCTGCCGCCGTAGCTGGCCTCAAAGGAGGAGGCCATGCGGATCTTCTCGTAGTTCGGCGGGGTCAGACGCAGCATCACCTCGCCGATGGTGATGAATTTCTGCGGGCTGTCGTTGCCCATCAGGATCGGATTGCTGTGTTCCATTTGGAATTCCTCCTGTTTTTGCCGTATTTCGTTAGTTTATATTGTACGACATGAGGGGCAGATTTGCAAGCTGAAAAGCGCAAAATTTGTGCGGTTAGTTTTTTAACGAGGAATGTCGGCGGCGTCCCAGACGCCCCGCGGAGAAAGCCTCCCTTGTCAAAGGGAGGTGCCGAGCGCAAGCGAGGCGGAGGGATTCCTGGCCGTATGCGGGTGTGACGGGCAATCAGGCAAGGCCCGTCGGAATCCCCCAGTCCGCTGACGCGGCCAGCCCTTCGGGCCCGGGCCCCTCTGTCGCTCCGCGACATCTCCCCACACTGTGGGGAGTCACCCTTTGACAAGGGGGCCTTTTTTTGCGCGGGCGAAGCAGGCCGGAAGGGTGCAGCCCGTTGACGGGCAGCATAGCAAAGTCGCGGGCCAGGTATGCCCGGCCCCTGCAGGGCAGTGATTTAAAGCAGAGGCCGCCCGGAACCCGGCATCTGCCGGAAATTACATCTCCCTCTCAAACTTATCGATCTTCCCGACCTTGCCGATGACCGCGACGGTATCCCCCTCTTTAAAGGTATAATCGGCGGAGAACTCCACGTTCGTCTGCTGGCCGTGCTCGACGGCGATGATGTTGATGCCGTAGGCTTTGCGCAGATCCAGCGTCCGCACACTCTTGCCCAGCATCCTGCCGCCCACCGTGATGCGCCGCACCTCGACGCCGTCGCCGAGGGCGATGTAGTCCAGCAGATTGCCCGAGATCAGCCGCTTGCCGATGCGCACGGCCATGTCGGCCTCCGGGTAGACGACCTCGGCCCCGAGACGCTTGAGCACCTCGCCGTGCACCTCACTGGCGGCCTTGGAGATGACGTGCGGCACGCCCAGCTTTGTGACGAGCATCGTCGTCAGGATACTGATGTCGATCTGCTCACCGATGCAGATCGTGACCGTGCCGCAGTTCTGCATGCCGGTCTCCTTCAAAGAGGTCTCGTTCAGCTCGTCGATGACAAACGCATAGTCGGTGTAGCCGCGCACGGCCTTGACCTTTGCCTCGTCCTTGTCAACGGCAATGACCTCCTTGCCGGCGGCGGCCAGCGTCTTGACCAGCGCCGTGCCGAACCGGCCTAACCCGATTACGCCGTAGCTCTCGGCGGAACTTTTCATTTTATCAAACATATGTGTACCCTTTCTGCACCGCGCCGGGCGGCAGAGTATGTAGGGGCGCATTCTATATGCGCCCGCGGAGCCGTGCCTATGGCAGGCGGGCACGGGCGGATATGGAATCCGCCCCTACGGTGGTTGCCTTGCGGCTTCGCATTTACCCAATCGTAATGGCTTCTTCGGTATAGCGGGCGGTGGGCTCGGGGCGCTCCACCCAGAGGGAGAGCAGCGTCACCGCGCCCACGCGGCCAATGAACATTGTCAGGATCAGAACCACCCGGCTGGCAGGGCATAACTCCGCCGTGATGCCGGTGGAAAGCCCCGCCGTGCTGTAGGCCGAGATCTGCTCAAACAGCAGGCGGCCAAAATCGAGCTGCGGCTCCAGCACGCAGAGCGCAAACGTGCCGCAGCTCACGACCATCAGCCCCATCAGCATGATGGTCGCGGCCTTGGACAGCGAGCCGTCCGGCAGACGCCGGTGGAACCCGCCGAGCCGCCGCTTGGAGAAGATGGACCGCACCTGCTGCATCAGCACAAAAAACGTTGTGGTCTTGATGCCGCCGCCCGTCGAGCCCGGCGATGCGCCGATGAACATTAAAATCATGATGACCAGCAGACCCGCGTTGCTCATGCTGCCTAAATCCACGCTGGAAAAGCCCGCCGTGCGGGCCGTCATGCTCTGGAAAAGCGCCGCCAGCCAGCCCATGTGGTCGGTCAGCTGCAAAAGCACCGCGCCGCCCACCAGCAGCACCGCTGTGGTGGAGAGCACGACCTTGGTGTGGAACGTCATTCTGTGGAACTGCCCGCGGCAGCGCCCCACGTCCAGAATGACCATGAAGCCGATGCCGCCCACAATGACGAGCGCATCGGTGACGAGGTTCAGCAGCAGATCGTTCTGATAGGGGATCAGGCTCTGCCCGCCGCCCAGTGCGTCAAAGCCCGCGTTGTTGAAGGCGGCGATCGAGTGGAAAATGCTCAGCCACACCGCCTGCAGCGGCATGTGATCGCGGGCAAACGAGGGAAAGCTGAGCGCCGCACCGGCGACCTCGCAGATCAGGGTCACCAGCAGGATGGCCCGCACAAGGCGCACCATGCCCTCCAGGCTCTCGACGTTCAGTGCCTCCCGCACGAGGGAACGGCCCTTTAAGCTGATGCGCCGCCCGGCGACCAGCGCCAGCCCCATGCCGATGGACGCGACGCCCAGACCGCCGATCTGTATCAAAATCGCAATGACAGCCTGCCCGAACAGGCTGAACGTGTCGCCGGTGTCCACCACGACCAGCCCGGTCACACAGACGGCGCTCGTTGCGGTAAACAGCGCGTCCAGCGGGCCGACGTGTGCGCCGGGGTGTACGGCAAACGGCAGCATCAGCAGCGCCGCGCCCAGCAAAATCAGCAGCGCAAAGCCCACGGCAATGATGCGCGCCGGGGGCTGATTTTTCAAAAATCTGGCAATAGCATTGTGTATGGCGCTGCGTAGCTGCTGCATGGCCACCCTCCGATAAGCAAATCCGATAAGCAAATATAAAAGCAGCGGGCCCTCCGATTGCTGGAAAAGCCCGCACAGTCCCGCGGAAAAACGGGCCGTTACTCCCACTATAGCATGAATGCCGCACAGCGTCAAGGCGCTTTTTTGCCCTGCATACCTTGCGCTTTGCGCCCAAATGCGGTATAGTTTAAATAACTAGAAACCTGAATCAGGAGAAACCGAATGAAACAACAAACAAAGGGCGGGGCTTTGCACAGGCTCTGGCAGGCGCTGCCGTGGCTCTGGATGGCGGCGGCGTATCTGTTTGACCTGTGGTACCAGCTTGTGCCCGGCAAATGGATCGTCGATTCCGACCTCGCGTCGGAGATGATCCTCTCCGACCTGCTCAACAAAGAGGGCAGCATCATCAGCCACAACTGGTTCTACTCCACGGAATTGAAGGTCGTCAACCTGCAATGGTTCTACCGGCTGGGGCTGCTGCTTTTCCCGGATGACTGGCATCTGGCGCGCACGTTCGGCATGGCCGTCACGCTGGCACTGTACGCGGCGTGTATGCTGTTCTTTGTCAAATGCGCCAGGCTCGGGCGGCCCGGCCTCTGGATGGTGGGCACGCTGCTGTGGCCGTTCGGCCAGCACTATCTGGTCTACGCCATCTACGGCGGGTACTACCTCGTCTATACCTTCTTTTATATGCTTGTGCTGGCGCTGGTGCTGCGCAGCCTCGACGCCGACAAAAAGCACTGCGCACTGCAATGGCTCGCGGCCTGCATCGTCACGGCCATCGCGGGCATGAACGGCGTCAAGCAGCTTATGGTGTTCCACGCGCCGCTCTGCATTGCCGCGGCGATCCTGCTGGTGCTTGCACTGCACGACAGCGGCACGTCCGACTGGAAAACGGCCCTGCAGCACTGCCGCCGTCAGGTGCGGCTGTTTGCGGCGTCGCTTGTCACGGCGGTGGCCGGCGCGGCGGGGTATTTCATCAGCAACAGCATCATGTCGCGGCTGTATGATTTCAAGTCCTACAGCTTCATCGTCTGGGACCGCGACGAGAACTGGTTCACGCTGGACCGCATCCTGATGGACTTCTTCCATGAGTTCGGCTACCAGAACGGCTCCGGCATCTTCCACTTCGGCGGCATTGCGGCGGGCATCGGTCTGCTGCTGGGCGGGTGGATGTTCTTCTGCATCGTGCGGCTGCTGCTGCGGCTGAAAAAGCTGGAGACGAACGACCAGCTGCTTGTGCTGCTGCTTGTCGCCATGCTGGCGGTCTGCGGCATCTCCTACGCCTACTTCCACGAGTATTACCTCTACTTCTGGCTCATGAACATGCCGGTGGCCATTGCGGTCATGGCGGTGGAGCTGAAAACCGAGGACTTCCGCCTGCCAGGCGCGCGGCAGCTGCTGGGTGTGGTGCTGGCAGGCTGCTTCACGGTCTGCGCCGTCAACACCGTCCGGCAGGAGATCGAAAACCCGTATCTCGCCCACAAGGGGCTGGACGCCGCCGCCGACTGGCTGGTGGACAACGGCTACACCGAAGGCTACGCCACGTTCTGGAACGGCAACGCCATGACAGAGCTGACGAACGGGAAATTGGACGTCTGGACGCTGCAATCGCTGGATGAGGACTACGTCCCCAACTGGCTGCAGCGCAAGGACCACCTGACCACCGACCCGCAGCATCCGTTCCTGCTCATCGACACCGAGACCGACGGCCCGGCAGAGAACGCGGGCCTTGTGCAGAACGGCGAATGCACCGAGGTCTACAACGACGGACGGTTCGTCATCTATGACTTCGCCGGCGCGGACGCCGTGCATGCGGCGGCGAGGTGACCCCCCCTTGGCCCCCTCTGGGAGGGGGCTCCCGCCGCAGCGGGTGGGGGAGAGAACCTTGCGGCGACCCGAAATATTTCGGGTCATGGCAAGGCTCTCTCCCTCCGGCCCTGCGGGGCCACCTCCCTCGCAGAGGGAGGCAAGAAGACTAAACAAATCCAACCCCATTACATATATAAATAAAGGAGTGTTCTTATGCGTTACTGCAAAAAATGTACCATGCCCGACACCCGACCCGGTATTACCTTTGATGCCGAGGGCGTGTGCAGCGCCTGCCGCCACTACGAGAGCCGCAAAAATGTGGACTGGGATGCCCGCTTCAAGGAGTTCGAGGCCTACTGCGACAAGTACCGCGGCATGAACGGCCCCGGCGGCTATGACTGTGCCGTCGCCGTCTCCGGCGGCAAGGACAGCCACTTCCAGGTCTGGATGCTGAAAGAGGTCATGCACATGAACCCCATCCTGTTCAGCGTCGAGGATAACTTCCCCATGACGCAGGCGGGCATCCACAACCTCAAGAACATCAGCGAGGAGTTCGGCTGCACGATCATCTCCTGCAAGCCTAATATCAAGGTGCAAAAGACGCTGATGCGCAAATTCTTTGAGAAGTACGGCAAGCCGACCTGGTACGTGGACCGCCTGATCTACACCTTCCCGCTGCACATGGCCGCCAAGTTCAACACCCCGATGCTCTGCTACGGCGAGAACGTCAGCTTTGAGTACGGCGGCAACGCCGATAAGGAGACCTACTCCGCCATGGGCCAGATCGAGAACGGTGTCGCCGTCGGTATGCCGATGGAGGAACTGCTGGGCGACGGTGTGACCGAGAAAGACCTCTCTCTGACGCTGGCCCCCAGCGCCGAGGAGCGCGCCAAGCTCGACCCGTTCTACATGAGCTACTTTGTGCCCTGGAACAGCTACAAGAACTACCAGATCGCCAAGGCCCACGGCTTCCACGACCTGACCCACGAGTGGGACCGCACCCACCACGCCGAGAACTTTGACCAGATCGACTCCCGCGCCTATCTGGTACACAGCTGGCTCAAGTATCCCAAGTTCGGCCACGCCGCCGCCACCGACTACACGGCCCGCTACATCCGCTACGGCATGATGACCCGCGAGGAGGCTATCCCCATCATCAAGGAGCGCGACGGCAAGCTTGACCCGCTCTGCGTGCGTGACTTCTGCGAGTTCTGCGGCTACACCGAGACCGAGTTCTGGGCCATTCTGGACAAGTTCTACAACCGCGACCTGTTCGAGAAGAACGAGTACGGCGAGTGGCAGCTCAAGCACCCCATCTGGGAGGAAAACAAGTAATGGTACGTCATGTTATTTTGTGGAAATTAAAGGAGATGCCCGACGCCGAAAAGGCCGCCGTCAAGGCCGGCATCAAGGAAGGGCTGGAGGGTCTGGCCGGTAAGATCCCCGGCCTGCTGGATGTCCGCGTCTACACCGACGCCCTGCCCAGCTCTGCCAATGCTGACCTGATGCTGGACACGACCTTCACCGACGCCGCCGCGCTCAAAGGCTACTCCACCCACCCCGCCCACGTCGCCGTGGCAGACGGCAAGGTAAGACCGTACACCGCGGTAAGGACGTGCTTGGATTTTAACGTGTAAGTAAGGAGACCCACCGAATGCTCTTTTCCAGTGCCACGTTTTTGTTTGCGTTTTTACCGGTAGTGGCCTTACTTTACTATCTGATTCCAAAACGCTGCACGGCGGCCAGAAACCTCTTTCTGACAGGGGCCAGTCTGCTGTTCTATGCGTGGGGTGAACCACGCTTTGTGTTGGTCATGCTGCTGGTCATCGTGTCAAGCTGGCTCTTTGCCCGTAAAATCGATGCGTCGGCAAAAAGTGCCCGGAAGGGTTTCCTGCTTGTGGCGGTCAGTGTGGATCTGACTGTGCTCTTCGTATTTAAATATCTCGGATTCTTTACGGAAAACTTGAACCGCCTGCCGTTTGTGCGGTTTCCTGTTCCGCAAATTACACTGCCAATCGGCATTTCCTTCTTTACGTTTCAGGCAATTTCCTATGTGGTCGATGTGTACCGCGGGGAAGCGGCACAGAAAAGCCTGTGGGATGTCATGCTGTACATTGCTTTCTTCCCGCAATTGATTGCCGGCCCCATCGTCCGCTATTCTGATTTTGCAGACCAGATTCATAACCGACAGGAAAGTCTGCAAAACTGGAATAGGGGAGGGTATCGCTTCGCTATAGGACTTGGTAAAAAAGTCATTCTCTCCAACAACTTGGCCTATGTGGCGGACGCGGCGTTTTCCTCTGTGGGAAATTTGTCGTTCTCCATGGCATGGATCGGGGCTGTCGGATACTCTTTGCAGCTGTACTTTGATTTTTCAGGGTATTCGGATATGGCCATCGGTCTGGGGCAGATGTTCGGTTTCCACTTTCTGGAAAACTTTAACTATCCATTCATCAGCCGTTCTATCACGGAGCTGTGGCGGCGGTGGCATATCTCGCTGGGCAGTTGGTTCCGCGACTATGTCTACATTCCGCTGGGCGGCAGCCGTGTGGCTGCAAAACGGCGGCTCTACTTCAACATTTTTATTGTTTGGCTGCTGACCGGCATCTGGCATGGCGCCAAATGGACGTACATTGTCTGGGGCATGATGTACTTCGTGCTTCTGTGTGTGGAGCGCATTTTGAATTTGTCCGGGCAGAAAAGCTGGCTTGGCTGGATTTATACGGTGTTCTTCTTCATCGCGGGCAATGTGGTGTTCCGGTCAGAGAATGTCACAGGTGCGCTTAAATATCTGCTGGCAATGTTCAATATCCACACTACGGGTTTGCTGGACGAGAAGGCAGTTTACTATTTTGCAGAATATAAAATGTTTCTGCTCATCGGTATGGCCGCTGCCCTGCCCATTGCGGTCTGGCTGCGTGCTCAAGCAGGCAGACGTGGGGCATGGATAGAGAGCCTGCGCCCGGTCTGGTGCGCGGCAGTGTTTCTGGTTGCACTCTCCTTTATTGTAAAGGGCGGATACAATCCGTTCATTTACTTTGATTTTTAAGGGAGGTGCAGACATGAAGCAAAAATGGTGGAAGGTCCTGCCGATGCTGCTGATGATGGCTGTGTTGGGCAGCGGAAGTGTACGGACCTGGAAAAACCTCGCAGCGCAGGCCGCCGATGCCGCAGCCCTGACGACGGACACGGTGGAGATGACAGCGCAGGAAAGCGTGCCGTTTTATCACGGAATGATCAATCTGAACACGTTTTTTCAGATGACATTGGGCAAAAATGTGATTGAGGACACTGCCGAGGGTGACGAGGTCGTCAAGATGAAAAACGGCTATCTCACCTTTGTCTGTGAACCAGCGGATGTGACGGAGAGTGCTCGGTCACTTCTGTCACTGCAGGAAACTTGCAAGGAGAACGGCGCAGAGCTGTACTTTGTGCTGACACCGCAGAAAATCAGTAAATATGACCCGGAGCTGCCCACCGGCGTGCAGGATAATTATAACCCGATGGCGGATGCCTTTCTGGCTCAGTTGGGTGGACAGGTGCACTGTACAGACCTGCGGCAGGTCATCCACGAGAATGGTATAGACCAATATAACTTCTTCTTTAAGACCGACCACCATTGGACGCCGGAAGGAGCGTTCTGGTGCTGGGGACAGGTGGCGCAAATCCTTAAGAGCGAGTATGGCTTTGTGTTTGACGACGCCATCACCGATCTGAACAACTACACAGTGACCACCTATCCGAATTGTTTTTTGGGCAGTCAGGGCAAGCGCGTCGGCACGGTGTACGCTGGGTTGGATGACTTCTCGGTCATCACACCAAACTACGCCGCAGATTTTACGCTGACAGTCCCGGATAAGGGCATAGACCGCAGCGGCGACTATGTCAACACGCTGCTTGTGCCCGAAATGTTTGAAAAGAAAGACCTGTACACTGACAACCCCTACGCGGGCTACATTGGCGGCGATTATGGCCTTTGCCATATCGTGAATCACCAGCCGCCGAATGACAAGCGGGTGCTGCTGGTGCGGGATAGCTTTGCCTGTGCGTTTACGCCGTATCTGGCGCAGGCGTGCGCGGAGTTGGACACGATTGACAAGCGCGCGTTCCCGCAGACGATTGCCTCGTACATTGAGGAAACAAAACCGGATTTGGTATTGTTCCTTTACAACGCGGCGGAAATGCCCGCGGCAGAGAACTTTCAATAAAAAGCAAAATGGGATGGGACAACCATCCCATTTTATGTAGGAGGAAATGAAAATGCCCACCACCCTCATCCGCGGCGGCCTCGTCCATGACGCTGTCCACCGCGACGCCTGCAAGGCTGACATTCTGCTGGCCGACGGCAAAATTGCCGCCATCGGAACCGATTTGACCGCCCCGGCGGACGCTGTGGTTTTCGACGCCGACGGCCTTGATGTATTCCCCGGCTTTGTGGACGCGCACACCCATATCGGCCTCGACGGCTACGGCATCGGGTATGAGGGCTGCGACTACAACGAGATGAACGACATCTGGACGCCGCAGCTGCGCGCCATCGACGGCATCAACCCGCGCGACCCCTCGCTGGCCGACGCGCGTAAGGCAGGCGTGACCTGCGTCTGCACCGGCCCGGGCAGCGCCAACGTGCTGGGCGGCACCTTCCTGGCGATGAAAACCGTCGGCGAGCGCGTAGACAACATGATCGTCCGCGACCCCGTCGCCATGAAGTGCGCCTTTGGCGAGAATCCCAAGCGCTGCTACCGTGACAAGTGCGACTCCACCCGCATGTCCACGGCGGCGTTCCTGCGCGGTGCACTGATGCAGGCGCGGGACTACGGCGCGCGCAAGCAGGCGGCCAACGGTGACGTGACCAAAATGCCCGCCTACAACCAGAAGCTCGAGGCCCTGCTGCCGGTGCTGGCGCGGGAAATCCCCTTAAAGGCCCACGCCCACCAGGCCAACGACATCTTTACGGCGCTGCGCATTGCGAGGGAGTTCGATCTGCGCCTGACGCTGGAGCACGTGACCGAGGGGCATCTCATTGCGGACGAGCTGGCAAAAGAAAAGGACGTGCCGATGGCTGTCGGCCCGAGCCTGACGTTTGCCAGCAAGTTTGAGCTGCAGAACAAATCCTGGAAAACCCCCGGCGTGCTGGCCAACGCGGGTTGCCACGTGTCCATCATCACCGACAACTCGGTCATTCCGCAGCAATATCTGCCGCTCTGCGCAGGCATGGCGGTCAAGGCCGGCATGGACCCGTTCGACGCGCTGAAGGCCATCACCATCAACCCGGCGGAGCACATCGGCGTGGCCGACCGCGTCGGCTCGCTGGAGGTGGGCAAGGATGCGGACGTCGTCATCACGAGCGGCTGCCCCTTCGAGGTCATGACCGAGGTGCGGGCCGTATTTATCGACGGCGTGCAGGTTGCGGAATAACACCCCTTGCAAAATGATTTTCCTTGTGCTATAATATCCCCATACGGCAAAGGCGCCGTCTGATAGCATTGCTATCGGACGGCGCCTTTTCATTTTGATACAGAGCCGATTGGAGTGTAAAGAATATGGAAAAGATTCCCCGTCACATCGACATTGATTACAGCAAGTACGCCCCGGACATCCCGGAGGACCAGCGGGAGGCCTACTACGGCCTGCCCAGGCACGTGCAGTTCTGCAAGGAATGCGTCATGAGCAACCAGAAGCCCAACTCCTGCTATGAGTTTGAGCATACGATCAACTCCATCAAGAAAACGATGGTCATTCAGGAGGACGGCGTCTGTGATGCCTGCCATGCCTGCCACAACAAGGCCAACGGCCATATCGACTGGGCTCTGCGCGAGAAGGAGCTGCGCGAGCTCTGCGACCAGTACCGCAAGAACGACGGCAGCTATGACTGCCTTGTGCCCGGCTCCGGCGGCAAGGACAGCTTCTACGCCGCGCACCTGCTGAAATACAAGTACGGTATGCACCCGCTGACCGTCACCTGGGCCCCCCACATCTACACGCCCTGGGGCTGGGAGAACATGCAGGCGTGGATCCACGCGGGCTTTGACAACTACCTGTGCACCCCCAACGGCATGACCCACCGCTTGCTGACCCGCCTTGCGACGGAGAACCTGTTCCACCCGTTCCAGCCGTTCATTCTGGGCCAGAAGCAGCTGGCACCCAAGATGGCCGCGAAGTTCGGCATCCCACTGGTGTTCTACGGCGAGAACGAGGCCGAGTTCGGCAACCCGATTGCCGACAACAACTCCGCCCTGCGTGACGAACATTTCTTTGCGGTCAACGACTACGACCACATTTATCTGGGCGGTGTCAGCCTGCGCCAGCTGGAGGAGGACTACAAAGTGGACAAGGCCGATTTGGCCATCTACCTGCCGTCCGAGACCTCCAACCTTGAGAAAAACCACATTCAGGTGCGGTATCTGGGCTATTACGAGAAGTGGCATCCGCAGGGCGCGTACTACTACAGCGTCGAGCACGGCGGCTTCCGCCCCGCGCCGGAGCGCACCCAGGGCACCTACTCCAAGTACAACTCCATCGATGACAAGATCGACGACTTCTTCTACTACACGACCTACATCAAGTACGGCATCGGCCGCACGACCTACGACGCCGCGCAGGAGATCCGCAACGAGGAGATCACGCTGGACGAGGGCAAGGCGCTCTGCAAGAAGTTTGACGGCGAGTACCCGGACCGTTTTGAAAAGGAAATCTTCAAATATCTGTCGCTGGACCGCCAGCACTTCCCCTGGGCCAGCCAGCTGTTTGAGCAGCCCAGGATGGATCGCGACTACTTTATGGACCTGGCGGACCGCTTCCGCAGCCCCCACATCTGGAAGTGGGAGGACAATATGTGGAAGCTCCGCCACACCCCCTACGAGGGCGACAGCGAGGTACTGTGGGGCGACCCGAGGGGAACGCACCACGAAATTTGAGCGAAAAGGCTTCCCCCTTGGGGGAAGCTGTCCGCGAGGCGGACTGATGAGGGGTGGACTTTCCGCGGCAACCCGTTTGCGGGCGATCGTGGCATACGCGCCCCTCATCCGGCCTTGCTTCGCGCGGCCACCTTCCCCCACAGGGGAAGGCTTTAGAAAGGTTCAGTTATGAGCAAAAAAATACGACTTATCGCAAGATTGGACGTCAAGGACACCAACCTTGTCAAGGGGATCCAGCTCGAGGGACTGCGCAAGCTGGGCGACCCGAATGCGTTTGCCAAAGAATATTATGAGGCCGGGATAGACGAGCTGCTCTATATCGACATCGTCGCCAGCCTGTACAACCGCAACAATTTAAGCGATATTGTGCGCAAAACCGTGGACGACGTCTATATCCCGGTCTGCGTGGGCGGCGGGCTGCGCAGCGTCGAGGATGTGCGCCACATCCTGTCGATGGGTGCGGACAAAGCGGCCATCAACACGGCGGCCATCAAGCGCCCCGAGCTTATCACCGAGGTTGCCGAAGCGTTCGGCAGCCAGTGCATGGTGCTGTCGATTCAGGCCAAGCGCAGCCGCACCTGGCCCGGCAAGTGGGAAGCCTACTACGACAATGGCCGCGCCCACTCCGGCTATGACGTCGTCGAGTGGGCCAAGCGCGGCGTGGCGCTGGGCGCGGGCGAAATTCTGCTGACCAGCGTTGACAACGAGGGGTTACAGCAGGGTATGGACCTTGAATTGATCGAGGCCGTGACGAAAGCCGTGAACGTGCCGGTCATCTGCGGGGGCGGTGTCGGCTGCGGCGACGATATTGTGGACGCCGCCAACGCGGGCGCGGACGCCGTGGCCTGTGCCGCTGTGCTGCATTACAAAAAAGAAACCGTGACGGAGCTGAAAGAGGACATCCGCGCGGGCGGGGTGGAGGTGCGCCAGGTATGAAGGTAACAGTGATTGACTACGGCCTGTCCAACCTGTTGAGCGTCCGCCATGCGTTTGCCCACTTTGGGGCCGAAACGCTGCTGACCAGTGACCCGGCGGACGTGCTGGCCGCGGAAAAGCTGGTGCTGCCGGGCGTCGGCGCGTTCAAGGACGGCATGGACGGTCTGGCACGGCTGGGGCTGATCGAACCGATTTGCCAGAAGGCCGCCGCCGGTACGCCGCTGCTGGGCATCTGCTTAGGAATGCAGATGCTGTTTGACGAGTCGGAGGAGTTCGGCCTGCACAAGGGCCTTGGGCTTATTCCGGGCCGTGTGGTAAAGATCCCCGACACGGACGTGGACGGCCATCCGCAGAAGGTGCCGCACATCAGCTGGGATCCGCTCTACCCCGGCGGCGGGCGCACGGATTTTTCCGGCACGGCGCTGGCCGCGCTCAAGCCCGGCGAGGAGTGCTATTTTATCCACAGCTACGAGGCCAAGCCCGTCCGTGATGAGGACCGCCTGGCCGACACCGTCTACGGCGGGCGCGAGATCTGCGCCGCCGCCAGCCACGGCAGTGTCCTCGGCTGCCAGTTCCACCCGGAAAAATCCGGGGAGGTCGGGCTGAAAATTATTGAGGAGTTTTTGAAATGACCGAGCGGTAGGGGCCGGACATGTCCGGCCCGGGGCTTTGCCATAAAAGCCGGCTTGCCGTACAGTTGCGGGCCGGGCATGCCCGGCCCCTACATAGCAATCATTTACAACGCCCTGTGCGATTCCGCACAGGGCGTTGCTTTTTCCCCCGCAATAGGCTATAATGTACCTTGTATAAATGTGCAAAGGGGAATTGCTATGTCCTGTGACTTGCTCGTCGGCTCCACCGGGTTTGTGGGGGGCAACCTGCTGGCCAAACATACCTTCGCCGCGGAATGCCACAGCAGTGACATAACCGCGCAGTACGGCACCCGCCCGGACCTCTGTGTCTACGCGGGCGTGCCGGCGGCCATGTTCCTGGCCAACGCCGACCCGGAGGCCGACCTTGCCGTCATGCGCGCCGCGCGGGAGAATATCCGCCAAATCGCGCCCAAAAGACTTGTCCTGATTTCCAGCATTGCCGTGCTGGCAGACAGCCGCGGCGTCTATGAGGACAGTCCCGCGCAGGACACCGAAGCTCTGCCCGCTTACGGCAAAAACCGTCTGCAATTGGAGCGCTGGGTGCGCGAGGACTTCCCCGACGCGCTCATTGTGCGCCTGCCCGCACTGTACGGCGCCGGCATCAGGAAAAACTTCCTCTTTGACCTGCACACCATCACCCCGGCCATGCTCAGGCCGGAAAAATACAGCGAGCTGGCGGCAAAATCGCCGCTTGTCAAATCAGCCTACACGCTGGCGGACAACGGCTTTTACAAGCTGAACGGCACCGCCGACCCGGCAGCGCTGCGCGCCTTTTTTGCAGCCAACGACTTCAACGCCCTGGCTTTCACCGATGCCCGCAGCCGCTACCAGTTCTATAATTTAGGTCGTCTCTGGTCGGATATGGAGGCTGCCCGCGCCGCTGATGTAAAGATGCTGCACCTCTGCACGCCACCGGTCTCTGCCGCCGAGGTCTACACCGCCGTGACCGGCAAAGCGGACTGGCACAATGAACTGCCCAAGCCCCCGTTTGACTACGACCTGCGCAGCCGCCACGCGGCGCTTTTGGGCGGCAGCGGCGATTACCTTTGCACAAAACAACAAGAATTGGATGATATTACGCGCTTTATGCGAAGTTGGAGGGACTGACCCATGCCGAACTATCAGCTTGCCATCTCGAACATTGCATGGCAGAAGGACGATGACGAAACCGTATACGCGGCCATGCAGCAGGCGGGCTTCACCGGCCTGGAGCTGGCCCCGACCCGCATTTTCTCCGAAGCACCGTATGAAAACCTGACGAGTGCGCTGCTGTTCGGCGGCTACCTCAAAAACCGCTGGGGCTTCTCGGTGCCCAGTCTGCAAAGCATCTGGTACGGCCAGAAGGGCAATATCTTTGACCCTGCCGACACCGAGCACCTGCTGGACTACACGGCGCAGGCGTTCCAGTTTGCCCACAGCCTGAACTGCCCGTCGCTGGTGTTCGGCTGCCCGAAGAACCGTATGCGCCCGCTGGGGGCCAACGATGCCGCCGCCGAGGCGTTCTTCATGCAGGCGGGCAACCTGGCCGCGCGGTACGGCGTGCATCTGGCGCTGGAGGCCAACCCGCCGATGTACACGAACTACCTAAACGGCACCGCCGACGCCTTTGCGCTCGTCAAGCGGCTGGACAACCCGGGCTTGTCGGTCAATCTGGACCTGTCCACCGTGCTGGCGCAGGGAGAGCACTTGCAGAGCTTCATCGATGATATGCAGTATGTCAGCCATGTCCACATCAGTGAGCCGGGTCTGGTCCCGATTGAGCGCCGCCCCGAGCACAAGGAGCTGGCGCTGCTGCTGGGGGCTGTCGGCTACCGCGGCTTCGTCTCCGTCGAGATGGCCCACACCGACGTGGATACGATCCGCCGCACGATGGACTATATCGCGGAGGTGTTCGCATGATCGAGTATGAGCGCACAAACTTGAACGGCGTGCCCGACTACACGGCTGTGGAGTTTGAGGGCCGCCGCCATGACTACTGCCTGCTGATCCCCGTCATCAACGAGGGCGCGCGCATCCTGACCGAGCTGGGCCGCGCCCAGAAGGCGGGCATCGACCAGCTCTGCGACATCGTCATCTGCGACGGCGGCTCCACCGACGGCAGCATGAAGCGGGAGACGCTGGCGCTCTACCACGTCAACACGCTGCTGACGAAAACCGGCCCCGGCAGGCAGGGCGCCCAGCTGCGCATGGGCATGTATTTTGCGCTGGAACGCAATTATAAAGGCATCCTGACCATCGACGGCAACAACAAGGACTCCATCGAGGACGTGCCCGAGTTTATCGCAAAACTGCAGGAGGGCTATGACCTCGTGCAGGGCAGCCGGTTTATCCGCGGCGGCCACGCCATCAACACGCCGCCGGTGCGCTATGCCGCCGTGCGGCTCATCCACGCGCCGCTCGTCAGCCTGGGGGCGCACCAGTGGTTCACCGATACGACCAACGCCTACCGCGCCTACAGCCGCGAGTACCTGACCCACCCGGATGTCCGCCCGCTGCGAGATGTGTTTGGCGGGTATGAGCTGCTGGCGTATTTAAGCATCCGCGCGACCCAGCTGGGCCTGAAGGCCTGTGAGGTCCCCGTGACCCGCGCCTACCCTGCCACCGGTAAGACGCCGACGAAGATCAGCGGCTTCAAGGGCAACAGCGACCTGATGAAGGTGCTGCTGAATGCGCTGGCCGGGAAGTATAATCCGTAAGTTATATTTTGCAAAGATGCAGGGGCGAGCAGTGCTCGCCCGCGGCACTTGGCGGCAGCCGCAAAGTGCCCGGGTCGATGATGAGCATCGACCCCTACAATGCCGGGGCAGATTCCATATCCACCCGGCAATCGTCCGAAGGAATGTAAAAAGGGGAAACGCTCTATGACCTACGATAAAATCATCCTCGGCGCGGGGCTGTACGGCCTGTACGCGGCGCAGAAATGCGGCGCGGCGGGGCAGCGCGTCCTTGTGCTGGAGCGCGACCCCGCGCCCTTCATGCGCGCGACCTACATCAACCAGGCCCGTGTCCACATGGGCTACCACTACCCGCGCAGCTACTCCACAGCCATCAAGTCCGCCCACTATTTTGAGCGGTTCTGCAATGATTACGGCTTCTGCCTGCACACCGAGTTTGACCAGGTCTACGCCACCAGTGCGCACTTCTCTTGGACGAACGCGGCGGAATTCCGCCGGTTCTGCGCGGCGGCAGGCATCCGCTGTGACGACGTTGCGCCCGAGCGCTACTTCAACCCGGGCCTCTGCGACGGCGCGTTCCTGACCACCGAGTACACCTACGATGCGCAGATACTCAAGCGCTGGTTTGTGGAGCAGCTCGCCGCACTGCCCAACGTTGCGGTACTGTACAGCCACAAGCCGACGGCCATCGAGAAGGTCGGCAGCGCGTGGCGCGTGCAGGCGGGGGGCATCACCGCCGAAGCGCCCTACCTGCTCAACGCGACCTATGCGGGCGTCAACGACGTACACGCCATGCTCGGCCTACCGCCGTTCGGCATTAAGTACGAAAAGTGCGAGATCATTTTGTGCACCGTGGACAAAAGCCTGAAAAACACCGGCATCACGGTCATGGACGGGCCGTTTTTCAGCCTGATGCCCTTCGGCCGGACCGGCCTGCACAGCCTGACGAGCGTGACCTTCACCCCGCATGAGACGAGCTATGACAGCGTTGCGACCTTCCCGTGCCAGCAGGAATGCGGCGGCGTGTGCAAGCCTGGCAGCCTGTACAACTGCAATGAGTGCCCGGCCAAGCCGCAAAGCGCCTGGCCCTACATGAGCCAGCTGGCCCGCAAGTATTTAAAGGAAGAATACGGCTTTGCCTACCACAGCAGCCTGTTCAGCATGAAGCCCATCTTAAAGGCCAGCGAGATCGACGACTCGCGCCCGACGGTGGTCCGCGTGATGAACGACGAGCCGAAGCTCGTCAGCGTGCTGTCCGGCAAGATCAACACGGTATACGACCTGGACGAGGTATTGGATGTATGATGCTTAAAGACAACAACTTTATTTCGGCAGTCGTTTACCTGCACAACGACGGCGCGCGCGCCGTGGAGTTCTGCCGCACGGTGGCCGCAGAGCTGGACGCCAACTTTAAACAATATGAGCTGGTCGTCGTGGACGACGCCTGCACCGACGACACGGTCAAACAGCTGCGCACCTGGGGCAGGGAGCAGGACGCCCCGCTGACGATTTTGCACATGAGCATCTACCACGGGCTCGAGGACGCCATGAACGCCGGCCTCGACGCCGCCATCGGCGACTATGTCTATGAGTTCGACTCCACCGAGCTCTGCTACGCGCCGACGCTTATTATGCAGGCATACAGGGCGGCGCTGGACGGCAGCGATATTGTGTCGGTCTGCCCGCGCACCGTGCGCGGCGGCAGCAGCCTGTTTTATAAGGTGTTCAACGCCCATTCCCAGAGCGCCTACCGCCTGCGCACCGACGCGTTCCGTCTGGTGACGCGCCGCGCCATCAACCGCGTCCATGCGTCCAGCACGCACCTGCCCTACCGCAAGGCGGCCTACGCGGCCAGCGGCTTACGGATGGTCGATCTGGAATTTGACGGCCAGCTGACCGTTAAGCAGAAGGGCCGGTTCAATCTGGCGCTGGACAGCCTGACGCTCTACACGAACTTCGGCTTCAAGGCCAGCGTGACCGTCACGCTCTGCATGATGGCGTTGGCGCTGGCCGAGCTGATCTATACCCTCGTCATCTTCGCCACCGGCCACCCGGTAGAGGGTTGGACGACGACGATGTTCGTCATCACCGTCGGGTTTGCGGGGTTGTTCGCCGTGCTGACCATCGTCGTCAAGTATCTGTCGCTGCTCTTAAATCTGACGTTCAGGCAGCAGAAATATCTTGTGGAAAGCATTGAGAAGCTGCAAAAATAACGCATGAGGAAGTTACCGATGAAGCATTTTCGCCCGCGGCTGTCCCGCCGCGCTTTCTGGGTGCTCTGCGCCCTGCTGGTCTGCCTGCGTCTGGCGCTGACGGGCTTTCAGCAGGCGTACATCTGGGTGGGCGGTGCGCCGCTGGACGCAGTCCCCCAGGGAGCGCATCCGCTTGTCCAGGTCCAGCAGCTCTCCGATCAGGGCACCCAGTACCATGGACAAAATGGCGATGAGGGAATTGTTGCGTTGGTATCAGGGGGATTTCGCTGCCTGCGGGCAGCGAGTGACTTTCCCAACGATGGGAAAGTCACCAAAGGATCGCCGGGGGACGCGGCCGACGGGCACTTCGTGCCCATAGGACCGCTTACCCCCGGGCCCCCATTTACGGGGGTTACCCCTTGGGTCAGACAGAAAATTTCCGGCGCGCAAAATCTGAGTGGCGGGTCTGAATTCCCGCCGGGCCACTGGGCCCTGGGTTTGCAAAAATTGCGGCTGGTGCAGTTCAACTTTTGCGCCTGGTTCTGCCGAACCAACGCTCCCGGTGCATTTCCGCCGTAGGGGCGGCCCCATGTGGCCGCCCGCCACAACGGGAGTTCGCCCCTGTAGGGCGCGGCCTCCCGGACGCGCCGCTTTGGCTCCCCACAATACCGCCCGGGCCGGTCTGGGACCGGCCCCTACGGCATACCCGAAACTGTTTTGTCTTTTGTAGGGGCGGGTCCCAGACCCGCCCGAAAGTTGCCCCCTTCTCCCCCACAAACAAAACGAGGACTGACACAGCCATCGGCCGAGGTCAGTCCTCGCTATTGTATCTCCTGATCTAAATTTCGAAAGATTGGGTCATCAAAAAAATCACTGATGGATAAGTCAAGCCCGTCGCACAATTTTTTCACAGTGATTACTGATACATCCTGTCGTGTCGGGTCCATCATACTGTAAACAGTGGAAGGAGTTACCCCAGCTAAATTTGCCAGACTGTTATTATTTAATCCGCGCTCCTCACATAATTGGCAAAAGCGCGCAACGATCGCCTCTTTGATCCGCATAATACTTCACCTGTTCCAAGATTAAAGTATTATGCGCACAGACGTATACGCGCTTGCGTATAAATTGCAAATTTGTTATCATTCAACTATACGCATTTGCGTAAATTTATTAAGGGGGCGTAATCATGTCCACCTGTTTCCTAATCGGTTCCCATCTCTCCCCGGACACCCTGTCGCCGCTGCTGGATGAGGCCATTGAGCGGCACATTGCGGAGTACGGGGTGACCGAATTTGTGGTGGGGCGGTACGGGCGGTTTGACCAGCTGGCGGCGGAGGCCCTCCGCCGGGCGAAGGAGCGCCATCCCGGAATCCGCCTGCGGCTGCTGATTCCCTACCACCCGGCCCAGCGTCCGGTGGACGTCCCGCCCGGCTTTGACGACACCTACTACCCGGAGGGGATGGAGACTGTCCCCAAGCGGCTGGCCATCCTCCGGGCCGGTCAGATGGCAGCGGGGGAGAGCGGGTATCTCATCGCCAGCCCGGGATTCGGGGGCTCCCGGACCATCACGGACTATGCCCTCCGCCGGGAGAAGCAGGGCCTGATCCAGGTGACCCTGCTGAAGGCCCCGTGACGCTCCCCATTCTGCATTCTGCATTTCCCCTCACCCTTTCATCCCGCTGAGCACCTGGCTGACGCTCTCGGCGAAGAGCCGCGCCCCGTCCAGGGCCTCGGTGAGGGTGTTGCCGTGGCCCCCCACCTCCACCAGCAGAGAGCCGGGGGAGAGCTCCTGG
>ERZ779866.1523-NODE-1523-length-23204-cov-3.339194_pt1 | contig 23204 bp, 15 predicted proteins | sample MGYA00511248_ERZ779866 | MGnify/ENA primary metagenome ERZ779866 (study PRJEB29588, sample SAMEA2155758) | human gut metagenome | biome: human gut; feature: human-associated habitat; material: faeces | place: Denmark | collected 2008/2010 ... | reverse complement strand
AAGCTGTTGCCCAAACGTCTGGCGCCCGACAGCGGCTTTGTCAGAATCGGCAAAAATCTGGAAGAAGCCTATTTTGACCAAAACCGGATGTCGCTGGATCCGAAAAAAACCTTATGGCAGACCCTGTGCGACAAAGGCGACCATATTCTGGTCCGGGGTTCCTACCGCCATGTGGTGGCTTATCTGAAAGATTTTCTTTTCCGCCCGGACCAGGCTCATTGTCCGGTTTCGGCATTGTCCGGCGGCGAGAAAAACCGTCTGATGCTGGCGGTCGCTCTGGCTCAACCGTCAAATTTTCTGGTTTTGGACGAACCGACCAACGATTTGGATATGGATACGCTGGACCTGTTGCAGGAAGTTTTGAGCGATTATGAGGGTACATTGCTGGTCGTCAGTCATGACCGCGATTTTCTTGACCGGATTGTCACATCCGTCATCTATATGCCCGGAGACGGCACTGTATATGAACATGCCGGAAGCTACAGCGAACTATTGGAAAAGCTCCCTAACAAAACGCCGGCCGCAGGCAGAGAAAACAAAAAGGTTCCGACCAAAGCTCCGACACCTGACGCGTCCCAGCCTTCAAAGACGGCAAAGCTCAGCTACAATCAGCAGCGGCTGCTTGACGTTCTGCCGCAGACGGCTGCCAAACTGGAAGCAGAAATTGCCGGAATTGAACAAAAACTCGGCGATGCGGACTTATATGCCCGCAACCGCGAAGAATTCGACCGGCTCAGCCTGTCTCTGGTTCAAAAGCAGAAAGAACTGGAAGACACCGAAAACCGATGGCTGGAAATTCAAATGCTGAAAGAGGAGCTTGAAGCGGCTAAATAGCCTCATCGTCCGACGCAGAAGAAGCGCCTTGCAACAGGTTGACGATTTCATCGAACTGCGCGGTAACCATAGCCCGTTCGGCCGCCGATATTTTTTCGACATTCAGTTTTTTGTATTGTTCGTCGGCATATTTAATCAGACTTTCGGACACATCGGCATCATTGCTGTTTTTGGCCTGTTCCAAAATCATTTTATTGTTTCTGACGATAAACTCGTCTTTTTTTATGGTCGAAACGATAGCGCGCAGTCTGGCCTCAATATAAAAGAAACGGTCGGCGTTCCATCTCTTGCGCTCAAGCCATGCCGTCACCCGGGGATTGGCCTCTTTCAAGGAAGAAGACGCCGTCATTGAAACCTGAGCATAACCGACTTTATCCATTCCTTCCGCAAGATAGCGGTTCCAGGTTTTAAGAAAGGCCCGCAACTCTTCCGCCGAAATTTCCTTGGACTGAGAAACGACATCATTCGGATAAGCCGGCGCAAATCCATCTTCCGTGTAGGTATAGGCGGCATAGGCGGCAAACAGCAAAATCAGACATGCAACCGCAGCCGTAACGATATAGAGCTTTTTCTTCATCGGCTCCTACCAGCGCAGATTGGAGATGACAAAGTCGGGATAAGTGTCAAAATTAACGGCCAGTTCCCGGGTTTTGGCAACGTCGGGAATATATCCCTCGCCCAGAAAATTAACATGTACGCCTTTGGAAATCAGCAGGCTGGAAATTCCGTACAGATTGGCTCCCTTAATGTCGGTCGTCATATTGTCGCCGATCAGCAGAATTCGCTCTTTTTTAACATCTTCAAAATCCGCCAGTGCATATTCCATAATTTTGGCATCGGGCTTGCCGACCGTAATGATTTTTCCGCCCAGGACGGCATATTGTTCGGCTACGGCACCGGGAGCGACGCAGACTTTGCCGGCACAGTAGCTGGAAGTGTCGTTTCCGGCACAGACCAGAGGGATGCCCAAACCGGCGGCATGTTCCAGCAGCGGACGGTAGGTGTCTATCGTATCTTCGGCATCGGCAACGCCGCCCATATAAAGGAAATCGGCCTTGGGCATTTCTTCCGCAGGTTGATAGTCAAGTCCTGAAAAAATCCCGGTCGCGGCCGCATCGCCGATTTTGTAATAGGCGGTTCCGACGGCGGCGTATTCACCGTTGCGAACCTTTAGACGATGATGCAGAATTTCGCCGGCGGAAATGACGGAATCAAACAACGCGACGGGAACTTTGTTTTCATGCAGCCATGAGACCAAAGCGGCAACGCGCATGGACGAGTTGGTCAGCAAAATGATTTTCTTGCCGGCTTTTTTCATGCGGATCAAGGCATCCTGCGCCTCAGACTTTATGCCGGCACCATCGGTCAACACGCCGTATAAACCGACAACGACGGCGTCAAAATTATCAATAATCTTGGAAACATTGACGATGGGCTTTATCATTTTCATTATTTTATTCCCAATATTTAAAAATTTTCCCAATATGTTTAAAATTAGTCTAATTCTTTTTTTATATCAAGCAAATAAACCGAGTTTTGAGCTGCTTTTTAAGCTTTCGGCGCCATAGAGAGCGCCTTGATGACATAATTGGCCGCCGTCAGTCCGAAGATGGCGGTGATGGTCGGCAGAGAGCCCAGCGCCGCGCGTTTGCGGCCGTTGCTTTCATTCCCAGCGTCTTCGCTTTCCGCAATCGCTCCTGCGGGCGGCGATATCTGCTCGTCGGAAAAAACGCAGCTTATTTTTCCGAGGTCAATGCCGCGCTTGCGAAGGCGCTTGCGAATAAACTTCGAAAGGCTGCAATTTTTGGTGTCGCTCAAGCGGCCGCAGCGAACACGCGAGGGGTCGGAACGCAGCGCCGCTCCCATGGAAGAAATAAACGGAATACCGGCCTGACAAAGCGCTTCGATCAAACAGCATTTGGAATTAAGCGCGTCTATGGCGTCAATTACATAATCCACCTTTAGATTCAGCAACTGCGGCAGCGTATCGGCATTGACAAACATATCAAATGTTTCCACCCGACAGGCGGGATTGATTTCGGCAACGCGCTCCCGGGCGACATCGGTCTTTTTCCGCCCTACGGATGAGGTCAACGCCAATATCTGTCGATTGATATTGGTGAGATCAAAGCGGTCAAAATCGACCAAAATCAAATGTCCGACACCGGCACGGGCAACTGCCTCCAAAGCATAGCCGCCCACAGCGCCGAGCCCGACAATCATGACCGAAGAATTTTGGAGACGGCGCAAACCTTCTTCTCCCAACAGCAGCGACGTGCGCAAGAATCTTTCATCTACCATGGCGTGATAAACTCCAATGAATTTTGATATATGCGGGCGGAAAATTCTTCCGGTTCCAGGCTAAGCATTGCCGCCAGCCGACAGGCCAGCTGAGGGACAGCGTCCGAGGCAATATTTTCATCGCCGCGGAAAGGCCCGTCGGTTTCCAGCAAGAGACGCTCCGCCGGTACTGCCCCGACAAGCTCCCGGCAATCGGCATATTTTAAAACCGACGGCGAAAAAGAAATGTAGCCGCCGCGTTTCACCGCCTGTTTCAGCAGTTCTTTTTTGCCGCTGTAAGAATGAAGGACAAATTTAGCGGGCATATCCGACCAACAGTTTTCCAGCCAGCTTTGAGCCCTGACCGCATGGACAATCAACGGACGCCGATACTTTACCGCCAGTTCGGCATGACGTCTGAAAATCAGGTTCTGAGGCTCGGCGTTTTCATCGCGGATGCGGTCCAGTCCCGCCTCTCCGACCAAGGCCTGCGGAAAGCGCAGCAAAAAAGTTTCCAACCGTTCTTCCCAGCCGTCCTTTCGTTCGGCAACAAACCACGGGTGAAGACCGAAGGCGGGAAGCACTTTTCCGGGAAAATCGCGCGCAAAGTCGGCCAGCCGTTCCCAGTCTTGTTCCCGGACGGCGGCACAGACCATTTTTTCGACACCGGCAGCCTGAGCCGCAGCGACAATATCCGTTGCACATTTCCGCTTATAGTCTTGCAAATGGATATGAGTGTCGATAAACTGCATAAAAAATTTCCTTAGCGAAATATTAAAATTAGAAAGGGATTTTAGTTAGTTATGAGTATTTTGACAAGACCAATTTTAGAAATAAACCTAAATCATCTGGTTAACAATTACCGGCTGCTGCAAAAACTGGCGGCGGATTCGATACCGGCGGCAGTGGTTAAAGACGACGCTTACGGACTCGACGCCAAAATCGTAGCCCAAACACTGTATAACAAAGCGTATTGCCGCCATTTTTTTGTAGCTCACGCCGTTGAGGGCGAAAGAATCAAAAGTCTGGTTCCCGACGCCGAAATTTATGTCTTGCAGGGCATTGGCGAAGACAGTCTGGAAACCTTTCAAAAGCTGAAACTGATTCCGGTCATTTCTTCTCCGGAAATGCTGGCCTTTTGGAAAGAACACCGCATTGAGGAAATCAAACCGGTCATTCATATCGAAACCGGACTGAACCGCCTGGGGTTCCGAGAAAAAGAACTGGAAGCGCTGAGTGATGCCGACCGACAAATCTTTGGCATGGTGATGTCCCATTTGGCCTGCGGCGACGAAAAAGACCACTTTATGAACAAGCACCAGCTGGAAAACTTTACCAGACTGAAAGAAAAATATTTTCCCAAGCTTCCGGCTTCGCTTTCTGCATCCGACGGCGTTTTTCTGGGACGCGACTTTCAGCAGGACATGGTTCGGCTCGGAGCGGCAATGTATGGCATAAATACTGCTCCTTACCGCGAAAACCAAATGGAAAACGTGGTTTACATCAAAGCGCCGGTATTGCAGATTGAAGACTTGCCGACCGGGGAGTTTGTCGGCTATTCGGCAACCTACCGTGCCAATTCTCCGCGCAAAATCGCCATTGTTTCCATCGGATACGGCGACGGCATTCCGCGTTCGCTTTCAAACGTGGGCAAAATCTTTTTCAAAACGCTCGGCAAACTCAGCGAAGCACGGATTATCGGCCGCATTTCCATGGACAACATCATCTGCGACGTGACTAACGTAGAAGGGCTGAAAGTCGGAGATCTGGCTTTTCTCGCCGATGATTTTTACACTTTGGACGATATGGGACGCGATGCCGGAACCATATCTTATGAGATATTATCACGGGTCGGCAAAAACACACGCTACATCCGCAAATACACCGAATGAGAAAAAGCCGCTTTTCAGCGGCTTTTTTATTAACGTCCTTCGTTCAATTTTATGGCCCGACGGGTTCCGGCTTTGCCCGCTTCAGCTTCAGCGGCCGCTGCCTGTTTGCCCGAAGCGCCGAGCGCCACATATTGTGGAATGCCGCCGACTTTCTTTATCTCGTTGAAAATTTTCTTATGCTCGCTCTTGGGTGCAAAAATTGTTCCTTCGCCGGTATCGGGATTGAAGGCAACAAAATTTTTCTCATCGACATCCCGGAACTGAATTTTGCCGGTATGAAGCTTCAAAGCCTTTTCCCGATCCGGATTCATAAAGACGGTCTGGGCAATGGCCTGACTGCCGATGTCGCTTCTTTTCCGCAGTTTGTTCGCCACTTTCAGCTTGTTGACAATCTTATCATATTCTTTACGTTCTTCCGGAGTCAGCTTGAGGATGCTGAATGTTCCCGAAATAACGGTTTTTTCTCTCGTTTGTGTCGGAGTCGTCACTTTTTCGCTTGAAACCGTTCCCAGTTTGTCAATGGTGGTGCTGCGTTCAATAATCGTGTCGCCGCGAACCTCCGTTGACGAGGCCCGTACTTTTTCGCGCGCAGTCTGCAAATCATAGTAATATTCTTTGCCCATGTTTTTTTCCACGGAAACGCGAATAAATGTCTGAGCCGATTCCGGCTTGTCAAAACGACGAGATTCCGACATAATCTTGCCGGCTTTTTCCGCTGCGGCTTCGGGCGCAAATTTGAAAGACAGGAGATCGACCATGGCCTTATATACTTTTTTCTCACTTTCGGAGGCTTTTTTCAGGTCAAAGACTTCGGTTTTGGCTTTGACAGTATCCTGAGCCCTGGCCTCTTTGGGACCGGCAGACAGCAGCAGCGCCGCAATTCCCACAAAAGCGCCTTTTTTGAATACCTTCTTTACCTGAGCCATATCTGTTCTCCTAAAATTATATTATCAGCCGTCCGGGCAGAAAAAATGCCGCAACCGATGCTGAGGCTGCGGCAATAATCGTTATTCGCTGCGACCAAGGTTGTTGAGCGCCATATAAAAGTCGGCCGCTGCGACCTGAGCCGTTTTGCCCTTTCCTTTCTTCTTCTCCGAATTCAGGTTAATGGCAACGCGTTCGACCACGACACCCGGTCCTTTTTCTTCACCGGCAGCCTGAAGGGTCTTTTGCTTGTTTTCTTCAATTTTCTTTCTGGCGGCAGCCACTTTTCCTTTGTTTTCAGAAGCGGCTTCCTCATATTCGTTATGAGCCTTGTGACCCTGTTCCAAATTAATGGCAATGCGTTTCTTGCCTCTGACGGTATCACCCGGAATATAAACAGGTTCGCCTTTAATCGTGTCGCCGGGGATGATAACCGGTTCACCTTTAATGGTGTCTCCCGGAACATAAATCGGATCACCCTTAATGGTATCGCCCGGCAGGATAATCGGATCAGCCTTTTTGACTTGTCTTTTTACCGGAGTTTTCTTGCGAACCGGCGCCTTTTTCTCATTGCATTTGCAACGGCCGTCCTCAACTCTTTGCTCAAGACTGTCAACCCGGGCATTGACCATATCCAGACCTTCGCACGGATCACAGGGAATAAGCGTTTTTATTCTTCCGTCTACGGTTTCAATCAAATCCTTTTTCATATCTTCTTTCTGTTTGTCGTTGCACTGTTTGACGCCAAACAGGGTTGCGGCGGCAATCGTAATGTACAACAGCGGCTTTTTCAGCTTATCCCAAGTGCGTTTCCAAAAACCTTCTTTTTTGGCGGGCTGCGCCGACGCAGAAGCGGAATTTCCGCCATTGCCGGAACCGCCATTGCCGGAACCGCCGTTAACAGGAACAACGCCGACAGCCGTTCTGCCTTTGTTGTTTTTTTCTTTTTCCGCGCCCTGATTGTTCAGAACAACAGGAGCAACGACAGTTTTGCCGTCTTTTTTCTGCTCATTTTCCGCAGCGTGAAACATTTCCGGCGTAGCGACAAAAGTCTTGCCGTCGGCACCGCCGTTCTGGTTCACGTTAATCAAACCGGCACGATACTTGTTTTTTTCTTCTTCAAGACGGGCTTTTTTATCGGTTTCGGCAGAGAGGGCTGCTTCGCGTTTGGCGGCATTGTCTTTCAGAGCACCGACAATTCCGGCAATTTTTTCTTTTTTCTCGGCATTTTCCAGAACAATATCATTCATGGAAACGCCGGAAGCCATCAGAAGATCCATCTCGCCTTTGGTCAAATCGGCAAAAACGAATTTGCCGCCGTCCATTCTGGCTTTGCGTTTTACGGCTGCCAGTTTGATTTCGTTGTTATATTCGTCACGATAATTTTTGGCCAGTTTCTTTTCATGAGCCGTATATTTATCCGAATTTTGAATGTCTTCGCAAGTGCGATTGTTGCTGGCAATGGACAAATTGTCTTTCAGAACCGGATCGTCAATACCGGCATCCTGAGCAGCCTTACGCAGTCTGGTCAGTTCCGCTATGGTCATAACGGCCAATTCAGGACTGTTCAGAACCGCTTTCAGCTCGTCTTTTGTCATCTTTTTGAAATCGCGTACCATATTTAATTCCCCCTAAAAAATCCTTTATCTACTAGAATTGTCTGTACTTTATCATAAAAAAACAGAAAAAGCAATTGTATTTTTGTCGAATTTCGCGAATTTTTGTATTTTGATGCAATTGTCAAAAAAGTGTAACAAAAATACCGGACGACTGGTTTTAAATGATGGAACCGCTTTGATGTTCAGCGGTTCCGGTATGTTATGCCATCTCTTTGCCTCTGTTGACCGTATTGACATTTACGGTCGTCTGACGGACTGGCGCATGCTCGGCCGGCGCATTTCCCCGCAGCGCCTGAATCTTCTGAGCGGCGCTTTTATCGTCATGAACAGCAGCTTTTTCTTCTTCCGTGTGAGTCGGCGGCGTCTGATTTAAAAACGCTTCGCGTTCAGCGGCCTGAGAGGCTTCAAAGTCTTTTTTGGCTTCGGGTTCATAGGTCTTAATCATATCCTTGAATGTACGGTCGGTATTTTTATTGTCCGCCTGCCATTCTTTGTCAATAGTCTGCTGGACGGCATTGGCCTGTTCGACCGTCAAACGTCCGGCTTCTACTTCCGCACTCAGACTCTGGTTTACGGCCGCACCGATGCTGGCGCCGTTTTCATAATTTTCACGCGCATTGAGCAGAACATTAAGCATTTCGCCGTTGCTCGGCATATTGGCTTTCAGCGCGGCTTCCTGCTGCATCTGAATTTCTTCTTCGGCAGCCTTTTCGGAACCTTTAATCCACTGTTTCAGCATTTTGTCCGGATTGTCTTTATTTTCTTCCATCAGGTTGTCAACCGTTCTGATCGCGCCTTCGGCCTGTGCCAGCGTCATGTTTCCGGTGGCAACCTCTGCCTGCAGCGTCTGGGCAAAAGCATCTCCCATCGGCATACCGTTTTTATAAGCTTCCTGCGTTTTCAAAGCCAGATCGTGCATCTGCTGGTGGCTCGGCATGCTGCTTTCGGGCGCATGGCTTTCTTCCTGTCCCTGATTGAAGAAGGTCGCGGGATCTTCACCACCGGTTGCGCTCAGGCCTTTGGCGGCATTAATATAATCTTGAATGCCTTTGCCTGCTTCCGAGTTCGGATCAATGCCATGACCGGCCATAAACGCGTCAACCTGAGAAAAATCTCCGCTTTGTTTGGCACCGGCAATCAATCCTTCCAAATCAGCCAACTGTTCTCCCGGCATCAGCCCGCTGGCGCTCAGCGTGTCGTGGGTCATAGCTTCAATGCTCACTTCCGCAGCTCTGGCGCCCACTTCCTGCACATATTCTTCATGCGTCTGTTCTTTGGACGGTTCCGCCTGAGCCTGCTGTTCGGCAAGACTGTTGTAATAGGCTTTCAGTTCAGGATCGACAATATGTCCGTTTTCATCAAAGGTCTGGCTGGCATGCGCATGAATGGCTTTCAGCTGTTCTTCGGAAAACTCGCCGTTTTCCATCATGGAATGCAGTTCGGCCGAAGAATGCCATTTGCCGTCGTTCAATATTTCGTTAATGCCGCGTGCGTCGGCGTCAAACGCCCGATTGAGCTGTGTTTCGTTAGCCGTTGCCCAACCCTGGCCGTGATCTGCATCAAGACCGTCGACAATGCCGTCATTATCTTTATCCTGCATCATCATCTGCGCACTCTGGAAATCTTCCGGATGCGTCATAATGTAGTGTTGCATGGCCTGCGGAGACATTGAGTCAACCCTATCCGGACTTAACCCCATTTGCTCCAGAGTAGTGGCCATTTCCTGCGGAGTCATAGATTGCAAATTATGCGCGGACTGGACATTCTCGCTTTCCGCCGTAATTCCGTCCACAGCAGCGGTTTGGGCGGTCTGTTCCTGGGTATTTTGCGTTTCCGTCGTCTTATTGTCAGCGGCGCTCTGCTCTCCGCCGTGCATGGCATTATTGATCATGCTACCGGCAATAATACCGACGGTGGCATCAAACAATTCTTTTTTGGATGCGTCAAACCGGGCTTTGGTTTCTTCTGAATTGCCTTTCATCCAGCCTTTCTTCTGGGCAAAAAGCTGAATGCCGTAGGTTGCCGTTTTAATCGCCTTAGGCGCAACGGCCAAAACCTGAGTGGCGGTTTTCAGCGCCGGTTTAATCTTGCTGGCGAGTTCTTCTCCGCCAATACCCATACCCAGCGCAGAACCGACTGCAGACAGGCCTGCCGTTGCAAGTCCTAAGCCAACATCCAATTTGTGTTCCATAGCATATTGGCCAAAAGATTTTCCTTCTTTGGCGGCGGCATTTTTAAACCCTTTATAAGTATCATAACCGCTTTTGACTGCCAGCAATCCCAAACCGACAGGACCCATGGTAGCACCGACTGCGGTATAAATTGCAACACCTTTTCCCCGTTTGGCAATAACCTTGCCGGCGCGTTTGGCATAATCCCAATATTTGCCGTATTTGCCGCTCATTTTTTCGTCAAATTTTTTCAGTTTGGCCTCGACCTTCTGAACGGCAGGAATATTACCGACTTTGGTCTTCATGGCTTCTTTGACGTTGTTTATTTCAGCGCTGACCATACCGGCATAATCGGCAATGGATTTGACGCTGGCTTTAGGCGGATTTTGTTTATCGCCAGCAGCGGCACGGGCATAAGCTTCACCCAATTGTTCTTTGGTCAGTTTGGAAGGATCAAGCGGTTTGCCGTCGGCACCTTTCAGATTTTCGGCAAAGGCCGTGGATACAATCGCCTTGCGCATAGAATCCTTACTATTGCCGATAAAATCTTCAACAAACTCATCATAGCTTTGAGCGCGCGAAGAGGCTACGGTCAGCGTTTCCGCCTCTAGGTCGGCCGCCTCAAGAATGGTTGCCTTACTCTTTTTGGCCTTGTCTTCAGAAACTTCTTTGCCTTTTTCATCGACAATCTGCAACGCATCCAAAAGTTCTCTTTCTTCTTTCAGAGCATTGTCATATTCGTCTTTTTCACTGCCGGGCTGGCTTAAGACCTCATTCAGGCGCTCCATCCATTCGCTGTTTTTAGCCGCCTGCTCCGGCGTCAGCGTATCAATGCCATATTCTTTGTCAAAAGCAGCAACGGCTTCCGGCTGGTCGGGAAGTTTCTCAACTTCCTGTTCCGTATTGTCCAAAGCTTTTTCTTCTTCCGCTGTGGCCGGCGGAACAAGCTCTTCATTCTCTTTTGCTTCAGCTCTGATTGCATCTGTTTCAGCTCTGATTTCGTCTGCTTCGGCTCTGATTTCGTCTGCTTCGGCTCTGATTGTGTCTGCTTCAGCTCTGATTTCGTCTGCTTCAGCTCTGATTTCGTCTGCTTCCTGAGTGTTTTCATTTGTCTGCGGAGCGGCGGCTGCTTCATCGACAACAATATCGTCATTGGCGGTTTCTGCATTTTCCGAACCGATATTTTCCTGAGCCGGCTTAGCTTGCGCCTCAAGCTCGGCCTTTTGCTTCTGCGCTTTTTCGGCAACGGCTTTGGCAATGTCTCCCTTGTTTGAAAAGCTGCTGATGGAATTGGCCAAGGAAATGACGGAATCCAAATCTGCCGGATCAAAATTGTCCTGACCGTTTAAGGCATCAATCCGGCTTTCCGCCAACGCCAGAGCAATATCCGCCGCATCCTGCGTCTTTTGGTCGCGATAACCACCATTGGTGAAGCTGTTGTAAAAGGTTTCGTTTATCTGTCCCAATTCTGCATCGGACAACTCGGAAGTATTGCCTTCCATAATTTTTACAGCTTCATCTAAAGTCATATTTTCAGCCATGGTTCCAACTCCAAAAAATTTGCATTTATCTAATCATAGCCTATTTTACAGAAAAAGACAATAAATTTTGTCCAATACGGCTACGTTTCATAAAATTGTAACATTAAAATTAGGTCTATTGTAGCCAGGATTAGTTAAAAAAACGATAAAGAAAAAGCCCTCAAAACGAGGGCTTTTTTTACAATCATACGGCGGAACTAGGCCACTTTGGCATCCGTTACCCGGGCATTGAAAACAATTTTCATACCCTCGATATCGGCTTCGGTTCCTTCCGAACAATCGTTATTCAGTTTAACCGCCAATACCTGTTCGGCCACATAAGCCTTGTTTTCTTCCAAAGCCAGAGCCAGTTCGGCGTCCGTCGTCCGGTAGCAGAGCTCAATGCGGTCCGAAATGTTGAAGTCTTTGTCTTTGCGCAAAGTCTGAACCAAGCGGACAAAGTCGCGCGCCATACCCTCGCGGCGCAAAGCATCGGTAACATCGGTATCCAGCGTTACAACCGCTTTGTTGTCGGCAAAGGCCTGTCCGGCAACGCCTTCTTTCATATTCAGGCGGACTTCAAACAAATCTTTATTCAGAATTTGTCCCGCGATATTCAAAGTGCCGTCGGCATTCAGCTCCCATTTGCCCTGTTTATAAGCGCCCATTACCGGTCCCATATCCTTGCCCAAAGCTTTGCCGAGCAGCGGCGTATAGAGATAAACGGTTTTGTCGGCATAGCGGGAGAGCTCGCTGTCGAGTTTAACCTCTTTGACGTTCAGTTCGTCTTTGATGATTTCCTGATACTGCGCGCCGATAAAGGACAGGTTATCGCCGACAACCGTCAGGCTTTGCAGCGGCAAGCGGTTGCGCAGATTTTTTTCCTCGCGGATGAATTTGCCGGCGGAGCACAAATCCTGCAAAAAGTCCATTTCGGAAACGAGTTTTTCGTCCAGATTGATTGCTTCCAGCAACGGATAGTCAGTCAGATGGACGGATTCTTCGCCGGTCAGGTTTTTGAAAACATATTCTGCCACAAAAGGCATCAGCGGCGCGGCAATTTTGGCAACGTTGACCAAAACCGTGTACAAAGTGTCAAAAGCCTGCGCGTCGCCTTCCCAGAAACGGTCGCGGGTGCGGCGGATGTACCAGTTGTTCAAAACTTCCATAAACGAGGCCAGTTCGCCGGTTGCCTGAGACACGTCATAAGTCTCCAGTCCCTGTCTGACAATTTGGCTCAGCCGTTTGAGCTTGGAGAGAATATAGTTGTCAATGGCCTCGGAAGACGACGAAATTTCTTTGGCCTTATAGCCTTCGGCGTTGGCATAGAGCGTGAAGAAATAAAAAGCGTTCCACAGCGGAATGAGCGCCACGCGGGCCGCCTTGGCAATTTCCTTTCCTTCCTTGTCCACTGCCAGATTGCCGCCTTTCAAAACCGGAGAAGAAACCAGGAACCAGCGCAGGGCGTCAGAACCGGTATTTTCCAAAACCTCGTTCGGATCGGGATAGTTTTTGAGGCGTTTGGAAAGCTTTTGTCCGCCTTCGGCCATCAACAGACCGGTGCAGATACAGTTTTTGAACGCCGGTTTGTTATGCAGCGCGGTCGACAAAACCGTCAGCGTGTAGAACCAGCCGCGGGTCTGATCCATAGCCTCGACAATGAAGTCGGCCGGAAAATGATTTTCAAACCATTCTTTGTTCTCAAACGGATAGTGAACCTGCGCGTAAGGCATGGATCCGCTTTCAAACCAGCAGTCGAAGACGTCTCCCACACGGCGCATCATGGTTTTGCCCGACGGGTCGTCCGGGTTGGGATAAACCACATCATCAATATAGGGCTTGTGCAGATTGGTAACCTCAATGCCGGTCTTTTCCTTGATTTCGGCCACGGAACCGAACACGTCAATGCGCGGGAAAGCCGGATTGTCCGACTTCCAAACCGGAATCGGCGTTCCCCAGAAACGGTTGCGGGAAATGGACCAGTCGCGCGCGCCTTCCAGCCATTTGCCGAAACGCCCGTCTTTAATATGCTCGGGCACCCAGTTAATCTGCTGATTGTTTTTGACCATATTGTCGCGGAAATCAGTCACTTTGACAAACCAGGAAGACATGGCTTTATAAATCAGCGGGGTATCGGTGCGCCAGCAGAACGGATAAGAGTGGGTGTACTGCTCTTTTTTGACCAGCAGACCGTTTTCTTTCAGCCACTGCATAATCGGTTCATTGGTTTCAAAAACCTGTTTTCCCTCATAATCGGGGACTTCGGCGGTGAACTTGCCGGCCTCGTCAACCGGGCAGACGACCGGAAAATCTTCCTTGTAAGCACGGCAGGCATCAAAGTCGTCCTGACCGAAACCCGGAGCAATGTGCACAATGCCGGTACCGTCTTCGGTGGAAACGAACTCGCCGCTCAATACGCGGAAAGCCCCCTTGTCTTTCAGATGTTTGAAATAAGGGAACATCGGCTCATAGCTCAGACCGACCAGCTCCCGGCCTTTCAGGGAACCGACCTTTACGGCTTTTTCTAGCTGTTTCTTATAGCGGCCGAGCAATGCTTCAGCCAGAACATATTTCTGTCCGTCTTCTTCCATAACCGCATAGTCAATATCCAGTCCGACGGCCAGCATCAGGTTGGACGGCAGCGTCCAGGGCGTAGTGGTCCAGACCAGCATTTTCATACCGTTTTCAAGCTTGAACATTACCGTAATCGCATTGTCGGTTTTGTCCTGATAACCCTGATTTACCTCAAAGTTTGACAGCGGAGTTTCGGCTGCCCAGGAATACGGCAGCACGCGGTAGTCTTCATAAACCAGACCTTTTTCCCAGAGTTGCTTGAAATTGTTGATGACGCTTTCCATAAACGGCAGATCCATGGTTTTGTAGTCATGGCTAAAGTCTACCCAGCGGCCGATACGCTTGAACATTTCAACCCAGATACCGGAATATTTGAGAACGTCGGAACGGCAGAAATCGTTGAATTTTTCAACGCCAAACTCTTCAATCTGCTTGCGGCCGGAAACACCCAGTTGTTTTTCGGCGGACATTTCGGCAGGAAGGCCGTGGCAGTCCCATCCCAACCGGCGCTCCACCTTTTTGCCGTTCATGGTCTGAAAACGGGCAACTACGTCTTTGACGTAAGAGACCATAATATGTCCGTAGTGCGGCGTGCCGTTGGCAAACGGGGGACCGTCGTAAAAAACGAATTCGGCGGCGCCGTCACGGTTTTTTACGGATTTTTCAAAGGTTTTGTCTTCTTCCCAGAACTTGAGAACTTCTTTTTCGACTTCGACGAAGTCAGGTTTGGCCTTCACCTCAGCATAGTATTTAGTCATTTAAAATACCCTAAAATATGATTTGAATTAACGTTTTGGATTGAAAAGTGTTTATTATGTGCAGAAAAGTGTATCCCCTAAGGGATAATAACGGAAGGAATATGTATATAAAAAGCGCACATCTGCAAAAGAATCTCTATCTTTAAGTTTTTACCGGTGAGTAATTTAGACCAGTACGACCAACGAGTCAATTGTTAATTTGGTTCATTGAGACAAACAAAAAAGGAGACTCTTCACAGAGGCTCCTTTCTGATGGACTCATCATCTATGCGGTACAATGTTTTCAACATTGTCTCATATTCTTTGCAAAAGGTTCCGCCTTACCGCCGTAAGCGCAGAACCCGAACCGAAACCCAATATCCCGCCAGATATTTGTGGTTCGGACCGAAATGCGGTTTTGTAAATAAACACATTATTAACGAAAGGCGTTTGAAGCCGGTTGTCCACCGCAGTTCGGCATATTGTCATCTGTCAAAAAGGCAGTCCGGCACAGGGGAGGTTTTCAGCGCGTATGGAAATATCTTAAAAAAAATAACATCGCCTGCAAACCGGACTGCCCGAGAGAACAGAAATATCTTTTAAACAAAGGCTTAGCAATAAAAATATTAAATTGCGGGATTGATAGCATTTTTATTTTTCTTTGTCAACGGTTATTTTGGCAAAAATAGACAAACATCTTATCCGGCGCTTTCCGGAGAGGCGGGTTCGTAAACTTCGCCGCCGACGACAGGTTCGGGAACGCCTGTGGTGGAAGGAAAAGAATTGGGCAGAAAATACAGACGCCGGGCCGCCAAAAAGGCGTAAGCCTGCGCCTCCATTGTGTCCGGCCGCCAACCCAGCTCGCTCGAGACCAGAACCTCTACTCCTTCCAAACGCTGCCGCAAAAAACGGAGCAGGGTCGGATTTTTGGCACCGCCGCCGCTGACTATCACCTTTTTAGGCATCTGAGGCAGATACATTGCCATTGAGTAGGCAATGGCTTCGGCCACAAAGGCGGTGACGGTCGCCGCACCGTCTTCAAGGCTCAGCCCCTCCAGATGCTCAAGCTTGTCGTTAAACAGATTGCGATCCATGGATTTGGGCGGATATTTGGCCAAAAAGCGGTGACGCATCAGGCTGGCCAAAACCTTGCCGTGAACCGTTCCGGTAATGGCGAGCCTGCCGTTGTAATCCATCTGCTGGCCGGCATGGTGAAACACCCAGTCGTTGACAGCCGCATTGCCGGGACCGATGTCAAAAGCCAAAAGCTCGCCGTTGCCGCCGACCCAGGTAATACTGGAAATGCCGCTGATATTTACCACCGCCACCGGTTTTTCAAAATCATTGACCAGGGCCGCATGATATACGGGCACCAGAGGACCGCCCTGACCGCCGGCCAGAAGATCGGCATTGGAAAAACGGTTGACGACCCGGGTGCGGGTCAAATCGGCCAAAAGCCGGCCCGAGCCCAGCTGGTAGGTATAGCGGTTCTGAGGTTCGTGCAAAACCGTATGGCCGTGAAAACCGATGACATCCACCGGCATTTCGATATAATCGAGAACGTCTTCAACCACTTCGGCATGAGCGCGGGTGACGCATTCGTTCAAAGATTTGAATTCCGCTTCCAGTTCCGGCGTCTCCGGCTTTTTGCCCATCACCGCCTGCAGACGTTCGCGGATGTCGTCATCGTAGGGTACGTAAACCGAACGGCCGACGTCATAGACGTCAACCCCGTCGGTGGTAATCACCGCGGCGGAGATACCGCTTAACGACGAGCTGCTCATCAGCCCCAGAGCCTTTATCTTTTTTATTGTATCCATAAGTTTACCGAATCTGTTGCACTATCTCAAATATATGCTAATATGCGTTAAGAATTTATTATAAGGAAAGGGAAAATGACTCAATTTAAATCACAATTCATGAACATCATGCTTGAACGCGGCTTTTACAACCAATGCACCAACGAGGACGGTTTTGACGCCTACCTCTGCGAGTGCGAACAAAAAGGCGTGCCGGCGGTGGGATATCTGGGGTCTGACCCGACCGGGGACAGTCTGCATGTCGGTCATATCGTCCCTTTGATGATGATGCGGTGGTTTCAAAAATGCGGTCATAAGCCCCTGACTCTGGTCGGCGGCGCCACGGCCCGCATCGGCGACCCGTCAGGCAAAGACAAGCTGCGACCCTTTTTGAGCGAAGAAACGCTGGCTCACAACGTGCAGGGACTGAAAAAATCTTTCGGTAAGTTTCTGAAGTTCGGCGACGGCAAAAACGACGCGGTCATGGTCGACAACTGGGACTGGTTTAAGGACATCAATTACCTTGCCTTTCTGCGCGACATCGGCACCTATTATTCGGTTAACCGCATGCTGACGATGGAAAGCGTCAAGTCTCGCCTGGACCGTGAACAGCCGATGTCTTTTCTGGAATTCAACTATATGCTGCTGCAAGGATACGACTTTTGCGAATTGTATCAAAAATACGGCTGCCGCGCCCAAATCGCCGGTTCCGACCAATGGGGCAACATTACGTCCGGCACCGAACTCGGCCGCCGCAAATATGACGTGGAACTGTTCGGCTTTACCAGTCCGATTATTACCGACTCGGCCGGCAAAAAAATGGGAAAATCAGAGGGCAACGCCGTATGGATTAATGACGAGAAGCTTTCTTCTTATGATTATTACCAGTATTTCCGCAACATCGGTGACGCTGAGGTTGGAAAATGCCTGCGGATTTACACCGATCTGCCGATGGACGAAATCCGCCGGCTGGAAGCGTTGAAAGATCAGGAAATCAACGAAGCCAAGAAGATTCTGGCCTTTGAAGCGACCAAAATCTGCCGCGGCGAAGAAGAAGCCAAAGCGGCTCAGACCACGGCGGTTCAGGTTTTTGAACAAGGCGCGGCCGGCGGCGAGCTGCCCTGCATCAGCGTCAGCGGCGACATCGGCATTCTGGACGCTTTTCTGCAAATCGGCTTTGTTGCCAGCAAAGGCGAAGCGCGCCGGCTGATTAAGCAGAACGGACTGAAAATCAACGATGAGGTCGTTTGTGACGAAAATTACGTGATTTCGGCCAAAGATTACCACGACGGGCAGGTTAAGCTTTCTCAAGGCAAGAAAAAACACGGTCTGATAAAAGCAGCCTGAAGCTTTTAAGCACAAGTCTCCGTCCGCGGAGGCTTTTTTATTTTAAATAAAATATGTTTTCTTATTGTCAGCATTCTGTTTTTGTGATATTTTATCTTCAATTAACATAGAATTATAAAATTATTAACATATGACAGTAAAAGACATTATCGACCGTGTTCTCGTCCGTGACGGAAACACCGTATTGGTTTTGGCCAACGGTTTTGAATTTGAGCTCGCCTCCGACCTGGCCAAAGGGATTTCATCAGGCGCCGAACTTGAAGCCGAATTTTGTAAAAATCTGGTTCAAAGGCTGGTTGTCAACGGCGGGGAAATTTTCAGCAAAACCAAGGAAGAGCTCCTGCCCGAGATGGAACAGCTGCAAAAGGAGCTGACCGTTGAAGCCGAGGACGAAAGACGGATGGAAATCAATCTGGAATCCAACCGCAGGCTGGCAAAACTGCTCCCGTTGTTCAAAATCAGGGTCGCCATTCTGACGGCCAACGACAAAAGCTTTATGCAGCTCAAAGACTGGCGCAAAGAACTCCGGATTGACGAAGCCGTGCAAAACGTTTATCTGGCAGTTAAAGACGCCCGGCTCTGGGAAAAAGAAAAAGTTATCAGCGAACAGCAGATCCGGCAGTATTATCCGGACTACGGCAAACTTGACTGGAGCACGATGATGAACGTTTACGCCATGAGCAACGCTTTGCTGGAAGACTGCCGACACGGAATTGTCCCCGAGGAAGAAGAAAACGTTTTACAGCATCTTTACAACTCCCGGATTATCAAATTTCCCAACGTGCTCGGCGAGGAAGTCAGAGTTTCGGACATTGTCGCCTATAAGGAAACATCCGATCCCGAAGCTTGAAACAACTTTGTCAATCAAGTCCCGTTCCGCTTGTCGGAAACGGGACTTTTTATTTTTAAAAGCGCTTGATATTTGAGCACGGAACGCCTAAATTTACTAAAGGAATCAAAAAAAGCCCGCAAAAGGCTGCAAATCGGGCGTAAGGTGTTGACATGAATGACAATTTGCCGGAATTAAGAGATATACATATACCGCTTGAGGTTTCGCCGTTTCCGGTGGCATACGGCTGGTGGCTGGTTTTGTGCGCCGTTATTCTGCTGATTTTGATGATTCAGTTTGCCCTTTATCTGCGCCGCTACAGCAAAAGCCGTTACGCCATCAAACTTCTGCAAAACATCGCTTCCGGCAACGCGGTTTACGCCGCACAGCAGATGTCGGAAATCCTGCGGCGAATCTGCGTTTATAAATACAAAAACGCCACCACTCTGCAAGGAAAAGAGTGGATTGATTTTCTGAACAGCCACGCCCGCAAAAAACTTGACCGGCGCACCGGGGAGCTTTTGACCAACGCACCTTACATTCCGCGGGACACTGATCTTTATAACGAACAGGACGTTGAAAGGCTGCGCGGGTTTTGCAAAAACTGGATCGGAGAAAACCTATGAACCATTTTGCCTTTCCCTACGCGGTGTTTCTGTTAATTGTTCCGGTGCTGCTGCGCTACCTGCTGCCGGCGGTGAAAGGTCTGCACGGCGATGCGCTGCGGGTGCCTTTTATCAAAGACTTAGAAAAAATTAAAATCCAGTCCGGCGGCATTTGGGGACGCGGTTTTCCCGAAAAAGGATCAAGCACGGGACTGGCGCTGCTTTATGTCATTTACGCGCTGCTGGTCACGGCTGTCGCCCGGCCGCAATGGATCGGCGAACCGGTTCGGGTGAAAAACTACAGCCGCGATATCCTGCTGGTGATGGACATTTCCAACTCCATGCTGCAGCCGGATTTTACCATTAACAACCGCCGCATCAACCGTCTCAGCGCCGTCAAAAAAGTTGCCAGCGAATTTATCCAAAAACGCCGTGACGACCGTATGGGGCTGGTTTTGTTCGGAACACGCGCCTATCTTCAGGCGCCGATCACTTACGACAAACGCTCCGTTCAGGAAATCCTGTGGAACACGGATGCCGGCATGGCCGGAGACTCCACGTCCATCGGCGATGCTCTGGGCATGGCTCTTAAATCTTTGCAGGACAGCAAAGACAAAGACAAAAAAATTATCATTCTGCTGACTGACGGCGAAAACAACGACGGTTCGCTCAGCCTGCCGGAAGCCATTAATCTGGCAAAATCGGAGGGCGTTAAGGTTTATACCATCGGTGTCGGCGCCGAGGGCTCGCTGATACAGTCATTTTTCGGCTTTCAGATTGCCGCGCCGAACAGCGGGCTCGACGAAGAAGGCCTGAAACGGCTGGCCGCGGAAACAAAGGGCAATTATTTCCGCGCCAAGGATACGGAAAGCCTGCGGCGAATCTATGACATTATCGACAAGCTGGAACCGGATGAAAACGACGAGCAATACGTGGTCGAAACCAAGGAGCTGTTTTATGTTCCTCTGATTGCGGCTTTGGTGCTGGCGGGCATTTTGTTCGGACTGGCCAGGAGGAAATAAGATGCAGGAGTTTATCGGCAATTTTCACTTTTTGCGTCCCTGGTGGCTGCTGGCTCTGGTGCTGCCGATTTTTTTCTATGTCAGATATTTTCGCGGAATTCGCAACAAGTCTTCGTGGGAAAACGTCTGCGACAAAAAGCTGCTCAATTTTCTTTTAATCAAAGGTTCTTCCGTTCAGCGGCGCATTCTGGGATTTTTGGGCATGAGCGCCTTTGTCGCCGGTATCTTTGCCATTGCCGGACCTTCCTGGCAAAAACAGGAAGCACCGTCGATGGCACCGGAGAATCCGGTTATGATTTTGCTGAACCTGTCTTCGGACATGAAGGAAAAGGACCTGACGCCAAGCCGGCTGGAACGTGCAAAATATAAAATCATCGATTTGCTTAACGGTCTGAAATCGGCTCAAAGCGGGCTTATCGTCTATACGAACGAACCCTTTCTGATTACCCCTTTGACAGAAGATAAGGAAATCATTATCAACCTTTTGCCGGCCGTCAATTATGATATTATGCCGTCTAACGGCGACCGACTGGACCGAGCCATAGATCTGGCGGTGGAAAAATTTAAGAATGCCGGTTACTTTAACGGCAATATCGTTATCTTCAGCCCCGACGTCGGTCAAAGGTTCGATCTGGCGCTGGAGGCGGCCAAAAACGCTCAGAACGACAAATATGCGGTAAGCGTTCTGGCCGTAAGCAGAGAGAACAACGAAAAACTCAAACTCATAAGCAAATACGGCGGCGGCGTTTATGAAAACCTGAGCAGCTCCGACCGGGATGTCGGCGCCATTGATTCTTTTATCAACACGCACATCAGCGAACTCAAACTCAGCGACAATATGCAGTCTACCTGGAAAGACGCCGGTTATTATCTGAGCATTATTCCCCTGCTCTGCTGTCTGTATTTTTTCCGCCGCGGCATTTTTGTCATCGCACTGCTGCTCGGCGTCAGCAAAACGGCTCAGGCTCAAATGCCCGATATGTTCTTAAACAGCAATCAGCAGGGCTATCAGGCTTTCAGCCGGGGAGATTTTAAGACCGCCGCAGAAAAATTTGAAGATGCCAACTGGAAAGCTTCCGCCTTGTACCGGCTCGGCGACTATAAGGCGGCACTGAAATCCTTTGAACAGGCAAATGACGCAACCGGCTTGTACAATCAGGGCAACGCGTTGGCCAAAGGCGGAAAGATTCCCGAGGCCATCAAAAAATATGAAGAGGTTTTGAAGCTTGAACCCGAACACGAAGATGCAAAATTCAATCTGGAATATTTGAAACGGCAGCAACAGCAAAACCAGCAGAATCAGCTGCAGAACCAACAAAATAATCAACAGCAGCAGGCACAGGACAACCAGCAGCAATCCCAAAACAACCAGGGTGACAATCAAGAGGCGCAAAACAGTCCCGAAAACGGCAAACAAAACCAACAGGAACCGGACAATAAGCAGCAAGACCAGAAAGATGCCCAAAGCGGAGAAAATCAACAAACGCCGCAGGATACACAGCAGGGCCAAGGAGAGGAGCAGCCCCAGCAGGGAGATGAAAGCGATGACGAACGTCCCCGTAACAATCAGCCGCAGGGCGCTTCCGCCGAACCGCAAAACGAAGGCGATGAAGAACGCGAAACCAATGCGGCCGGAGGCAACGAAAAAGAAGACGGCGGCGAAAACGACGAAGAACGACAGGCCCGGATACAAAAGTTTCGCGAAATTCCCGAAGATCCGGGCGGGCTTTTGAAAGCGTTTATTGCCAAAGAATACAGATTAAACCGATATGGAGATGAGTGACAATGAAAAGATTTTTAAGTTTGCTTTTAGTCAGTTTGTTGTTCAGCGGCGCGGCCCGGGCCGATTTTACGCAGGCGACCGTCAACCGCAGCACGGTTCCGTTCGGACAAAGTTTTATGCTGACCGTGGAAACCGATGTCTCAAATCCGCAAAAACCGGATTTCGGCGTGCTGGAGAAAGATTTCAACATCTATTCCCAAGGCTATGTTTCCAACGTTTCGTTTATCAACGGGCAACAGACGTCCACTTCCGGCTGGCAACTGATTTTAATGCCTAAGCAAAAAGGCAGTTTTACAATTCCGGCTTTTGACATCAACGGCGCAAGCAGCCAGCCGATAACCATTAACGTAACGGAGAGCGGCGGCACGGCCGATGACGGAAATGCGGCGCCGACATACAGGATGAGCGCGCGGATAAGCAACAACGCGCCTTATGTTCAGCAGGAAGTCATTTATAAAGTCAGCCTGTTTGACGGCGGCGGTCTGCAGGGAAGCGAACCTACTTTTACGACCAGCCGCGACTGGGTTATCCGCTCTTTGGGAGAACCTGAAGTGCGGCCGATGGTCGTCAACGGCAAAAAAAGCCGTGAAATTGTTTTCAGCTATGCCCTGTTTCCGCAGAGAAGCGGCAGACTGGAAATCCCGCAGGCTCATTTTGAAGGCTTTTACCTGACCAAAAACAAACGCAGCATTGATCCGTTTGAGCGTTTGTTCGGCGATGACATACGCAGCGCCCTGCTCGGCGACACGGACTTTTTTGCGGCCAGAAATCCGGTGCGGTTGTCTACCGAACCCGTCAGCGTCGAAGTTAAGCCAATCCCGGCTCAAAACAACGGACATTGGTGGCTGCCGGCCAAGGACGTGGTTCTGGCGCAGCAGTGGGAACCGCAAAACCCCAAATTTAAGGTCGGGGAAGCCGTCAACCGCACGGTATACATTAAAGCCGACGGAGTTTTGGACAATCAGCTGCCGGATCTGAAGTTTTCTGCAATCAAAGGCCTTAAACAATATCCGGAAAAACCCGAAAGCGAAATGAAGGCAGAGAACGGATCCGTCGTTTCAATTGCCAAAATTTCAAACGTATATATTCCGACCGCCGCTGGCAAAATGACCATTCCGGCCGCAGAGGTAGACTGGTTCAACGTTAACAGCGGCAAGTATGAAAAAGCATCGCTTCCGGCCATGGAGATAGAAGTGGAACCGAGCGCTCCGGGACAGATAATGCCAAGCGAAACGCCCGCGGCAGCACCCGATGGAAACGAGATAAAA
>ERZ779866.1522-NODE-1522-length-23234-cov-6.183485_pt1 | contig 23234 bp, 25 predicted proteins | sample MGYA00511248_ERZ779866 | MGnify/ENA primary metagenome ERZ779866 (study PRJEB29588, sample SAMEA2155758) | human gut metagenome | biome: human gut; feature: human-associated habitat; material: faeces | place: Denmark | collected 2008/2010 ... | reverse complement strand
TTCCCATAAAAAATATGCACCTCCATAAGTGTCTAACTTTTGGGGTGCATATCATAAAGCCACGGTTTTATTTTATAATTTTCTTTAAAATAATTATCTTTTGTATTCTCTGTATTATAATTAGTAATACAGAGAATACAAGAAAGAGGTGATAATATGCTTTTGGAGTTGGATTTTTCAAGTGATATACCTATTTATATGCAGATACGAAACAGTATCGTGGTGGGAATTGCCGGAGGGGAACTGAGGGCAGGCGAGAAGCTTCCCACTATCAGGGGTCTTGCCGATGAGGCCGGTGTGAATATGATGACGGTTAATAAAGCATATTCACTGTTAAAGCAGGAGGGTTACATAATCACCGACAGAAGAAACGGAGCTTATGTTAATCCAAATATAAATTCCCCTCAGGCTCAGAAAGAAGAACAAATAAAAAAATTAAAGCTTGTAATTTCCGAAATGAAACTCAACGGCGTGACGGAAGAAGAATTTCTCAATATATGCCGTGAGATTTTTCAGGAAAAGGAGTAGTTTATGAGTGACATAGTATTTAAAATAGTGATGTTTGTCTGCTTTTATATGGCTTTGCCTATTATGTACGGTATGCTTAGAAACGAGGCGAAACCTAAGAAAAACCTTTTGATAGGAGCTACAATTCCACTTTGGGAACGTGACGGAAAAGAGGTTCAGGACATTGTAAAGAAGTATAAAAAGGACATGGATATATCCTTTGTTGTTCTTACGCTGCTTTCCTTGGCAATGTTTTTCTTTAATTACACGTCTGTGTTTTTTACGTTCGCTATGGTATGGCTTGTTGTGGCTATGATTGTTCCTTTTGCTGTATATGTAAAGTATAGAAGTAAGCTTATAAAGCTGAAAAAGGAAAATGGCTGGAACGGTTATTCAATGAATAAGGTTGCGGTTGATACAAAAGCCGCAGTGGGTGAAATAAAAATTCTCAACATGAAATGGTTTATTGCGCCTACAGTGCTTTCCTTTATCCCTGTACTTTTGGGAATATGGGATTTAATAAAGTCAAACGGTGATATAATGGGCATTGTTTCAATAAGCGTATGTGCAGCAATGTTTCTCACGGTTTTGTTTTGCCCTTTGTTTTATCATTTTATAAACAGACAGAAAAAGGACGCAATAAACAGGGATGTAAACATTACGAATTTACTTACCCGTGTGAGAAGATATAACCAGACTAAAATGTGGCTTGTCTGCGCATGGCTTACCGCCCTTTACAATATTTCAGTTTATATATTTATGAAGCTTAACTATGCCGGACTTGGTTTTATAATAGCTTCAATATTGTACACAATTTTGCTTATGTATTTTGCAATACGATGTGAAATGGTGGTTAGAAAGGCTCAGCAGAAGATTTCAGAAACTGCCGTTGATGAAAAATATTTTGACGATGACGACAAGTGGATTGGCGGTCTTTTTTACTACAATCCCAACGACGTCCACAATGTAGTCAATGCCCGTATAGGAATAGGAACCACAATGAATATGGCAAAGCCTGCCGGTAAAATTCTCATGGGATTTTCAGTGCTGTGTATTTTGGCAATGCCCATATTGGGTATCTGGCTTATGACTGAGGAGTTTACACCTATTAAAATTGAAACCACTGAAAACAGCATAGAGGTAGTTCATGTTGTAAAAGAATATGAAATACCAGTTGATGATATTGTTTCTTATGATGTGACAAACGACCTGCCTTCAATGAACAAAATTATAGGTTCCAATATGGATAAGCTTTATAAAGGACAGTTCAATGTAAAGGGTTACGGCTCCTGCAATGTGTGTCTTGACCCAACCGGTGATGAGTTTCTTTGGATTACCACCAATGACAATGACGGAGAAAAGATATATATAATCGGCATTGACGATAAAGAGGTTATGGAAAACACCCTTGAATTTATTGAGGAGGCGGTAAAAGCATAAATCCTATTAAGCGTTACGGGAAATTCAGCCTGCATGGTTTAAAGCTGTGCAGGCTTAAATTTTTATGAAATGTTGTTAGTTTAAATATTTTTTGACAAATAATATAAAGGAAAGTTAAACCTTCATTGACTTGAATTGTTTATGATGATATCATATATAAACAGTTATAATTAGTATGGATGCTTCGTGCTATAGCGTCCGTGCAAAAATGGAGGTTTAAAAATGAAAAAGAAAAAAATTCTGTCGGTGCTGCTGACCGCATTTTTGCTTTTGTCAGCTATGCCTGCATACTCACTTGCGGCTGAGGGAGAAGTGGATGTAAATGCTGAAAATTTCCCGGATGAGGTTTTCAGAAGCTATGTTTCCGAAAACATTGACAAAGACCAAAACGGAAGTCTTTCTCAGGATGAGATAAACCTGGTGTTTTCTCTTAATGTAGGAAAAAAGGGGATATCTGATTTAACAGGTATTGAATATTTTACAAAACTTATATCTCTCAACTGTAACAATAACAATATTACAAGCCTGGATTTAAGTAAAAATACTGCGCTTTTGGGACTTCTTTGCCAATATAATAAGCTTACAGAGCTTGATTTAAGCCAAAATTCCAAGATGGAAGCAGTTACCGCCAATGATAATGAAATTGAAAATATCAAATTCAACGAAAATGCTCCTATAGATAATATAGAGTTGATGAACAACAAGCTGACATCTATTGAGATAGTAAACGCTGACAAACTTGAGTTTTTATCATTAGACAGCAATAATCTCGAAAGCTTAAATCTTGAGGGCTGTGTTAATCTGACAAAGCTTTTTTGCAGAAATAATCAGCTCACTTCTCTGGATTTAAGCGACTGCAATAAGCTTGATTTTTTCAACTGCACTAACAATAAGCTTACAGAATTAAATATGGGTTCAAGCCAGGTTCTCACCAATTTCCTTTGTGACAAGAACCAGCTTACTTCTCTGGATTTAAGCAAAAATACAGGCTTAGTGAGCGTAATGTGCAAGAATAATAATCTCACAAATCTTAATGTAAACAATCTTGACAAGCTTACAGATTTGGATTGCAGAAGCAATCAGCTTTCCTCTCTTGATTTAAGCGACAACACTGCGCTGTCCTTTCTAAACTGCAATGACAATAAGCTTTCAAATATTGATTTAAGTAAAAACAAAAATATGGAAAGCTTATATTGCATGAATAATAGCCTTACAGATATTGATGTGACAAATAATACAAATTTAATAGATTTCTATTGTGATAAAAATAAGATTACAAGTCTTGATGTAAGCAATAGTATAAAATTGGAAGACCTTTCCTGCGCTTTAAATAACATTACAAGCCTTGACTTAAGCAAAAATACAGCCCTGAAGTCATTGTCCGGCTACGGAAATCAGTATACAATAGAGATTGTAAACGGAAAATTTGACCTTACAACTCTTCCGGGAAGCTTTGACGTTTCAAAGGCAAGCGATTGGTACGGCGGCTCTGTAGAGGGAAATATTTTAACCGTAAGGGACGGTATCTCAAATGTTGACTACAACTATGATTTCGGCAACGGAAAATCAGATTCATTTACTTTGAAAGTAGTAAGAAAAGATGATGTTGTAGAGGGCGACGTTAATATGGACGGAGTAATGAATATCAACGACGCAACTGCTATTCAGATGTATCTTGCAGGAATTTCTCTCGAGAAATTTAATGCAGACGCCGCAGATATAAACAGCGACGGAGATATTTCAATTTTGGATGTAACAGCATTGCAGATAAAGTTATCTGAAAGTAACTGATTAACCTAATAATTAACCCCACGCAATTTAATGCGTGGGGTTTCTTTTATTTCAGTTCTACTATTGTAACACCGCTTTCGCCTTCGCCGAAAACGCCTAATCTGTAGGATTTTACGTATTTGTTTCTCTTTAAGTGCATTTGAATTTCTTTTCTAAGTACACCGGTTCCTTTTCCGTGTATTATGGTCAAGGTGTTTACATTTGAAAGAAGGGCGGAGTCTATTGCGCTTTCAACCTCCATTATCGCCTCTATCGCCGTCATTCCTCTTACGTCGATTTCCGTTGAAGCGTGGATATCAACATTTTTAGTGACGGTTCTTGGCTTTCTGGTTTGGGTTGTGGTGACTTTTGCTTCTTCTACAAGTCGCAGATTTGAAAGCTTGACTCTGGTTTTGATGATTCCAGCCTGTACCTGTACGTTTCCGTTTTTATCAGGCAGTGACAGAACAGTTCCCTTTTTGTCAATATCGTAAATAAGAACTGTATCGCCCACTTTCAGAGGTCTTGGAAGAGTGTAGCCGCTGTTGTCGGCGGATTTTGCCACTGGGTCTGCGTGGTCTTCCATGGACTTTATGCTCTTTTTGAGCTTTGCCTTGCTTTCGGCGTCTGCTGCGGATTTCTGCTTCTTGATTTTCTCGATTTCATCAAGGAGGGCATAGGCTTCCGCTCTTGTTTTGGCGGTTATAGCCTGGGCTTCCGCTTTTGCTTTTTCGATTTCCTTTTCCGCCTGTTCCTGAATCAGCTTTCTTTCCTTTATTGCTTCTTCACGTTCACGGCGTGCCTGAGATTTCAGCCTGTCGGCTTCTTTCATCTTCTGCTCAAGAGTTTGACGGCGGTTTTCCAAAGTTTCAACAACTGTTTCAAACTCTCTGCTTTCCTCGGAAACAAGCTCTTTGGCACGTGCCACAATGTCTGCGTCAAGTCCCAGTCTTTTTGATATTGCAAAAGCGTTACTCTTTCCGGGAACGCCTATTAAAAGTTTATATGTTGGTCTTAAAGTAGCTACGTCAAATTCACAGCAGCCGTTTTCAACGCCTCTTGTCTTTAATGCGTAGGCTTTAAGCTCAGCATAGTGGGTGGTTGCGGCGATTTTTGAACCGCAGAAACGAAGCTTTTCAAGAATTGAAATAGCAAGAGCTGCACCCTCAACCGGGTCTGTTCCTGCTCCAAGCTCATCCACAAGACAAAGGCTTGAACGGTCGGCAACCTTGATTATGTCGATAATGTTTGTCATGTGGGCGGAGAATGTGGACAGGGATTGTTCAATGCTCTGTTCGTCGCCTATATCAACAAGAATTTTTTTGAAAACTGAAAGCTTGCTGTTTTCACGGCATGGTGTCATAAGTCCGCACATTGCCATAAGGGAGAGAAGTCCTATTGTTTTCAGTGAAACTGTTTTACCGCCGGTGTTTGGACCTGTGATAACAAGGGTGTCAAAGTCTTTACCCAGAGAAATATCAGTTGGTACAACCTTATCTTTGGCGATAAGGGGATGACGTGCGTTTTTCAAATCTATTATTCCACGGTCGTTAAGCTCAGGCACAACGGCGTTCATCTTGTAGCCTAAATTTGCCTTTGCAAAGATAAGGTTTAAATCAACCAAATTGTGGTAGCTTCCGGAAATGCTGTCCGCAAAACCTCCTGCAAGGGCGGAAAGCTCGAATAAAATTCTCTCGATTTCGTCGGCTTCCTTTCCCTGCAACACCTTTATATCGTTGTTTGCCTGTACAACGCCCATAGGCTCTATGAAGATGGTAGCGCCGCTGGATGATGTGTCGTGAACAAGTCCCGGCACGTTTCCACGACATTCGGCTTTAACAGGCACAACAAATCTTCCGTCACGCTGGGTAACTATGAAGTCCTGTAAGTACTTTTGATAGGTACTGCTGTGGATTATTTTGTCGAGAATTTCTCTCGCCTTTGATGAAGCGGTTCTTATTTTTCTTCTTATATCATAAAGTGTTGAGGATGCGTTGTCGGCGATTTCCTCTTCTGACAAAATGCAGGTATTGATTTTGTCCTCCAAAAACTTGTTTGGAGAAAGTCCCTCAAAGCGGAAATCAAGACTTGTTTCTATTCCCGCAGATTTGCTTCTCCACTCTTTAAGGGAACGGATTATTCTCAGTGTTTCAGAGATTTTCAAAAGCTCTGAGGCGGTAAGACATCCGCCGGCTTCCGCTCTTCTCAAAGAGTTTGTGACGTTTTTAACTCCACCGAATGAGGGAGTGCCGAAACGTCCGATGAGTACATAGGCGTCGTCTGTTTCCTTTAACAGTGCGGACGCTCTTTTCAAATTTGTTTCAGGTTCAAGCTGTTCTGCCAAAACTCTGCTGTCCTCGCAGGTGGTTTCATCAGCCAGCATTTTTAATATTTTATCAAGCTCAAGGGCTTTATAATGTCTGTTCATATTTTCCTCTTTATTTCTTATATTACTTTAGGCGGAGTTTTGGAGTATCCAGCCATAAATTTGTAAAAGGTCAAGGTTTGAAAATCCCTTTCAAGCATATAATTCATAAACTGCTCGGTGGCTGTGTTCAGAAGAATAAGGCTTTCTTCCGGAAGATTAAAGGAAAAAAGCTTGCTTTCCTCGGCGTAAATTGTGTGCCTTAGTGCCCTTGTGACGCCTTTTCCTAAAAGTAAGGCGTAGGGAAGCTTTTCCTGACTTATGCACTTGTCGCAGGTCAATATGCCCTCTCTTGGTATAAAGTACATATTGTCGCTTTCGTAACAGCCGCATCCGCTGCACATTGTAAGCTGTGGCTGATATCCTGCATAGCACATAAGGCGCATTTCCACACAGGCTTTTACAAGCAGAGGATGACGTTTGCTTTCGGAGAGAAGATACAGACCGTTTAAAATAACCTTGAGTTGATTTTCCGCAGGCTGTCCATGGGGGCAGATGTGCATGGCGAGCTCACAAAAATACTGTGCCAGACACATGTTTTCTACGTTTCTGCGAAGCTTTGAAAACATATCTACAACCTTTGCTTCGTCAATTATAAATGTATCCTTGTTTTTTCCGCTGTACACCACAAGCTGTGAATAGCAGAGAAGCTGGGTTGCAGCACCTTTGGGACTTCTGATATTTTTTGCGCCTTTTACAAAAGCACGTATCAGACCCATGTCGGCTGTTACTGCGGTTACAAGTTTATCCTTTTCTCCTACTGTCTGTTCCTTTACTATCAGACCATGTGTGGTCAACCTCATTTTTTGCCTCCGTTATACAGGAAATGGCATTTGAAAAATCCTTGTTTTCTTCTTTGCCTTTATATGCCAGATAATCCAGCACACTTCCCGTATTCCAAAACCTTTCCCAGTTCTTATCCCGTGTCATATCATCACCTCGTGATATAATTATACTTCACAGGTCATGAGGATTAAGGGATTTATTTGTATTGGTTTTATTTACCTTATTGTTTTAAAAGCTTTTATTTTGTAATAAGGGTGATTTATCAGTCAAAGTCGCTTTTGTCAAAGCCGAAGCTTTTCAAAAGTCCCTCACGGTTTCTCCAGTCCTCTTTTACCTTTACCCAGGTTTGGAGATTTACCTTGCAGTCAAAAAAGTTTTCCATATCCTGTCTTGCCTGACTGCTGATTTTTTTAAGCATTGAACCGCCTTTACCGATGATTATACCCTTGTGGCTGTCCTTTTCGCAGTAGATTGTTGCGTCAACATCCATAATGTCGCTTCCGTCGTCACGGGTTCTCATTTTTTCAACTACAACAGCTGTGCCGTGGGGGATTTCTCTGTCTGTAAGGCGGAGAATTTTTTCTCTTATCATTTCTGCGGCAAGGTTTCTTTCAGACTGATCGGTGAGAGCGTCCTCCTCAAAGAAATGACCGCCCTCCATGGCAAATTCCTTTAAAGCTTCTTTAAGCTCGTTTATTCCGTCGCCGTCATGGGCGGAAACAGGAACGATAGCCGCAAAGTCGTAAAGCTTTGAATACTTTAAAATCTGCGCCATCAAAACCTCTTTGTTTTTAAGGGTGTCTATTTTGTTAATGGCTAAAATTGCCGGAAGGTCAAGTGACTTGAATTTTTCAATGAGCATAAGCTCTGTCTGTGTAGGTTCTCTGTCGGCCTCTGTCACAAGCAGGCAGGCGTCAACGCCGGAAACGGATTCGTTTACGGAGCGAACCATATATTTGCCCAAAGATGTTTTTGGCTTGTGCATACCCGGTGTGTCTATGAAAACAAGCTGGTCGTCACCCTCGGTGAGAACGCCCATTATTCTTGTTCTTGTGGTCTGGGGTTTATTTGAAACTATGGCAACCTTTTGTCCTATCATTGCGTTGAGGATTGAAGATTTTCCCACGTTTGGTCTTCCTACTATGGCTATAAATGCTGATTTCTGCATAATTAGTCCTTTCTTTATCTATATTTAATTTGTATTTTTGTTTTATGTATTATTTTAAGATATATCATAGAAAAAATCAAGAAAAAAGCTGTTTCCGCAAAAGTGTAATGTGCAGAAACAGCCTTTCTAAGGAGTTAGTTATATGAAAAAAATTGTCAACTGATTTTATCCCGCTTTTGAGCTATGTCCAAATTCTTATTTTTAAACAGTCTTGGAAAAAAGCATATAAACAAAAGGGAAACAACAACCGATAAAGCAAGGGGAATTATAAGCAGGGGATTGTCTGCAAAGTAAAAAATAATTCTTTTAAATGCTTCAATATCCCAGAAAAGGATAATTCCCACAGCCGCAGCTCCTATTGATACCAGCAAAACTGCGCCGGAAGCGGCGTCTTTTACCGATTTTATCATGGGGTGATATTCCTTTGTGCAGTAGTCGCACAGTGTTTCAATGGCGGTGTTGAAGGTTTCTGCCGCCATAACAAGGAAAATCACCGTCACCAGCAGCGCCCATTTTGTTTTTGTCATGTCGTAGAAATTTGCAAAGACAAGAACATATACAGCCGCCACCAGGTGAAACCTCATGTGTCCCTCGTTTAAAAATGTATACAGTATTCCTTCTGCCGAAACCGTAAAGCTTTTTAATTGCTTTTTCATTTCAGTGGGAATTTGTTAAGGCTCAATATAGCTGGAAGAGGCGGGAAGTCCCAGCTGCTCCATAACAAGCTCTTCTTTTTCTCTCATTCTAACACGCTCAAGATTGTTGTTCTCGTGGTCATAGCCGAGAAGATGCAGCATGCTGTGAGCGGTGAGAAATCCGACTTCTCTTTGCAGGCTGTGGCCGTATGCCTTTGCCTGTTCCTGAGCCTTTTCAATGGAGATAACAATATCGCCGAGAATTTTGGCACCTGTTTCCGGGTTTACGTCATAAACGCCGTTTTCGCCCATAGGAAAAGACAGAACGTCGGTTTCAATGTTTTTGTTTCTGTACTGAGCGTTATATTCTTTTATCTGCTCGTTGTTTACAAAGGTAACGCTTACTTCCACCGAGCCTTCAAACTTTTCCATTCTCAAAACTGCGTTGCAGCATCTGCGAATGAGCATTCTCAGTCCGGTGGGGATTTTAATGTCTTTTTGTTTGTTTGTGATGATAACTCTGATTTTATTGTCTGTCATTCCTTTTCCTTGCCTCCTCGTTTTTTTCGTATGCCTTGATAATGTCCTGAACAAGCTTGTGTCTTACAACGTCTTTTTCGGAGAAGTTGCATCTTGCTATGTCGTCAACATTTCTCAGCACCCTTATACAGTCTTTAAGTCCGCTTCGCACACCGGACGGCAGGTCAATCTGGGTAATATCGCCGGTGATAACCATTTTGGAGTTGAATCCCAGTCTGGTTAAGAACATTTTCATCTGTTCCGGTGTTGTGTTCTGCGCTTCGTCAAGAATGATAAAGCTGTCATCAAGAGTTCTGCCCCTCATATATGCCAAAGGAGCTACTTCAATGTTTCCACGTTCAAAATACTTTTGATAACCCTCCGTGCCAAGCATATCAAAAAGGGCGTCGTACAAAGGTCTTAAATAGGGGTCAACCTTGCTTTGAAGGTCGCCGGGCAAAAATCCCAGCTTTTCACCTGCTTCTACGGCAGGTCTTGTCAAAATAATTCGGTTTACCTCTTTTGCACGAAAAGCAGTAACTGCCATGGCAACGGCAAGGTAGGTTTTTCCTGTTCCGGCAGGGCCTACCCCGATGGTTATGGTGTTGTTTTTGATACAGGAGCAATAATTTTTCTGACCCATAGTTTTCGGCTTTATGGGTTTGCCCTTCGCTGTGATACAGATACAGTCACCGGCGAGTGTTTCGATTTTTTCGTCGCTTCCCTCGTTTACAAGGGACATGCAGTATCTGATATTCTGGTCGTTGAGGGCTTCGCCCTTATTTATAAAGGAAAGAAGACCGTCTATGACTTTGGCAGCTTTCATTACGTTTTCGGCATCTCCGGAAATTTTAAGTTCGCTGTCTCTGATTAAAACGGAAACATTATATTCCTTTTCGATGGTTTTTATGTTTTGGTCAAAGCTTCCGAAAAGGGCAACTGCTGTTTCCATTCTGTCGATATTGATGATATGTTCCGTAAGCAAACAACTCCATTACACAAGAATTTTAAACAGTTCTACAGGTTAAAGTATAGCACACTTGAAGGGTTCTGTCAGTAAAAAATGAAAAATTTTGTTTATAAAACATAAAATTCGTATATTAGCACAAAGTATTATGTTAAAAGTGTTGTTTTTGTTGTTTATTTTTGGTACTTGTTCTGATTTTGGTTATTTTCTTTTTTAACACTATGGCCAATGTGTAAAAAATTAAGCCTTGTTTAACAGAAGTTCCGTAAATTTGAATTTTTTTGTATCTCGGGGATTATTATTGCTTAACAGTAAAGAAAAAAGCTTGACAAAGACACATAATCATAGTATAATCTTCAAGGTGTAATGAAAAAAACTTTACAGTATGAAAAACGGGAGGGCTTTTAATGGAAAAAGACATTAGAATTTCCCTTTTGTTTGATTTCTACGGCCCTGTGCTTTCCGATAAAATCAGGAAAGCCGTGGATTTATACCACAACGACGACTTGTCCCTTTCTGAAATCTCTCTGGAAATGGGAATAACAAGGCAGGGCGTCAGAGATTTGGTAAAAAGAGGAGAACAGAGGCTTTTGGAATATGAAAGCCAGCTTAAACTCTTTGAAAGATTCAACAATGTGAAATCCGGTATTGAGGAAATAAAAACTATTTCCGAAAGGATTATTACTGAAAGCTCACAAAGTCCTCAGGAGGACGCAAAAAAGATTGAGGAGATTGCGGAAAAAATTGTTGAAGAATTTTGATTAAAATCTACTATGAACAGCGGGAGGCGTAACAGATGGCTTTTGAGGGTTTGTCAGAAAAGCTTGGCAATGCGTTTAAACGTCTTAAAAATAAGGGAAAGCTTAAAGAATCCGACGTTAAAGAGGCTATGCGAGAAGTGCGAATGGCGCTTCTGGAAGCCGACGTAAACTACAAGGTTGCAAAAGATTTTACAAACAAAGTTACTGAACGTGCAATAGGCTCAGATGTTATGGAAAGCCTTACACCTGCGCAGATGGTAATTAAAATAGTGAATGAAGAGCTTACACAGCTTATGGGCGGAGAAAGCGAAAGACTTGATTTTGCGTCAAAGCCGCCTACAGTTATTATGATGTGCGGCTTGCAGGGTTCAGGTAAAACCACACATTCAGGTAAGCTTGCCATATATCTAAAAAAACAGGGTCACAGACCTTTGCTTGCTGCCTGCGATATTTACAGACCGGCGGCTATTGAACAGCTGAAGGTTGTGGGAAACAAGGCAAACGCCCCTGTATTTGAAATGGGAAAAACAAATCCCGTTAAAATTGCCAAAGAGGCAATAAAATATGCAAAGGACCACGGAAACGATATTGTTATTCTGGATACCGCAGGCCGTCTGCATATAGATGAAGCTCTTATGAACGAGCTTAAAGAGGTTAAAAAAGAAGTAAATCCAAACGAGATACTTCTTGTTATAGACTCCATGACAGGTCAGGACGCAGTTAATGTGGCAAAAAGCTTTAACGAGCTTTTGGATATTACCGGCGTAATCCTCACAAAGCTGGACGGCGACACCAGAGGCGGTGCGGCTCTCTCAGTAAAGACAGTTACCGGCAGACCTATAAAGTTTGTGGGTGTGGGCGAAAAGCTTGAGGACTTGGAAGTTTTCCACCCTGACAGAATGGCAAGCCGAATTTTAGGTATGGGCGACGTGCTCACACTTATTGAAGAGGCTGAAAGCAAGTTTGACCGCAAAAAGGCGGAGGAGCTTGCAGAGAAGATGACAAAAAACAAGCTGGACTTCAACGACCTTTTGGGTCAGTTCGAGCAGATTAAGAAGATGGGCCCAATAAAGGGAATCCTTTCAAAGCTGCCGGGCATGGAAAAGAAGATAGACAACATGGACATAAACGAAAGACAGATTGACTGGACACAGGCAATAATTCTTTCAATGACACCTGAGGAAAGAGCAAATCCTTCCCTTATCAATCCTTCAAGAAAGAGAAGAATTGCGGCAGGCTCAGGAAGAACAGTTGAAGAGGTCAACAGACTTTTGAAACAGCTCGAGCAGATGCAGAAAATGATGCGCCAGCTCAGCGGAAAAAGCGGAACAAAGAAAAAAGCCCGCAGACTTCCGGGACTTGGCGGTATGCCTTTCAACGGAGGCAATAACGGCGGAAACGGTGGTTTCCCCGGAATGTAAAAAGCAGTTCAGCCGGAGTTTTATCCGGATGGATATATAAATTGTAAATCTTAAAATAAAAAATACTCAATTCGGAGGTAATTCAAATGGCAGTAAAGATTAGACTTCGCAGAATGGGCGCAAAGAAAGCTCCTTTCTATCGTGTAGTAGTAGCAGATTCAAGATATCCAAGAGACGGACGTTTCATCGAGGAAATCGGCACATACAATCCAGTTGCAAAGCCAGCTGAGGTAAATATCGACGCTGAGGCTGCAAAGAAGTGGATTGCAAACGGTGCACAGCCAACAGATACAGTAAAGGCTCTCCTCAAGAAGAACAACATCCTTTAATTCGGAAAAGAATTCATCTGACCGAAAGGAAGATAAATTATGGAGAATTTATTGCTGACCGTAGCCAAAGGACTTGTAAACGAGCCGGAGAAGGTTAGCGTTACCGTTGACGAACCCAAAGAGGACGGCACAGTGGTTTATCACATCCACGTTGCAGAGGACGACATGGGAAGAATTATCGGTAAGCAGGGCCGCATTGCAAAGGCTATCCGTACAGTAGCACGCAGCGTGGCTATCAGAAACGACCAGAAGGTTATGGTGGAAATCGACTGATATTAAAAGAGCAAAGAAAAAGCTTTGCTCTTTTTTGTTATCACCGTGGAAAAATTCTTTTGATGTCTGCCCTTAGGGCGGAAAGGAATTACATTATGCTTAAAAAATATTTGGAAGCCGGAAAGATTGTGGGAACACACGGAATCAGAGGGGAAGTAAGGGTGGAAACCTGGTGTGATTCCCCTGTGTTTTTCAGCAAGCTTAAAAAGGTTTATCTTAAAAACGGCGAAACAGAGCTTTTGGTAAAAAGCCGTCCCCATAAAAATATAGCAATAATGAAAATTGCAGGTATAGACACCATAGAAGCTGCCGATAAATATCTTGGCAAGGTTGTTTACATGGACAGAGAACATGCCAATTTGCCGGAAGACACTTTCTTTATCGTGGATTTAATCGGTCTTGATGTGGTTGATATGGACAGCGGCAGTGTTTACGGGAAAATTTCAGATGTTTTTAAAACCGGAGCCAACGATGTTTACGAGGTTACAGACAATGAAAATAAAAAATATCTTGTGCCGGTAATCGACGATGTGGTTAAGGAGATAAATCCAAAGGATGGTTTTGTGAAAATTATTCCCATGAAAGGAATTTTTGACGATGAGGATTGATCTTATAACTCTTTTTCCCGAGATGTGTCAGAATGTAATGTCGGAGAGTATAATAGGAAGGGCGCAAAATAAAGGAGCATTAAAAATAGAATGTCACCAGCTTAGAGATTATGCCTTTGACAAACATAAAAGAGTGGACGACGCACCTTACGGCGGCGGAATGGGTATGCTGCTTATGGCTGAACCGATTGCCCTGTGCTTTGAGGATATTTGTAAACAGGTGGGAGAAAAACCATACTTTATATATATGTCACCTCAGGGTAAGGTTTTAAATCAGCAGAAAATAAAGGAAATATCAAAAAACGAGAATATTTGTATTCTTTGCGGACACTATGAAGGTGTAGACCAGCGTGTTCTCGACGCATATGTTGATGAGGAAATATCAATAGGGGACTATGTTCTCACAGGCGGCGAGCTTCCGGCTTTGGTGCTTATGGACGCTTTGAGCAGAATGGCTCCGGGAGTTTTAAGCGACGACGAGTGCTTCACGGTGGAAAGTCACTACAATGGTATGCTGGAATATCCCCAGTTTACAAGACCTAATCCATGGCGTGGTGTTGAAGTTCCGCCGGTAGTAATCAGCGGCGACCATGCCAAGGTGGATAAGTGGAGATATGAGCAAAGTTTAATATCTACTGCGCAAAAAAGGCCTGATTTGCTTGAAAAACTGAATTTAACACCGGAAGAAAAGCAAAGAATATACAGTCTTGCCGAGGAAAAAACGGCGTCAAAAACACAAATAAACACCGATTAAAGGAGTATATTCCTTATTTATCGACAGGGAGAATGTGTAATTTTTCAATAAATGGAAATTAAAAAAATATTTTGGTTGAGTTGCACAAGAAAATCAACAGCGTTTTGTTGCTAATCGTGTATGGGTACGAATTTAACGATAATCTGTTGACCTTGTCAAATAATGCGGTTATAATAGTAATGCTGGAAAATAAAGTTAAAGCATTTAGGATATTTTAACATGAATTTTTAAATTTTCAGGGAGGGTCCTATCATGTATGTTAAGGAAGTTTTAGTACAGAATAAAGCCGGACTTCATGCACGTCCTGCTACATTTTTCATCCAGAAGGCAAATGAATACAAGTCATCTGTATGGGTAGAAAAGGAAGAGAGAAGAGTAAATGCTAAGAGCCTTCTCGGCGTACTTTCTCTTGGAATTATCGGCGGAACAACAATCAAGATCAGCGCTGACGGTTCTGACGAAACAGATGCTGTTGAGGGTCTTGTAGCTCTTGTTGAGTCTGGTTTTGCTGAGTAATCTTATTTTATTGAAGACTTACTGGGACGGAGCATTATCCGTCCCGTTTTTCTTTTTACAGCGTTTTTGAAAGGAAGGTGAGAAGATGAACCCTAAAATGGGAGAACTGAGAAAAAAAGCCATGGGACTGCCGTTACAGCCAGGCGTATATATAATGAAAAACAAAAAGCAGGAGATAATATATATAGGAAAAGCGAAAGCTTTGAAAAACAGAGTTAGCCAGTATTTCGGCTCACAAAACAACCATCCTGAAAAGGTAAGAAGAATGGTTGAAAATGTTTTTGACTTTGACTATATTATCACCGACTGCGAGTTTGAAGCCCTTATTCTTGAATGTAGTTTAATCAAGCAGAACAAGCCCCGCTATAACATTCTTTTAAAGGACGACAAGGGATACAGCTATATAAGGGTGACAAATGAGAAATGGCGCAGGCTGTCCTGGGTTTTTCAAAAGGAAAACGACGGCTGTACCTATATAGGCCCATATACGAGCAGTTTTTATGTAAAAAACGCCTTGGACGAAGCAGTAAAGATTTTTAAAATCCCCACATGCAGCAGAAAATTTCCGGAAGATTTCGGCAAAAAGCGACCCTGTCTGAATTTTCATATAAAACAGTGCAGCGGAGTCTGCACAGGAAAGGTTTCATTGGAGGATTACAACGAAAGCATTGACGAGGCTTTGGAGTTTCTCAAGGGCGGTTCAAACACTTCCTTAAAGCTTCTCACCGAAAGAATGAATACAGCGGCAGAAAATCTTGATTTTGAATTGGCTGCAAAAATCAGGGACAGAATAAAAGCTGTAAAAAACATGAACAACCGCCAAAAGGTTGTGAGTATGAACGTAAAGGAACAGGACGTAATAGGCTTCTGGAGCGACGGAAAAAAGGGATGCTTCGAGGTTTTCAGATTTTCCGACGGCAGGCTTGTTGACAGAGAGCATTTTATAATCGACGACCCAGGCGAGGAAAAAGAGGCGAGAACCGAATTTATAACAAGCTATTACGGTATGAGGGACTTTGTGCCGAAAAATGTTACCCTTGACGGCGAAGCGGAGGACAATGAAATCCTTGAAAAATGGCTTTCGGAAAAAAGAGGAAGCCGTGTTTATATAACAGTTCCTCAAAGGGGAGAACAGGCGCAGCTTGCCCAGATGTGCCGCCAAAATGCGGCGGAGAGAATCGCCCAGATAAAGGGAGCCACAGGCAGAGAGTATTCCGTTTTGGAGGGATTAAGGCAGATACTGGGAATGGATAAAATCCCTCAGTATATCGAATCCTATGATATTTCCAATTTCGGCGGAAGCGAAAACGTAGCCGGAATGGTTGTATTTGAAAACGGCAAGCCATTAAAGTCAGCATACAGGAAATTCACCATAAAAAGCTTTGAGGGACAGGACGACTATGCCTCAATGAGCGAGGTTTTAGAAAGACGTTTTAAAGAATATCTTTCAGACAAGAGCGGAAAAGGCTTCGGCAGACTTCCGGATTTGATATTGCTGGACGGCGGCAAAGGTCAGGTTTCTGCGGTTTTGCCGGTGCTTAAAAATCTGGGAATTGACGTGGCTGTTTTCGGAATGGTAAAGGACAGCAAGCACAGAACAAGAGCCATAACCACCGACGGCGAGGAAATTGCCATAGGAAACAACAGGCGTGTTTTTAACTTTGTGTCCTCTGTTCAGGATGAGGTTCACCGCTTTGCAATAAGCTTTATGCACGGAAAAAGAAGCAAAAGAACATTCCACAGTTCCCTTACTGATATCGACGGAATAGGCGAGATGAGAGCAAAAGCCCTTTTAAAGCATTTTAGAACAATTTCCAATATTTCAAAAGCAGATTTGGAAGAGCTTGAAAATGCTCCAAAAATGAATAAAAATGCGGCGGTGTCAGTTTATAATTATTTTCATCGTGACAGCGAGGATGAAAATGTATAAAAAATGAGATTTTTTTAAATAGACAGGAACAAATTGTTGTAATAATTATTTTTATGTGCTATAATAACCCATGTAGTATGCATTTGTATAAAGGAGAAGTATATGCGTGTAATTACCGGAAAGGCGAGAGGCAGACGCCTTGAAACACTTACTGGAGAAGATGTAAGACCTACTGCGGATAGAATTAAGGAGGCTATTTTCTCCGCTTTGCAGTTTGAAATTGAGGGAAGACTGTTTTTGGATTTGTTTGCAGGCAGCGGTCAAATGGGAATTGAAGCCCTCAGCAGAGGAGCTGCAGGCGCAGTTTTTGTGGATGAAAGCAGAGAAAGCGCCGGCGTTGTGAGAAAAAATCTCCAAAGTACCGGACTTATGGAAAATGCTTCTGTTATGAATATGGATTCCATAGGTTTTTTAAAGATGAAATCCGGTAAATTTGATATAGCCTTTCTTGACCCGCCATACAGAACCGGTTTGCTTCAAAAAGCTTTGGAGCTTGTTGTAGGTTCGGTTAAGAAGACAGGAGTTATTGTCTGCGAAAGTCCTCTTGATGAGGAACTGCCGGAGAACTGCGGTGATTTTACCGTGGACAGAACTTACCGTTACGGCAAAATTAAGGTTACCATGTACCGCCACAAGGATATGCTGACAGAGGAGTAATTCTTGCTGACGGGTAGAAAAGAGAGGATATATAATGGGCAAAACAGTGATTTGTCCGGGAAGTTTTGACCCGGTTACTTTGGGACATTTGGATATAATTACAAGAGCTTCAAAACTTTTTGACCACGTTATCGTTGCGGTTCTCACTAATCTGGCTAAAAAGCCAAGCTTCACAATCGAAGAGAGAATAGAACTTTTAAAGAAGGCCACAAAGGGCATCGACAATGTTGAAATTGTAGGATTTACGGGACTGCTTGCCGAGTATGCTAAAGAAAGAAATGCGACGGCTGTTGTAAAGGGTCTTAGGGCCGTTTCTGACTTTGAGTATGAATTTCAACAGTGCCTTATCAATAAAAAATTAAATCCAAATCTGGAAACCGTTTTTCTGACCACAAGTCAGGAGAATATGTATCTCAGCTCCAGCATAGTCAAGCAGGTAGCATCGCTGGGGGGAGATATAAGCACCTTTGTTCCGTCATGCATACATGGCGAAATATTAAAAAGATTATCGCAAGGAGAGATGAAAGATGAAGGTTGATGGATTGATTACTGAACTCAGAGATATTATGGAAACAGCAAAGGGTATGCCTTTTTCCGGCGGTAAAGCTCTTGTGGACACAAATAATGTTCTCGATATCATCGAGGAAATAGAGCAGGAATTTCCACAGGAATTCCGTCAGGCAAAGTCTATTGTTGCTGACAGAAATCAGATAATTGCAGACGCCAAGAGAGAGGCAGAGGAGATTATCAGAGCTGCTGAGGAGCGCAAAAAGGCTATGGTTAATCAGCACGAGATTATCAGACTTGCAAGACAGCAGGCAAACGATATTATTGCGGACGCCAAGGACAAAAACGCAAAGATGAAGGTTGTTACTAACAAGTATGTTGACGACCTGCTCAAGAAGGTTGACGATTCAATCACAGGCTATTACACAGACATCAAGAATGTAAGACAGCAGATTAAATCCATTCAGAAGACCCAGGAATAATTTACAATGAAAGATAATAATAATTCCCGCAAAGGATGTGCGTTTGCGGGAATTTTATTTTATATAATATTCTGAATTGAAAAGAGGATTGTTTGTCCATGAAAGAAAATTTTGTTATAAGACCGGCTAAACGAGAGGAAACCGGAAAAATCCTTGATTTTATAAAGTATATAGCCGAGTATGAAAAAATGCTTGACCAGGTTGTGGCTACAGAAGAGCTTTTAGACGAGTGGATTTTCCAAAAGGGACTTGTTGATGTGCTTTTTGCAGAGGAAAACGGTGAGGTAGTTGGTTTTGCACTGTTTTTCAGCAACTTCTCAACCTTTGTGGGACGTGCAGGACTTTACCTTGAGGATTTGTTTGTAAAGCCTGAACACAGAGGCAAGGGCTACGGAAAAGCATTGCTTAAAAAGCTTGCCCAGATTGCAGTTGATAGAAAGTGCAGACGCATGGAGTGGTGCTGCCTTGACTGGAATACTCCAAGTATAAATTTCTATAAATCAGTTGGCGCAATTCCAATGGACGAGTGGACTACATATCGTCTTGCAGGTGAAAGCCTTGATAAATTTGCAGCTGAGGAATAAATAAACAAATACTAAATAACGGCAAAGGACATTCGATTATCTCGAATGTCCTTTGTTTTGTGTCCGGATATATAGAACCCCTTTTGTCGATATATATGCAAAGCTATGATACGTGGGAACAGAAGGGTTGAATTGTCTGAAGTAATGTTGTTTTTAAGCGATGATTTCAGTATGCAAGAGTATAGCCTAATCCTCTGATTGCTCTGATTTTTGTCTTAGAATTTAGCTTGCTGAGTTTTTTTCTTAAAAAGGACATATACACTTCCGAATTATTGTATTCTGCCTCGTTATCATATCCCCATATTTTTTCCGTTATTTGCTCTTTTGTTATAATCTTTTCCTTGTTGAGAAGCAGCAATTCCATGAGCTGATACTCTTTGCCGCCAAGTTTAATTTTTTGCCCGTTGCAGCTTATCTCGCCGGTGGCTGTGTTTAAAACAAGATCACCGAAGGAGACAGAGTCGTCAGAGTCAATGGCTGTTCTTGCTCTTATCAACGTGCGAACCCTTTTCAGCAATTCCTTAGGTTCAAAAGGTTTTGTCAGATAGTCGTCTGCGTCAGCGCTGAGTGACTGCTGTTTTTCCTCAAGCTCGGCTTGTGATGCAATCAGGATAATCGGAACATTTATATTTCCTTCCCTCAAATGTATCAGCAGTTCAAGTCCGTTGATTTTTGGAAGGATAGAGTCCAAAATAATTGCGTCATAAATACCGCTTAAAGCGCAGTCCAAACCGTACTCGCCGTCATGTGCGCAATCGGTTAGAAAGTTCTCTTTTTCAAAAGTTTTGACCAGTGCATCTGACAGGCTTTTTTCGTTTTCGATAAGAAGTAATCGCATGATCCCGCCCCATTCCATTTCGTAATATGATTGTAATAAGGTAAGACATAATTGATTGTTACGTCCTGTCTATAGCATTTAAACACGCTATTTTATTTTTAATTATACCATAAAAAATCGAAACAATATTGAAAAAACGTGTAGTTTTATCCTTTTTTTTGCGAAAATCAAAAAAATTCCATTCATTACGTATGCGTATCTCATGCATATTTATTCTTTAGGTTTTTTTTGACTTGATTTCGCTGGAAAATATACAAAAAGGAAAATATAAAATAGGGCTGACTCAACAGAGAATGTCGAATCAGCCCTTGCTTTTACTTTTTATTATAATAATACAGAGGGAAATAATAAAGTTATTTCGCTACTGCCAGCTGTATTGCAGTTACGTCAATCACGTTAAATTCACCGTCACCGTTAAAGTCATAGTTTGCTATGCTGAGAGTGTCATACGCTTCTTTCTTTGTAAGCTTTCTCTGGAGAAGAGTTGCGTCTTCTATGCTCAGAACATTGTCATCGCTGTAATCGCCTAAAGTGATTATGCTTTCTCCGATGAATTTGATATTATTTTCTTTTGCATATCTTTCTGCGTATGAACCCTTAACACCATAAATTGTAAGGTTGGGGCAGTTATCGAAAGCTGTTTCATCGATATATGTTACATTTTCGGGTATGTATATAATGCTGAGGTTTGTACATCCCTGAAATGCGTTGAACTCGATAGATGTTACTGTTTCAGGAATAGTTACATTTGTAAGATTTTCGCAGCACTGGAATGCTGATTTATCAATGGTTTTAATACCTTCGGAAATAATTATTTCTTCAAGATTTGTACAGCCGTCGAAAGTGCAAATTCCGATAATTTCAATATTTGGAGTAACTTCTATTTCAGTTAAATTTTTACACTCGGCAAAAACAGAATTTGTAATACTTTTGGTCTCATCTCTAAGGATTGCGTGTTCAATATCTTTGTCAACAGCTATAAGGTGATTTCCCAAATAGAGCATGTGATTATCCCAGTTGTTCCTGTTGTTGAAATATGCGGTATTTTCAAAAGCTGCATATCCGATTTCAGTTACGCTTTCCGGGATATTTATCACTGCAAGATTCGTACATCCGCTGAATGTCCAAGGTTCAATTTTCAAAACGCCTTTTGGAATTGTGATTTCTTCCAAAGATTTGCAGTCTGTAAATGCATTGTTTTCTATTACTGTAACGCTCTGCGGTATATTTATTTCTTTAAGATTTTCGCATCCGTAGAAAGCTCCGCTTTTGATTGTTTCAATGGTATCGGGAAGGGTGACTTCCGTAATATCAGTGTTAGAGAAGAAAGCGTCTTTTCCGATTGCGGTAACAGGCATTTCATCTATTTCAGAAGGAATTGAAACATGACCTTCAGCATTTGTATATCCTGTTATCGTTACAGCTCCGTTTTCAACAGTATATGTAAAATCTTCTCGTGAAGCATATTCAGAAGCGGATGCTAAATCCGGCTGGATATTTTCCTCACCGAAAGCGAATATTGTTCCCGATGCAGTGATAAAAACTGCAAGGCAAACTGCCAAAGCAAAGCGCAAAGGTCTGAATTTGTAATTCTGTTTCATATCTTTCCCTTCTTTCCATCAAAACGTGTTTTATAGTCATATATTATAAAAAGAATTAACAGTTTCTTTTTATATTTGTAGTATAGCATAATTTTAATTGATATGCAATAAAAATTATAATATTGTAATAAAAATTTTGCCGTGTTAAACGCTTGTATAGAAAATGGTTACAGACAATAATCTAAAGATTACAACATGATACTTAATTGTCAAAAGAGTAACAAAGAAACATTCCTGTAAATATGGTGGAGACTTTCCATAAATAATGAGCCAAAACTTAAAATAGTGGAAAAGGCTTTAGCTTAATAAAATTATATTAAAAAAAGAAATTTTGTGAATTTATGCTTTATTTAAGTTTTGGCGAAAATTGATAAGAAAAATTGAAAATTGATATACTGTATATTGATTTTGTTGTATAATTATTTTTATGACAAAAAGATTTTGTCCTTCCAATATTTCTTTGGTGAAATGAAGAGCTGCATGATTCCTTTTTCGAATTTGAGGAAGAATATAATTTAACATTTATAACTTAAATAATCTGTCTGTTCTTGATTGATATTCGATAATGATTTACTTTTGCAAGAAAAAATAAGCTTCTGTATATTATGAAAAGGAGTAATTTGGTATGGGTTGTTATCGCTGTTCTGGTCGTCGCATTGTTGGGAACCGGGATTTTCATATACATGCAACATAAAGAAATGTCCGATTTCAAGGAGCAAGTGGAGATAGACAAACAGCGGAGCGAGCTCGAAAAAGAATATAGCGATTTGGCTGCCCAGTACGATCAGTTCGAGGGGCAGAAGATGATGTTCAATAACGACTCGTTGATCGAAAAGCTCGATGCCGAGAAGGTGAAAGTTCAACGATTGTTGGAAGAGTTGCGGACTGTGAAAAATACGAGTTCGGCTCGTATTGAGGAATTAAAGCGGGAGTTGACTACGCTGCGGGGAATTATGCGTCATTATGTGATGCAAATCGATTCGTTGAATGTCGCCAATAAGCAGTTGCGGGAAGAGAATGCGAAGGTGACCCGGCGGTATAGAGAGGTAGCGCAAACAGCAAGTCAATTGAAACAAGAACGAGAGGAATTGACCGAAAAGGTAACATTAGCGGCAAAGCTCGATGCCGTAGGTATTGTGGTGACTCCGATAGATTCGAGAGGAAAGACTGCAAAAAAAATTAAAAAAACCGATAAAATAAAGATAACATTCTCCATAGCCAAAAATGTAACGGCCGAAGTCGGTGAGAAATATATTTATGCCCGTATTGTAAAACCCGATGGAGATGTATTGGTGAAGGATAGGGCCGATGTATTTCCTTTTGAAGATCGTGAAATAAATTATTCTTGCCGAAAATTGATTGAATATACAGGTGAAGAATTGAATGACGTGACAATGTATTGGGCTGTGGAAGAATTTTTATATCCCGGGGAGTATCGCGTGGATATCTTTGCCGATAACTATATGATAGGGACTCGTTCGTTCACTTTGAAACAATAGCTTCCGCCTCTGTATTTGTTTGGAGAATCGGGCCGATGTGAAAGTATGGGTAAAGCTGTGGTTCAGTCGATAATTTGTGGGGAGGCAGACTTGAATTTTAGCGATGAATCTCTTGTCGATAAGTGTATTCCTGTCTTCTTGATGAATGGTTAAAAAGCGGCCGAATAGATTCTTGAAAAATTTAACCCCTCCGTCACTACGTGCCACCTCCCCTATATTTTGCTGTGCAAAACACAGAGGAGGACTTTAAAAGTGAT
>ERZ779866.1519-NODE-1519-length-23256-cov-9.460885_pt1 | contig 23256 bp, 16 predicted proteins | sample MGYA00511248_ERZ779866 | MGnify/ENA primary metagenome ERZ779866 (study PRJEB29588, sample SAMEA2155758) | human gut metagenome | biome: human gut; feature: human-associated habitat; material: faeces | place: Denmark | collected 2008/2010 ... | reverse complement strand
CTTCTACTATATTGACTACTGCCTGGCGCAGACCGTGTCCCTCCAGTTCTGGGCCCTGATCCAGAAGGACCGGAAGGACGCATGGGACCACTACATGGCCTATACCCGCCAGGGAGGAAGCCGCACCTTTACCGAGCTTCTGAGAAATGCCGGGCTGGAATCCCCCTTTGACGAGAACTGTCTGCGGGGGGTATGTCAGATGGCCAGCGTCTGGCTGGATGGGTTTGATCTGACAGGGATCCGATGAAAAAAGTCATGTGTAGTTTCTCGGACGTACAAACGTTTGTCTTGCCTGGACGGAGGAAAAGGGAGATATTGACAAAAAATTGTGCAATCCCCACAAAAACAAGCGTCTTCCGGCGGCGGAATTTCTAAGCTAACGGAGCGGTTTTGGGTAGGTTTTCGGTGAGAACTGTGCTATAATTGTGAACATCCAGTTAACAGCAATAAAATGCAAGTTAAAAACCTAAATCCTGCACAACGATGTGTTCCCCGCTGGCTTAACTTAAAAAGACGGCGGGGAACTTGCAAAAAGGGACGTCCCTTTTCCGCCGCGGCGGCGTAGTACTCCACGCCGCGCGCAAGGGGAGTTGATCTGGCGGCCCGTCCGGCCCTGTGCGTGGAGCGGAGACAATCCCTCGCTTTATCCTGTGAACAGAGGAGAGCATCCTTGTTCAAGATAGATCCCGAAACTAATGCTTAGGAGGAAAGAACATGAAAAAGCTCGTGGCAATGCTGCTGGCTCTGATGATGTGCGTCGGCCTGTTCGCAGGCTGTGCAAACACCACCAGCGACAGCAGCGAGAGCCCCAGCTCCGGTACCACCGGCGAAGGTGTCAGCTACACCTACCGGGACTATTCCGAGGCTCTGGGCACCAACTGGAACTCCCACACCTGGGAGACCAACGCAGACAACGCCATCATGAGTTACATCACCACCCAGATGGTGACCATGATGCCCCTGGACACTGAGAACGGCGTGTATCAGTGGGTGTATGAGATGGCCACCTCCGTCACCGACGTGACCGCCGACCATCAGGATGACCTGACCAACTACGGTGTCACCCTGCCCGAGGGTACTAACCCCGAGGATGTCACCGAGGGTTATGTGTATGAGGTTACCCTGAACCCTGACGCCGCGTGGCAGGATGGCACTCCCATCAATGCCGATACCTACATCTACTCCATGCAGCAGCTGCTCAACCCGGACATGAAGAACTACCGGGCCAACCTGGTGTACAGCGGTGAGGGTGCCCTGGCTGGAGCTAACGCCTACTATAACTCCGGCAGCCCCATTTACAATCCTCTGGTTCCCGCCTATGGCGAGGGAGAGACTCCCGATTATTCCTATGATCTGGAGCAGGGGATTGCCGACGGGCAGGTTTATATCAACGTCACTGCGACCAATATGACCCTGTACAACGACAGCCTGAGCAACCTGAACTCTTCCTATGGAGTGGGCCTGGACGACCAGATCAACGCCCTGGCTGAGGCCGCCGACGCCTACGGCTACACCCTGGTGACCGCCGAGAACCGTGAGACCGTGGAGACCGTGGTCAACACCATCCTGTCCGCTGGATTTGGGATCACCGATCCCACTGAGCAGGCCAACTACCTGAAGGAGGCCCTGTTCTACAACGACGGCTCCGTGTCTGAAGAGCTGGAGTTTGAGGGCACCGTGGGCCTGATCAAGGTGGACGACTACACCCTGCGCTATGTCACCCAGGCCTACATTGACCTGAACAACTTCATGACCTTCCTGGGCGATGGTTATCTGGTTTACGAGGAGACCTATGAGGCCGGCAAGGATACCACTGGCACTCTGGTGACTACCGATTACGGCACCAGCCCTGAGAACACCATGTCCTTTGGCCCCTACATCCTGGAGTCCTATCAGGCCGACCGCCAGATGGTCTTTACCCGCAATGAGAACTGGTATGGCTGGGAGGACGAGCGCAACGACGAGGGCAACCTGGTGTCCTATACCCCCTATGAGGTGGACGGCGAAAACGTGGAGCGCTGGCAGGCCACCAGCATTGTGATTGACGTCATGGACGACAACACCGCCATGCAGGCCTTCCTCAGCGGCGATCTGAGCTCTTGGCGCCCCACAGCCGAGGAGCTGCCCAACTACACCACTTCCACCCAGCTGTTCCAGCAGCAGGAGAGCTTCACCATGTCCTTCTTCTTCAACACCGACGTGGCGGCTCTGCAGACCATGGACACCTCCGGCGGCAACACCAACAGCGTGGTGCTGTCCAACGAGAACTTCCGCCGCGCCATGAGCCTGGCCATCAACCGGGATGAGTATGTCACCGCTACGCCTGGCTATGTGGCGGCTTACTCCCTGATGAACGACATGTACTACTATGATCCGTATAACGACCCCACCTCCAACTACCGCCACTCTGACGCCGCCATGCAGGCCATCTGCAACCTGTACGGCGTGGAGTACGGTGAGGGCACGCCCTACGCCACCCTGGAGGACGCCTACAACTCCATCAACGGCTACAACCTCACCGAGGCCCAAGCCCTGATGGCCCAGGCCTGTGACGAGCTGGTGGAAGCCGGGCTGTATACCGAGGGCGAAGACATTTATATCCGCATTGCCTGGGCGGCCGGATCCCTCTCCGACCCGGACAATAACCAGGTGGCCCTGCTCAACGAGATGGTCAACGCCGCCCTGGAGGGCTCCGGCTTTGGCACTCTCACCTTTGAGGCTGTGGGCAACCTGGAGAACCGTTACGCGGACGTGCCCGCCGGTACCTATGCCATCGGCTACGGCGCTTGGGGCGGTGCTTACTTCTATCCCTTCCGCAGCATGCAGGCCTACTGCGATCCCGACCAGTATGATGTGAACGAGATGGGGTGCTGGGATCCCACCACCGAGACCCTGACCCTCAACATCAATGGTGAGGACGTGACCATGACCTGGCAGGAGTGGTCCAACTGCATGATCGGCGCCGGCGCGTATGCCACTGCAGACAATGAGACCAAGCTGCAGATTACCGCCCTGCTGGAAGAGGAGTACCTGAACAAGTTCTACCGTATCCCCCTGTGCGGCACCACCATTTGTGAGCTGCTGTCCTATCAGGTGCGGTACATCACCGAGAACTACAACGTCATGTATGGTTTCGGCGGCCTGGAGCTGCTTCAGTTCCAGTACAGCGATGCCGAGTGGGAGGAGTTTGTCTCTTCTGAGGGCGGTACCCTGAGCTACGAGTAAGAAAGAAATATCGCAGAGCCGAACCAAATCAGTCTACCGGGCAGGGGAGGGGCTCCCTCCTCTGCCCGGCGCGGCTTTTCCCCCGGCGGGTCTTGATCACATTCGGCTCCAATGAGAATTTGCGGAGGCCGAAAAGGAGACGAGTCTATGGCCAAATATGTGCTGAAACGGATCTTACTGATGATCCTTACCTTTTTCGTCATTGTGACGATATGCTTCATGCTCATCCGGCTGCTGCCCCGGGAGCTTCCCATGGAGGAAAACCTCCGGGAAGTGATGCTGGCCCGGTTCGAGGCGCTGGGCTATAACGAGCCGCTACTGGTACAGTATGGTATATACCTGAAGAATATTTTTACCAGCTGGGATTTTGGTACCTCCTGGTATGTGCAGTTCCGGGCGGACGCCTGGGATGTGCTTATGGACCGACTTTGGCCCACTGTATTGGTCAACTTCTATTCCTTCTTGCTTTCGGTGCCTCTGGGCCTGGCTTTGGGCATCTACGCCGCGGTTCGCAAAAACAAGTGGCAGGACCACCTCATCAGTACCCTGGTGATGGTGTTCGTTTCTGTGCCGTCCTATGTGTACGGCTTTTTGGTACAGTATTTCTTGTATTTCAAGCTGGACCTGTTTCCGCTCACGGTTTCCTCCCTGGCGGACGCTGGAGGGTCCTGGTTCACCTGGCCCATGTTCTACAGTATGATCCCCCCGATTATTGCGCTCTCTTTCGGACAGATCGCCGGACTATGCCGATTTACCCGGGCGGAACTGACGGAAACCCTGACTTCCGACTATATGCTGCTGGCGCGTACCAAGGGCCTGACCCGGAGCCAGGCCACAACCCGCCACGCGCTGAAAAACGCCATGGTGCCCATCCTGCCCATGATTATCTCCACCTTTATTTCGATTCTGGCAGGTTCCATGGTGATTGAACAAATCTTCGCAATTCCCGGCGTCGGCCAGCTCTACATCCGGTCCATCAATCTGTTGGACTACGATGTGTTTATGATGGACACGGTATTCTACGTGTTCGTGGGATTGCTGGCCGGCATCGTTGTGGATATCAGCTATGGATTTATTGATCCGCGTATCAGAATGGGGAAGAAGAAATGAAGAATACGACTGAATTTACTCACATCCCCAAGGACATGTTTGCGTTTGTCAACCACGGGGAACGGATTTCTGACAAGAAGTTTGAGGACAAGCCGATTGGCTACTTCAAGGATGCCTGGATCCGCTTCTGCAAGAACAAGGCGTCCATTGTGGCGGCTATCATCATCCTGTGCATCCTGGCTTTCGCTGTTGTAGCGCCCCTGGCCATCACCACCCACAGCGCCACCTTTATGGATACCTATTACTCCCGCAAGCCGCCCCGTAATGCGCTGTTGAGCAACATCGGCATTGCTGACGGCGGTACCAACCGGGACTTCTCCGAGCAGGGCATCGTCAAGGCCGTCGCTGTGGGTATGGGGGCCGAGGACCGCGACGGCTCCGGCACTGTAATCCTGGAGGAGGGTATGGCCAGTGAGTACCAGCCCATTCTGGACATCATGGGCAGCCGTGAGGTCAGTGAGATCCGGGGTGTGCCTCCCCGCACGATTTACAGCGCCCACATTGAGAACTATCTGGAGGTGGGCTTCCTCTATTTCAGCATTCCCCAGTCCCAGTACTACGATATCCTGGAGTGGCAGGAGGAGACGGGGCTTCAGGTGCTTTATCCCCTGATTGCCAACAACGAGTACACCATGGATTCTGCCGACGCCAACTACTGGTACAAGACGGACAGCCGGGGCAATCCCGTGCGCACCACCGCTGACGGTGGTACCGAAGAGATCGAGTACGCTGAAGGCATGGTGTTGGAGGACAACTACCTGCGGGATGAGAACGGCGATCCTGTCTACTATGAGTACACCGGCGGCGGAACCCATGAGACTGCCCAGTTCCGGGTTCGGGTGCTGTACTATAACTACTACCAGTACCGCAACGGCTTTGAGCCATACTACCTGATGGGGACCGACAGCCAGGGCTATGACCTGACCCTGCGTTTGGCAGACGGTATCAAGCTTTCCGTGCTGCTGGCCATCTGCGTGTCTGCCATCAACCTGGTCATCGGCGCCATTTATGGCGCTATCGAGGGCTACTACGGCGGCGCGGTGGACATGGTGCTGGAGCGTATCGTGGACATCCTGGCCAACGTACCCTTCGTGGTGGTGGCTACCCTTTTCCAGATGCACTTGGCGACTCAGGTGGGCGCAATCCCAAGCCTGCTGTTTGCTTTTGTGCTCACAGGTTGGATTTCTACCGCTGCGCGGACCCGGACCCAGTTCTACCGTTTCAAGGGACAGGAGTATGTGCTGGCCGCCCGCACCCTGGGCGCCCGGGATCGGCGGATTATCTGGAAGCATATCTTCCCCAATTCCCTGGGCACCATCATTACCGCCAGCGCCCTGGTGATTCCCGGCGTCATTAACACCGAGAGCATGCTCAGTTACTTGGGCATCGTGAAGCTGAACACTGCGTCGGTGACCTCCCTGGGCAACCTGCTGGCATCCGCAAGCAATATCTGGACCAGCTATCCCCACCTGATGCTGTTCCCGGCTATTGTCATTTCGCTGCTGATGATCTGCTTCAACCTATTTGGCAACGGCCTGCGCGACGCGTTTAACCCGTCGCTGCGCGGTGTGGAGGAGTGAGTTTATGAGTGAAGTTTTGGAAGTAAAAAACTTGAAGATCTCCTTTCGTACCTCCACCGGCACCCTAAAGGCGGTTCGGGATATCTCGTTCACTCTGGAGAAAGGTAAGACCCTGGCCATCGTGGGTGAGTCGGGCTCCGGCAAGTCGGTGACCTCCAAGGCGATTCTGGGTATTCTGGCCGGCAACTCCATTGTGGAGGGCGGCGAGATTATCTATGACGGCAGGGATCTGCTGCGCATTTCCGAGGAGGAGATGTGCACCATCCGGGGCGACCGGATCTCTATGATCTTCCAGGATCCCTTGTCCTCCCTAAACCCCATCGTAAAGATCGGCAAGCAGATCACTGAGGCCATGCTGCTCAAGAATAAGGGGAACCGGAAGGCTGCCCGCAAGGATTTCAATAGCATGTTGGCGACCCTAAAGGAGCATATGATTGCCGCCCAGGGGACGGAGAACAAGGCGAAGGTGGAAGATATGGTCAACACCTTCGACAAGTTCAACATTGAGGCCATCAAGCTGGAGAACAGCTATAATGACGCTTTGCATGAGGCAGAGGAAGTGGTCTCCAGAATTGAAGATTTCCTCTTCAAGGCCAGCAAGCGCCGGGTGGACGCGAAGGGTGCCCTGAAGGAGTTCGCAGGCCGGGTGAAGAAAGTGAAAGATCCGTTCCTTACCTACGGCTATGATGATCGTCTGAGCAAGGCGGCGGACGCTATGGAGCAGGCTCTGGCCAACTACCATGAGGACTCCGGGAAGAAACGGGAGGAGGACGGCGCGCAGCCTCTGCCCCAGGAAATCACTCAGGTTCTGGATCAGACCAAGTCTCTGCTTCAGGAACTGCTGGGCAAGACCCGCCCAGACTTTTTCCGTATCGGCTACTATAAATTGAAAAACCCCAATGAGAACCTGAGCGGCAAGCCGGTGGATCAGCTCAACGAGATGGCTCTGCGCTATCTGAATGACAACTTCATGCTGGAGTTCATTGAGATCGAGACGAAGGCGATGGCTCATTCTTACCATGAGGCTTTGGAGAAGAAGAAAGCGGTGCTGGGGCAGCTGGAGCAGGCGAAGGCGTTCTATGTTAAGGGCGACTTTGATAAGGCTTCCGCCAAGAAACAGTGCAAGGAAATTGCCGACCAGGTGGAGCAAACCATTGACCGGCTGGAGATCACAAAGGACAGCACTGCATACACTTTCCGTACCAGCTTGGCCGGTGCCATTGACAAATACTTCACCGCCAAGGTGAAGAATCCCAAGGAGGAAGCCCGCTTTGCCAAGCAGAGCAAGAAGCGGGATGCCCTCATTGCTAAGGGAAAGACTGTGGACTGGAAGGTCGTACCCAAGGTGGTCTACGATCTGGATGATCTGAAAGCGGATATCGTCAAGGTGTTCGACCATATGATCCAGCATTACAACCAGTATATTGCCCAGGAATCCCAGGTGGATTTCCGAGCCAGAAGCATCGAGCTGGTGGATTACTTCAAGGCGAAGGCATCTGAGGTAGTCTACAAGGTGACTAAGAGCATGGCCAAGGAGAAGGCGATCCAGCTCATGGAGGAAGTTGGAATCCCGGAACCCCGGGTGCGCTACTACCAGTATCCCTTTGAGTTCTCCGGCGGTATGCGCCAGCGTATTGTCATTGCCATCGCTCTGGCGGCCAACCCGGACATCCTGATCTGCGATGAGCCCACCACCGCGCTAGACGTGACCATCCAGGCGCAGATTCTGGAGCTGATTAACCGTTTGAAGGAAGAGCGCAACCTGTCCGTCATCTTTATCACTCACGACCTGGGCGTAGTGGCCAATATGGCCGATGACATCGCTGTGATGTACGCCGGCAAGATTGTGGAGTATGGTACCGCGGATGATGTCTTCTATGATCCCCGGCATCCCTATACCTGGGCGCTGCTGTCCTCCATGCCCGATCTGGATACCAAGGAGAAGCTGGATGCCATTCCCGGTACACCGCCCAACATGATCTATCCCCCGGAGGGCGATGCCTTTGCCGACCGGAATAAATACGCCATGAAGATCGACTTTGTGCAGCAGCCGCCCCAGTTCCGGGTGTCCGATACCCACTGGGCAGCAACCTGGCTGCTCCATCCGGACGCGCCCAAGGTGGAACCGCCCAAGATTATCACGGACCGCATCGAGCGGATGCTGAAAAAGTCTGGAGGTGTGCAGGCATGAGCGAGCACGAGAATCAAGAGGTGTTGCTCAAGGTTGAGCACCTGTGCCAGTACTTCAAGATGGGTGACTCCGAGCTGAAAGCAGTGGACGATGTCAACTTTGACATCAAGCGGGGCGAGGTTTTCGGCTTGGTGGGTGAGTCCGGCTGCGGCAAGACAACGACCGGAAGGTCCATCATCAAGATCTATGACATCACTTCTGGCAGCATCTACTTCAAGGGCCAGCGCATCTGCGCAGGCACCCGCAGCTACCGGGATGCGATCGCCAGCGCTCGAAAGGAACTGAGAAAGCTCGGTCCCAATGATACAGCCAGGAAGGCAGAGCTGGAGAAGGTCATTGAGAGCAATCGGGAGGAGATTCGCAAGGCCCGGTTTGACCACCGGCACTCTGACGAGGAGTATGCCCAAACCCTGGTGGCCAGCCTGGAGAAAGAGTATGCTCCCAAGCTGGAGGCGGCTAAAAATGATCCCCAGAAGCTGGCCGAGATCAAGAAGGAATATCAGGAACAGCTGCGCATTGCGAAGAAGACCAAACTGATCACCAAGATTCAGATGATCTTCCAGGACCCCATCGCCTCTCTGGACCCCCGTATGACCGTGCGGGAGACCATTGCTGAGGGATTGGTGATCAACGGCATCCGGGATCAGAAGTACATTGATGAAAAGGTGTATGAGATCCTGGAAATGGTAGGTCTGGTGCGGGAGCACGCGGGTCGCTATCCTCATGAGTTTTCCGGCGGACAGCGGCAGCGCATCGGCATTGCCCGGGCGGTGATTATGAATCCGGACCTGCTCATTGCTGACGAGCCCATCTCCGCCTTGGACGTATCTATTCAGGCCCAGGTGATCAACCTGCTCAACGAGCTGCGTACTCGGCTGGGTCTGACCATTCTGTTCATTGCTCACGACCTGTCAGTGGTCAAGTACTTCTCTGACCGCATCGGGGTGATGTATTTCGGCAAGATGGTGGAGCTGGCCAGCTCGGACGAGCTGTTCGCGCATCCGCTGCATCCCTATACCAGGTCCCTGCTGTCCGCTATCCCGCTCCCTGATCCTCGGTCGGAGAAGAAGCGGGTGCGTATCACCTACAACTCCCTGGCCGAACACGATTACAGTGTGGATAAGCCATCCATGCGAGAGATCCTCCCGGGGCATTTCGTATACTGCAACGATGCTGAGGAGCTCAAGTACAAGAAGGAACTGGGATTGCTGTGAACGGAAAAAAGCTGCGCGGCACGATACTGAAGTATGGGATCACTGCAGCGGTAGGCGCGCTAATGGCCTATGGGATCATGACACTAGACGGATTCTGGCAGGCTACGGAGACTGCGGCCCGCTACCGGATCCTGTGCGACGCATTCACGGTCCCTGGCCTGATCTTGGCGCTCAGCGCGGTGCTGGTATTCGTCTCCAACGAGGGCATCTTCCATGGCATTACCTACGCGCTGACCTATGCGCTGCGGATGCTGATTCCAGGTGCCGCTCATAAAGGAGAGCGGTACGGGGATTATGTGGAGCGTAAGCGGGAGAAGGGCCCAATCAAGCGCTATGGGTTTCTCGCTATTGTCGGAGGAGCCTACCTGGTTTTGGCACTGATCTTTCTGGCGCTGTACTATTCTGTGCGGTAGAGTTGCCCCTAGATCCTGGATTCGAGAAATACAGGCCTGTTGAAAAATGTGGTTTTCTGGATCAAAAAGGAAATAGCAAAGAAAAAGTTGCTAAGAACCGCTAAATGGCGGAGTCTTAGCAACTTTTTTCTTTGGCCTGTTTTTGCGAATGCTTTTTGCGATAAGCCCTTGCCCTTTTCTTGGGGATCCTGTGAAGACCTGCCATTCTCACCGGAGAACAGAAAAACAGCGCATCTTGAAATCTATGGGACTACGTGACAGTACACCGCATGAACATCGCAGTATTTCAGGGTGAGTGAGACCGTTAGGAACGGTAGGGCTCCGCTTCCCAGCTGCGGATGGCGCCGGAGTACCCGTCGATGGTGAACTCGTACTCCATGCCATTGTAGTAGATGGTGCCCTCATACTCCAGCCGACCGTCGTCCCGGTCCAGCTCAAACTCATAGATGTCGTTGACAGTGGCGCCGGGCACCTCCGCCAGGGCGATCTGGCGGGCCTGGTCGGCGGTGATGGCAGTGGTGTTGGCGGTGGGCGGGGCATACCCCTCCGCGTCTGAGTCATAGGAGAGGATGTCGCCGGTGGCCGCGTCGATCTCATAGTCGTACTCGGTGTAGTCGGAGGAGTAGAACTCCACATCGTACACCTGACGGCCATCGTCATAGTCCAGGCTGCTCTTCAGGAAGGTGACCTGGCTGGCGGACAGCCCCGCATGGTCCAGGGCGATCTGGCGGGCCTGGTCCTCGGTAATGGTGCCGCTGCCCGACTGGCTGGCCGTGGGGGAGGGGGAGGAAGAGGGATCGACGCTGGGAGAGGGCTGGGGGCTGGCGCTGGCGGCCGAGTCGTTCTGTGGTCCGCTGATGATGATGCCGGTGACGGCATCGATGTCGTACTCATAACTCTGGCCATTGGCGGTAAAGTCGATGGCGTAGAAGTCGGTGCCGTTCTGCCGATCCAGCCCGGTGGTGGTGAAGGTGGCAGCGGATTCCGCCACGCCCGCCGCCTCCAGGGCGATGGCCTTGGCCGCGTCCAGTCCGATATACTCCGCCTGGCTGCTGGGCTGGCTGCAGCCGGCCGCGGTGAGGATGAGCAGGGCCGCCCCGCACAGGACGGCGAGCAATCTCTGCTTGATGTTCATGGGGGAAGGAACTCCTTTCTTCTGATTGGCTCAAGTTTACCAGGGGAACATGAAGGAAACATGAAACCGGGGAAACTGACTGCGGAATTTAGAGGGAACCTACTTCAGGTAGATGCAAGGTGAAGGTGCTGCCCAGGTCGGGGATGCTCTCCAGGGTCATATCGCCGCCGTGGGCCTGGGCGATCTTGCGCACCATGGCCAGCCCCAGCCCGGCCCCGCCCCGCTCCCCGCTGCGGGAGGGGTCCACCTGGTAGAACCGCTGCCATACCTTCTCCTGCGCATCCTTGGGGATGCCGATGCCGTCGTCCCGCACCGTGAGCCGGACCTCACCCTGCTCCCGGCGCAGGGTGACCCAGACATGGCCTTCCGGTCGGCCGTATTTGAAGGCGTTGTCGATGAGGTTCTGAAGCAGGCGGGTGAGCAGTGCGCTGTCCCCCTGGACCGTGATGCCGGGCTCCACCTCCGCTCGGAGCCGGTCGGCGGGGCAGGGTTGCTCCCGGCAGACGGTTTGACCCAGGCCGGACAGGTCCAGCCGCTGCAGCTGGGCGGCGTCGGTGCCCTGGTCTAAGCGGGTGATGGACAGCAGCTGGCCGATGAGGTCAGTCATCTTGTCCGCCTGGCGGTGGATCATGGCCAGTGTCTCCCGCTGCTCCTCCGGGGTCTCCCCGTACTTCTCGGCATACTCGCAGGCGCTCTTGATGACGGACACCGGGGTGCGCAGCTCATGGGAGGCGTCGGCGGTGAACTGCTGCTCGGCATCGAACAGGCGCTCCAGGTGGGCGAACATCTGGTTAAAGGTGCGGGCCAGCCGGGAAAACTCATTGTGCCCGGGGGGGATGTCCACCCGGCGGGACAGGTCGGAGGCCTCGTTAATGGCCGCCGCGGTGGAGGTGATCTGGTCCAGGGGGCGGAAGGCCCGGCGGGCGATGAGATAGCCTCCCAGGGCGGCCAGCACGATGAGCAGCGGCATGACGATCAGGGCGATGAGCATCAGGTTGGTGAGCAGCTGGGGGTTTTCCGGCGCCTCCAGGATGCCCCGGACCCAAACGCCCCCCTCCCAGCCCAGGGGGACCCAGAAATCCAGCACGTAGTAGCGGGTGGAGCCCACCTGCACCGGCCGGGTCAGGCCGTTCTGGAACGGCTCGCTGGCGGTGAAGGCCACGGGCACCTGCCCGGCCAGGAGGGATTCGCTCTGGCTGTAGATCAGGGTGTACACCCCGTTGTCATAGAAGCGGAAGTCCTCCCCCAGCGCCAGGGAGCCGTCCTCCGCCGTACCCACCTGCTGCAGGTTGCCCCGAACCGTCTGGTCCAGCTGGTCCATGGAGGTCTGGGTGGTTACCGAGCCGCTGACCAGGACCAGAAAGACCAGCAGCAGGGCGGCCATAAGGATCATGAGCAGGGTGTACCAGATGGTGATCTTGACCTTGACGCTCAGCCCCTTCACGGAAGGCCTCCTTTCCCGTCCCCGGGCTCCCGGATGACCCAGCCGATCCCCTTGACCGTGTGGATGAGCTTTTGATCCCGGCCCTCGTCGATCTTCTTGCGCAGACGGCTCATGTAGCCGTCCACGTTATTGGAGCTGCCCGAGTACTCATAGTTCCAGATACGGTCCTCAATCTGCTCCCGGGAGAGCACCTTTTCCTTGTTGCGCAGCAGGTACTCCAGGATGGAGAACTCCTTGGGTAGCAGGGCGATCTCCTCCCCGCCCCGGGTGACCCGCCGCTGGGCTGCGTCCAGAGTCAGGTCGCCGGCGGTGAACAGGTTGGTGCGCTGGCCGGCGTGCTTGCGGGTCATGGCCCGGATGCGGGCCAGCAGCTCGTCAAAGTCGAAGGGCTTGACCAGGTAGTCGTCCGCCCCCAGGTCCAGGCCCTTCACCCGGTCAGACACGCTGTCCCGGGCGGTGAGGAAGAGGACCGGGGTGTCCACCCCCTGCTCCCGCAGTTCCCGCACCAGGGTATAGCCGTCCTTCTTGGGCATCATCACGTCCAGGAGGATGCCATCGTACTCCGCCCCCAGCAAGTGGAGCTGGGCATCCTCCCCGTCATGGCAGCCATCTACGGTATAGCCGGCTTTTTTGAGCACCTTCTGGAGCAGCAGGTTCAGGTCTCGCTCATCCTCTACCACTAAGATGCGCATGGCGTTTTCCCTTCCTTTCTGAAAGCCCGGCCTGGGAATGGGATGAGGCACCAGGGGATAGGCCGGGGTTGGAATTTTGCTTCTATTCTACACGAGCGGTGGGGATTTTGCAACTTGAGGAGGGGAACTCGAGCTCGACGGGCAGAAAAAACAGGCCCATACCCCATATCACCAGGGTACGGGCCTGCTGGGGCATCTCATCCTTTCTGAGAGGGGATGAGCTCTTTTGCCTGTTTGCCAGACAGGTGGTGGATGGTCATCTCTACCATGCACAGGGGTGCCCAGTCCTTTTCGATGAAGTGGGCCCGGTGCTCCGGCGTGTCCCCCGGGGCGTACTTCACTGCCAGCAGCTCGATGGCCGCCCGCTTCTCCCCCTCGTCTTCCAGCACCCGCAGGGAGCCAAAGGCGATGACGCTGCGGTAATGGGTGGTGTACGCTTCGGGCACCACCTGGTCCTGGTGGATGACGCAGAAGGAGCCTTTGGGATTGCGGGCGATGGCGTCCAGCTTGTGACCGGCTTTGGCGCAGTGGAAGTAGAGCTTTCCGCCGGCGTAGACGTAGCTGAGGGGGACGGCGTAGGGATAGCCGTCATCTCCAGCCAGGGCCAGTACCCCGGAGGTGCCATGGCGCAGAATTTCCCCGCACTCCTCTGGGGATAGGGCTTGGCGGCTGCGACGCAAGTCGCGGAACATGAGACATCCCTCCTGAAAAATGCACTTAGCTTCCATCCCTTCACGGGACCGACAGAATGGGGCAAGGCGGCAGATTATCATGTGCCTGTATAGGAGAATAGCAACCGCAGCGGGAAAAGTCAAGGAATCAATTTGAACTTCACGACGCAGAAAGTACCGCGAAGGTCAAAAAATTAGGGGTGGAAGAAAGACCCAAAAGCGGAGGGGAATAGGATATGAAACAGCCATCTGCGCCAGGAGGCAAGGCGATTTCCCACCCGGAGGATCTCACCCCGCAGGTCGGCCACCACCTCATCCCGCTCAGCGGCGGTAAGGGTATGTTGGCTGAACCGAGCCTTGCGCACCAGTTCCTCCGTTCTTGGGCTGGCCTTGCCGCCCCAGCGCTCCAGCTGCTGGAACCAGCCGTAGGCATCGATCACAGCGGCGTTATGGTCCGGGTCCTGGAGAAGCCGGTCCCACTTCCGCCGCCGGAGGCGGAGGAAAAGATAGGGGGCGGACAGCACGGCCAGAGCGGGGACCAGCCACAGCCATTGAAGCGAGAGGGGAGATCCCTGGGCTTGTTCACCTGATGTGCTGTTTGGCGTGGGGACAGGGGTGGGGACAGGGGGGGCCTCCGGCTGTTCAGAGGGGGACAGGGAGGGGGCTGGCGTGGAGGATGGAGTAGCTTCCGGCTCCGGATCCTCGGCGGCGGGGGAGGAAGGGGTGACCTCCACCGGGTACCAGCCGTAGCCGTCCAGGTAGATCTCCACCCAGGCATGGGCGTTGGAGTCCAGCACCTGGGTCGTGCCCTCCTCCGGGATGGTGAGGGCGTAGCCGGAGACGTACCGGGCAGGGATACCCTGCAGCCGCAGCAGAAGGGTGGCGGCGGTGGCGAAGTGGACGCAGTAGCCCCGGTGGCTGTTTTCCAGAAAGTAGACTGCGAAGTCTTCGCCCTCCGGGGTGACCGGGGTACTCAGATCGTAGTCCGCGGCCCATGCCAACAGTTGGGCGACCTGGGCAGCGGTGTTCAGCTCCTGGGCATAATCGCCCACGGCGCTTCCAGCGGGGGCGATACCCTCTGCCTCCAACTCGATCTGGGCCAGGTTAAGCCAAGCGGACAGCATTTGAGCGGTGTCATCGGGAACCTCCAAGTAGGTCTCCCGGACTAGCTGGGCGTAGTCTGAGCTGACCTGGGCGCTGTAGCTCATAGGTTGGGTGAGCCCCCACTCCACAGGGAGATAGCTCAGGGTATACTGCTCCAGCGGTTGGGCGGAGAGGAGAGCGGAATCCTGATAGGTATTCACACCCTGGGTGGAGATATTCAGGCCCACCGGCTGATAGGGGGCGTAGAGCAGGCAGCCCGGTTCGTCCATCCAGGTCACCGTCACCGTTTCCAGAGACACAGGCTCACCAAAGGACCAGAAGCCCAGCAGGGAGGAGATCCCGGAGGCCAGAGCCAGCTCAGCCTCGTCCAGGCGCTCCCAGGCGCTGCTGGTGTAATGGGCATAGGACTCCCCCCGCAGGTACATGGGGCCCGCATGGCTGGATTCCACTTGGAGTACCGCCCGGCCGGTGTACGACCGGGGCCCAGCGGTGGAGAAATCCATCCGGGCATCGGGAAGGGGGGATGTGTTGGGAATTGGATCTCCGCTGGGGAGAACAGAGGGAAGATTCCCCGGATCATCTTCGGAGGGGAACCAGTTTAGAGCCAGCAGCTCGTCCCTGGCGTTTATCGCCCAGGCAGGCTGGACATAGCCTTCTCGGGGAAAGACCAGAGAGACGCAGATGATGACCGCCAGGCAGGCGGGAAGGGCAAGCAAAGTTACCCGAGCGCCTCCGGCGGGGTTGGACCGTGCGGACAAGCCTGAGAGCAGCATGGACGCCCAGCAGGCGCACACCGTCGTCAGGGCGGGCCAATCCATGATAATTTCTGCCAGGAAGGCGGGCATCAGCCAGGGCAGGGTGAGGGCGAAGGTGAGCCAGAAAGAGCGGATGCGGATCACTGCCCAGCCCAGGAGCAGGGCGTACAGGACCGCTGCTCCGGCCAGGAGAATCTGAATGGCCTGCTCCTTCAGTGACAAGGACAGCGAGTTTTCTAAAAGAAAGTAGCCGGGGAAGCCGGTGTTATCAGTGAACAGGATGGACAGGGTCTCCCACAGGGCCAGGGCGCCTTGGAGGAGCAGGGTGCGGTAGGGGAAGAGAAGGGCCCCGCCAGCCAGGAGCAGGAGGGCAGCCGTCAGCCACCGATACCGGGGCAGAGACCACACCACAGTCGACGCAACCCCCGCCCCCAGGCAGATCCCCAGTGCGGGGAGCATGGGTAGGGGGAGTATGGCGCCGGCAGGAACATAGGAGATTCCAGCGGAGAGATAAAAGGGCTTTAAATAGGTGGTCAGGCAGAAGTGGGCCAGGGCGCACAGCAGCAGGACCACCAGCAGCCCGTCCACTGCTGCGGACAGAGGCGTTTCAGGAGCCAACCGCCTGGATGCACGGCCCTGGATACGGGCAGATCTGGTCATGGCGTGTCCTCCTCTCCGGCGTTGAGATGGAGGTGGGCCAGGCCGGGTCCCTCCGGGAGGGTCAACACGGCCCGGGGCTTGGCCTCCGGGGCCCGCTGGGAGAGGATGCGGGCCATACAGGCGGTGAGCTGGGCCTGGGAGGCCACAGACTGCTGCTCCGCCTGCCCGTCCGGACCCATCCAGCAGATCTCATGGGAGAGGTCTTGCTGGCTCAGGACATGGGACGCCGTCCACAGCCGGGCAAGCACCCGGTCCAGCCGATCCGGAGAGCCAAATAGGTCAAAGGACAGGAAGATCTGAGGCCGCCCGCCGCCCAGTACCTCCCGCACCACCAACTCGTCGTGCTTGGAGGATAGCTTCCAGTGGATGAAGCGGATGGGATCGCCAGGGCGGTAGCCCCGCAGGTCGTAGTCCTCGCTGCTGGCGCCCCGGCCCAGGCCAAGCCCTGTCTGGGAGGAGAGCCTGTCCAGGTTGGGGAGATCCTCCAAGGGGGCGGGCTCGGGCAGGACCAGGGCCTGGACAACGGAAGGGATGGACACGGGCAGGGAGATCAGGCCCAGAAAGTCCAGCGCTTTGGCTCGGACAATCTGGCAGGTGAGGACGCCGCAGTGCTTGCAGTCCATGGGGAGGGACCGCGCCTGCTCGCCGGACAGGCCAAAAGTACGAAACCGCTTCCGCCGTTCCGCACCGGTCAGGGCGTTTCTCACGAGGAGGTCTAGGGTCAGTTGAGCCACAGGGAGGGGAGTGGCGTTGTCTACCCCTATCCGCCACTGCCCCTTCTGGTCCCGGAGGAGACGGGAGGGGGCGGCGGACAGGGACAGGCGCAGGCCCAGCAGGCCCGGCAGGCTCAGCAGCAGGGAGAGGACAGGTAGGAGAATGATACACACCAGGAGGAACTGGGCCAGATATCCGTCATAGAAGATCTGAAAGGCTAGGGCAGCCAGAAGGGCAGCCCCGTAGACGATGCGTCGGCCGACCATAGCTCACCTCAGCCGGGGCGGCTTTACGCTCCGAAGCAGTTGGGAGAGCAGTTCCGCCCGGGGCTGTTCCCCGCTGCCGGTCTTGGGAGCGAAGACCAGCCGATGGTCGATGACATCGTGGAATACGGCCTGAACGTCCTCAGGAAGCACGTAGTCCCTGCCGGAAGCCAGGGCCAAGGCGCGGCTGACGGCGGTGAGGGCCAGGGTGGCCCGGGGACTGGCCCCCTGGAGGATGAGAGGATGCTGCCGGGTGTTTTCTACCAGGCGCAGCAGGTAGTCCAACACTTCGTCGGACAGGTAGACCTGGTCGGCGGCCTGGCGCAGCTTCTCCAACCCAGCGTGGTCCGCAACCTGCTCCACCCGGTCCAAGGGATTACCTGCCTGGTGATCCCGCACCATGGAGGCCTCTGCCCGGTGGGAGGGATAGCCCAGGGACAGGCGGACGGCGAAGCGGTCCAGCTGGGAGTCAGGCAGGGGCTGAGTGCCTGCCGCCCCCACCGGGTTCTGGGTGGCGATAACCAGGAAGGGCTAGCCAATGGGACGGGACACCCCATCCACGGTGACCTGGCCCTCCTCCATAGCCTCCAGCAGAGCGGACTGGGTACGGCTGGTGGCCCGGTTGAGCTCGTCAGCCAGCAGGAGGTTACACATCAGCGCTCCGGGACGGTACTCGAAGGTCCCAGTCTCTCGGTTGTAGATGGAAAAGCCCGTCAGGTCAGAGGGCATGACGTCGGGGGTGAACTGCACCCGTTGGTAGCGCAGACCCAGGGCTTTGGAAAAGGCCAAGGCCAGGGTGGTTTTCCCCACGCCGGGAATGTCCTCCAGCAGCACGTGGCCTCGTGCCAAAACCGCCAGCAGCACCCGGGCCAGTACGGGCCCCTTGCCCAGCACCGCTTTTTGTACCTGGTTGAGGATGGCTTGAATGAGTTCCTGTTCTCTCATGGTGGAAATCCTTTCTAGAATCGCCGCACTCCGCTGTTACCGGCGGAAAAGGGGAATGCTGGTTGCTTCAGATCCGGTGAGGCCAGGGAGAGTGGGGGACACCGGAAAAGGGAGAGCTTCGTTTCACTACATTCTAAAATATACCATAAAAGATTATCCGTCAACCTTTTTGAGGGGGAGTGGGAAACCTAAACAGAGAACCGGCGGCCTGCCCAGTTGCAGGCCGCCGGGGAGCGGGGAATGGGACTCATTCGTACAGGTGTGGGCGCAGGGTAGCCAGAAGAACCGCTGAGGGGAGGCAACCTGCGCTCTGGAAATCTGCATGCGTCCGGACACCTGTGAAGCAGTTCGGAGGGTGGGCCAACCGTCCAGAAACTAAGTCGGTTCCACGGGAACTGTGTCCAGACGTGTTTGAATGTACTGGATTAGGGCCTGGGCTGCAGGAGAAATAGCCTGGGTTCTTTTCCAGGCCAGCACGGATCCGGCCCGCAGCGGAGGAGACAGGGGAAGGAAGCGCAGGCCCTCGTAGGCGCAGTGCAGGCGCAGGGTGATGAAGGCTCCCAGATTGTTCCGAGCCAGCAGGGCTGTGTTATAGGGAAGATTTCCTCCGGCGACAACCTCCATCCGATCTGCAAAGGGACCCATCCAGTGGATAAACTCCTGCTGAACCAGTTCCCGCCGGGTCAGGATCAGGGGCTGTGCGGCCAATTCCTCTGGGGTGAGCCGCTCCAGAGCAGCCAGGGGGGAGCTCTCGCTGACCAAAGCGCCCCACTCCTCTATGACGGGCATGCGAATAAACTCATACTTTGTGATATCCACGGGCTCCAGCAGCAAGCCGAAATCCAGCAGGCCCTGCTCTATGCGTTCCTTGATGTTGTCCGCGTTGCCGCTGTAGATCTGGTAGGTCACCTGGGGGTTCATAGCGTGGAAGGATGCGAGCAGGCCAGCTAGATGATCCATGCTCCGCAGTTCGCCGCTGCCAATGGATACCTCGCCCGCCAGCTCCTCTCCCCGGTGACGGAACTCTCGCTCTACCTTGTCGGCCATCTCCACCAGCTCTTGAGCCCGGCGGCGCAGGAGTATGCCGTCATCGGTGAGGATGATCCGATACCGGCTGCGTAGGAACAGCTTGACGCCCAGTTCCGCTTCCAGCTGCATCAGCTGGCGAGAGAGGGTAGGCTGGGTCAGGTGGAGCAGGGCGGCGGCCCTAGTAATATTTTCCTCTCTGGCGACTACCAGAAAATACCGAAGAACCCGCAGATCCATATTCCGCGCCTCCCTTGCCGGCGAAAGTTCAAACGAGGGTGATATAGTCGGCGGATACCCAACCGGTGACAGCTGCGCCGCCGCTGGCATACAGAACTTGATACCAGCCAGAGTCACTGTTCAGTACGGCCACCTGGGCGCCGTAGCTCAGACTACCGATCCTCTGGTATCCGGTGCCAGGACCGGAGCGGACGTTCAGGTTGGGGCTGGCGGTGACCAAGCCCACCGTTTCAGCGGGGGAGCACTGCAATACCGCGCTGGCGCTTAGCGTGCCGCAGGTGGCGGTGATGGTTACAGAGGGCGTGCCCACGCCGGTATACACATTGGTGACAGTACCGTCAGAGGAGACGACGGCCACAGCGGAATTGCTAGAGGTCCAGGTGATGGTACCGGTTCCTCCGGTGAGAGTAGCGGTGAGCGAAAGGGTCTGGGAGGGGGTCAGAATACCCGAGGTTTGACTGAGGGTGAGGGAGGCGTCAGGACCCAGCTGCGGGATATCAGGGACATCGGGGATATCCTCGGAGTCGGCCAGCAGGCGGTAGAGCAGGACCGCCATCTCCGCCCGGGTCAGATTGCCCTTGGGATTCAGGCCAGAGCCGGTGCCGTGGAAGATGCCAAGAGAGACCAGCACAGCCATGGGGGTCCGGGCGTAGCTGGCGATCTGGGCGCGGTCAGAGAACTGGTTTAGGATGGACAGGTCGGCCTCCGGGGTGGACAGCCCCAACAGGGACATGGCCCGGTATAGGATGGTGGCTGCCTGCTCCCGGGTGATGGAATCGGCGGGAGAGAAGAGACCGGAGCCAGTGCCTAGCACCAGGCCGGCGTCGCTGCCCCAGAGGACGGCGTCGGCATAGTAGGCGGTATCGCTCACATCGGAGAAACCGGAGGAGCCGGACACCGGGGGCTTGTCCAGAGCGTTGTAGAGCATGACGACGAAGTCGCACCGACGGATGGGCTCATCCCGGCCGAACAGGGTATCACTGATGCCATTGACAATGCCCTGTTGGTAGCAGAACTCCACCGCCGCATAGGACCAGTGGTCCGGAGTGACATCGGTGTGGACATGCCGACCCTCATTGACGGCAATGGTATGGGTGAGACCGCCGGCGGTGACTGTGATGGTGCCGGGAGCCCCGCTGCTGGAGGCGGTAAAGACTCCGTTCTGGGTGATGGTGCCCGCGTCGGAGGTCACCGACCAGGTGACTCCGTCGGAGCCGGCGCGCAGGGCGGTGCGGGACCAGTAGCTGCCGGTGGCAGACAGAGCTACGCTCTGGCCGGGTTCCACACTCAGGGAGGAGAGCGCGGCAGTACTTCCCGCCCGGGTGACGCTCAGGCTGCTCAGGGAGCTGACCACATGGATCTGGGCGGTACCGGACAGGCCCAGAGAGGAGGAGGTGATGGAGATGGTGTCTGTTCCGGGGGTGGTTCCGGCGGTGTATACTCCACCGTCAAAGCTGCCCAGACCGCCTACTGAGGCGAACGCCGCGTCACTCACCCGGGAGGATACGGTCTCCAGACCAGCGTTGACACTGACTACACTGCCCAGGGTGACACTGGAGCCGGCCAGCACCACCAGGCCGTCCTCCACCAAGGCCAGACGCTGGGCGGAAGTGTTTTCCAGGCCAGCATCGGTGACCAGCAGGAGGTAGGAGGCACAGGCGCGCAGGCTGCCGCCGGAGGGAGAATTGGCTACGGTGGGGGTGCTCTGTCCGGGCAGCTGCACGGAGAAGGTGGTGGAGCCGCCCCCGTCCAGATTGACCGCCCACAAGCAGCCCTGACGCTGCATTTCCTCTGCCAGGTCCATCTCAGTCAGGCCGCCGGAATATCCGGACTGGCGGCCATCCACCGCGTAGAATACCATGGTGCCGTCCGCCTTGACCCCTACGCTAGTACGGGGAGCGCGGCCGGTGGGATAGGTCCAGGAGGAGCTGTCGGTGATCATGCCATCCGAGACCAGAATGTCCCCACAACCCATAGCCCACTGGGCCTGGGAGAGGGTGGGATCAGAGCAGGAGGTGGTCAGAGTAATCTGGTCACCTGCCTCGTATCCAGCGAAAAAGTCAACGGTGGAGGAGGCGTGGTCGGCGGTGAGTATGTATTGGTTTTCCCCAATGTCCACCGATTGGGAGGTATCTAGAACCTCCACGACCTCCAGCGTGAGGGTAGAATTGACGGTGAGGGAAGCGCCTTGGTCGCCCTGCGCCAGCTCCATTATCACGACCCAGCCGCCAGAGCCTTGGGTACGGGTGGAGGAGGAGAAGTCAGAGTTGAAGAGATACAGCCCGCCATCGTAGTCCCGCCACTTATTGAAATGGTCCGGGGTATCCACTCGCCCGGTGCGCTGGTTGGTCAAGGTTATGGCCACCTGGGGGGACTGGACCAGCCGGAGCTGGCCGCCCACCATGGCCACGGCGGAGAAGCCTCCGGAACTGGAGCGGTAGACGCCGCCCTCAATAGCGATCCCGTTGGGCACCCCGGTGCTCAGGGTGTAGAAATCACCGTTGATACCGCCCACCACATGGTAGCCCATGCGCTCGGCCTGCTGGATGGCCTGGTTGATAGTGCCCGAACCATAGATGTTGCCGCTGCCTTGGACAGTGATGGGGTAAATGCCGCTGCCTGGTTCCAGCTCCAGGGAGAAGCCTTCCACTCGTCCGGCGGAGTCGTGGTCAGAGATGGTGTTGCGGTAGGTCAGACCGCTGGCGAGAGTCTGGATAGTGGTGAACTGAGGAGCCCCGGCGGTGGCAAAAGCGGCCGGGATCAGCATCGCCGCAGCCAGGACTAGGGCCAGTGCGCGCCGGGAAAGGCGCCGGAAGGTATTGCGGTTCATAGCAGGCTCCTTTTCAGGTAAGAGTGGGGCTCGCCCTGTGGGGCGGCGGATGAATCCCGGAGGGGCCCGGGACACGGAATATTTATGATTATAGCATATCATGGGGAAAAGTGCAATTCAGACCACAAGGGATGGTTTCCACAATGGCTGGAGAGGGAAAGTGTGAACATAGCGTGAATCTCCCGGAGAACGGTTGAAAAAGGGTGGGGGTTGGTGTACAATAAGGCGATTCTACCTCCGCTGGGGATGGGGAAGGGGTGAAAGGCTTGGCAAGGGAAAAGGATCATTCCACCCGTACCATCAGCGCGGTCATGGTGATCACGCTGGCGGGTAAGGTGCTGGGGCTCTTTCGGGACCATCTGATGGCGGTTCACTATGGCACGGCGGGCATGGAGGCCAAGGCATTCTATACCGCCAGCCGGATCCCCAGGGTTTTTTTCGACGTGGTGTTCGCCTCGGCCATTGCCGCCTGTTTCATCCCGGTGTTCAGTGAGATCATGACCAAAAAGGGAAAGAAAGAGGCTTTCCGCTTTGGCGGGAACTTTCTATCGGTGATGGGGCTGCTCACAGCGGTGCTCACTGTGCTGGGCATTCTGCTGGCCGAGCCCTTGGTGGCCTTGTTTGCGGGAGGCTATGACGACCAGACTGCCGCCTTGGCCGTATCCCTTACCCGGATGATGTTTCCCACAGTGCTTTTTACCGGGGTGGCCTTCTCTTTCGTAGGTATCCTGCAAGCTATGGACCGATTCAATGTCCCCGCTCTGATCAGCGTGGTGTCCAACCTGGTCATCATCGGCTATTTTTACTTCCTGGATGAGGACTATGGGATATACGGGCTGGCGGCGGCCTATCTGGTGGGTTGGCTGCTCCAGGCGCTGGTACAGGTTCCCTCCTTGCGGCAGGTGGGTTTCCGCTACCATCCGGACTTCTCCTTCCGGTCGGAGGGGATGCGCCGGGCCTTCGCCCTGATGGGGCCGGTGATGGTGTCTACCTGGGTGCAGCCCATCAACCTGACCATCAACTCCCGGTTCGGCTCCCACCTGT
>ERZ779866.1513-NODE-1513-length-23329-cov-3.702630_pt1 | contig 23329 bp, 21 predicted proteins | sample MGYA00511248_ERZ779866 | MGnify/ENA primary metagenome ERZ779866 (study PRJEB29588, sample SAMEA2155758) | human gut metagenome | biome: human gut; feature: human-associated habitat; material: faeces | place: Denmark | collected 2008/2010 ... | reverse complement strand
CGGCGAGGGCAAGAGCCCGATCGGTCGCCCCGGTCCTGTCACACCGTGGGGCAAGCCGGCGCTGGGTTATAAGACCCGCAAGACCAAGAACGTCAACGATAAATTCATCGTGCGCCGCAGGAACGGCAAGTAAGAGGCGAAAGGAGTCAATCAATGAGCAGGTCAATCAAGAAGGGCCCGTTTGTTCAGGAGCGTTTGCTCAAACGCATTCAGGATATGAACGAGAGCGGCAAAAAGACGGTCGTCAAGACATGGTCCCGCGCATCCACCATCTTCCCCGACATGGTGGGACACACCATCGCCGTGCACGATGGCAAGAAACACGTCCCGGTCTATGTGACCGAGGAAATGGTCGGCCACAAGCTGGGTGAGTTCGCGCCCACCCGTACATTCCGCGGCCACAGGGGTTCCGAGAAGTCCTCGGGCGGAAGATAAGAAGGAGGAAGCGAATCATGGCAACTAGGTCCAGAGAAAAAAGCGCGGCGCGCAAGGCCAACGCCGATAAGCGCCCCCATGCGATCGCCCGTTATGTACGGATTTCTTCCCGCAAGGTCAAGGTTGTTATCGACCTGATCCGCGGCAAGAGCGTCAAAGAGGCACAGGCGATTCTGATGTACACCCCCAAAGCGGCGAGCGAGCCGGTGCTTAAGCTCCTCAACTCCGCTGTCGCCAACGCGGAAAACAACCTCGATCTTTCCGCCGATACGCTGTATGTGGCTGAGGTCTTTGCAAACCAGGGCCCCACGCTCAAGCGGTTCCGCCCCCGCGCGCAAGGCCGCGCATCGCGCATCCGCAAGCGCACGAGCCACATCACCATCATCCTGGATCAGGCGAAGTAAGGAGGTAAAGTATGGGACAAAAAGTTAATCCGAATGGCTTCCGCGTAGGCGTTATCCGGGATTGGAACACCCGTTGGTATGCCTCCAAGAAGGAATTCTCCGATTTCCTGATCGAGGATAAGAAGATCAGGGAGCACCTGAAAAAGGCGCACTATGCTGCAGGCGTGAGCAAGATCGACATCGAGCGCGCAGCCGGCAAGGTCACCGTCAGCATTCATACCGCGCGCCCCGGCGTGCTGATCGGCAAGGGCGGCGTCGGCGTGGACGCCATCAAGGCAGATGTTACCGCACTCATCGGCAAACCCGTGAACGTGAACATCATGGAGGTTAAAAACCCCGATGCCAATGCACAGCTCGTTGCGGAATCCATCGCGGCTCAGCTTGAAAAGCGCATTTCCTTCCGCCGTGCGATGAAGCAGTCCATGGGCCGTGCGATGAAGGCCGGCGCCAAGGGCATTATCAGCGCAGGTAGCGGCAACGGCTCCATCCACCAAGACACCGAAAAGGGCTTGGCTGAAGCTGTGAAGAAGGGCGTGGTCGTGGTTCGCTCCAGCCGTACGGGCAGCGGTATCGTGACGCCGTCGGATCCGGACAACCAATACACGAAAGCCGGTTTCTTGAACGGTTATTCTTTGAACCCGCAAAAGGCTCGCATCCTCTTGCAATTGGCCTTGACGAAGACTCAAGACCCGAAAGAAATTCAAAGAATGTTCACCGAATACTAAATCGGCGCATTTAGTCGTTAACGCCTGTTAACGATTCGTTGAAAAATTTGGGGGTGCCACAGGCACCCCATCTTTTATATTCTTTTAAAAGCCACGGACGATCTTTAAAAAATCCATCTTTACTGCTTTCCGGAACGGGCCAATAAAATCACCGTTGCGAACACGAAAAGCGCGCCGATGGCTTCGACCATTCCGAAAGTCACACCCAGTAGGACAACAGACAAGATGACCGCCGAAAGCGGCTCCCAGCAGATGAGCATCGAAGCGACCGACGGAGCGACAAAGGACATGCTCTTTAAATAGCACCAGAAGGCCATGATAGTCCCAAAAAGAACAATGTGCGCATATGAAAGAATGCCCAATGTGCTCCAAGTGACATCCATCGTAAAGGGATTGTTGTAAAGGCAAGCTGCAAAACCGCTAAAAGCCATGCCCCAACCGATGACTGTGCTCACTGAGAGCCGTCTGATCGCCGGTCCCGGCTCAATTGTGCAAAAGGCGCCACACACCGCGGAGACCAACCCCCAGGCTACGCCCGCGATTGAAAAATCCATGTGCGAAAAATCACCCTTGGTGATAATGAGCGCCACACCGGTCAAGGCGCAAACCAGCGCGATCATTTCCATTGGACGAACCCGACGATGCTGAGCGATCGCCATATAGGCGATGATAAAAAGCGGGGAGACCATGACGATAATGGTCGCTGTCGCGGCATTGGATGCCGCGATCGACAAAAAGAAGGTGCCTTGCGAACAAAGCAAGCCAAAGCCGTAAATCAGGACGATCCAGAAATTTTCCTTCCGAAACACCCCGCGGGCATTCTTCGTTCCGGTCAAGAGAATATCCAAAAGGATCATCACCACGCCGGCGCCGAAAAGCCGCATCGAGGTAAGATCAAGCACATTAAACCCGCAACGGGTCATCAGATACTGAGCGGCGACACTCATGGAGCCCCAGCAAACACCGGCCCACGAAGCAAGCGCAACGCCTTTGATCATATTTGAGTTCATAGCCCAAAAACCTTTCACAGAATTGCCGTGATTGTATGCCTGCTATCTGTTCAGTGTCCAGAGACAAACGGCTAAGAAGTTTGCCCTTGCCGATAGCCATTCCATCCCCGCACAAATCTTGAGAGTCCTTCCTCTAGAAGCGAAAAAGGCATCGCCACATTCATCCGCAGATAGGATTGACCGTTTCCGGCAAAGACGCCGCCTTTGGTCACAATCAAGCCGGTCGTCTCCCTTAAGAAGTCCGCCAACTCATCGGTATTGTCAGTCAATGCCGAACAATCAATCCACAAGAGGTAGGAGGCTTGAGGATAACTCACTTTGATTCCCGGGCAATGCTCAACGAGATGTTGGCACGCATAGCGCTTAATCACAGCCAAATGGGCAACCAACTCATTTAACCAATCATCTGACTCGGTGTACGCCGCAAGCGTGGCTTCGATGCTGAAAGCGTTTGGCTCATCCACCATGTCGGCATGAAGTCCGGCACGAACCTTTTCACGCAACGCCTCGTTTTCGATCACCAACGAGGCGGTATGCAAGCCAGCGAGATTAAAAGCTTTCGATGGCGAAATCGCGACAACGCTTTGTCGGGCGCAAAGTGATGACGCTTTCGCAAAAGGCGTGTACCTCGCCTCGCGATCGGTTAGGTCCGCATGGATTTCATCGCTGAAAACCAACACATTGTGCTTGTCGCACAACTGCCCCAAACGAATCAAATCCTTTTCTGACCAAACAATGCCGGCCGGGTTGTGAGGATTGCAAAACATCAGCAGTTTCGCCTGACTGTCGAGAAGCGTTTGTTCAAGCCTTGCGAAATTAATTCGGTAATTACCGTCTTCGCAGTCTAACGGACAAAGCACAAGATCCCGCGCATTGTCCCTAACCGCACTATAAAAGTGGTGATAGACCGGACTTAACGCCACCACTTTCTCGCCCGGTTGGGTCAAATGTCGCAACGCGCTCGCAAGACCGGGCATGACGCCTTCACAATACAGAATCTGACTTGGATTGACTGCCCAGCCGTGCCGTCTTTGCTGCCAATTGGCGACAGCTTCAAAGAAAACGGAAGGCACCTTGTGATAGCCATAAACATCAAGGGCGGCTTTGTTGCGAATGGCGCGGGAAACCGCCGGTGCCGTCTTGAAATCCATGTCGGCGATAAACATCGGAAATTCGTCCTCACCGATAGACCACTTAATGGAATAGGTGTGACGTCGATCCGGAGCATTTTGAAAATCAAACACTGAGCGACTCCTATAAAACAGCTCTGAATTTTACGCCAAGCCCATCATTAACAAACGCTTACGAATCAAACGATTTTGACAAAGTCCGCATTCGTTACGCACACTACAATACAAGCCATGAATTCAAGGATATCCATCATGGCAAACGGTCCAAAAGCTTGCGAGGCGAGCTATAGCCTTCACGAAGAAATCGCCAATGCGATCACGCATGGTTTGGCCTGCGCGTTAAGCATTGCCGGGCTCGTGTTGCTAATTATTTTCGCGATTCGCTACACGGACTCGGCTTTGACTCTGACTTCTGTCATCGTGTTCGGCGCCAGCTTAGTGCTTCTGTACCTCACCTCGACGCTTTACCACGCCATTCCATTTCGACGGCCGAAAAAAATCCTTCAGCAATTAGACCATTCGATGATCTATGTGCTGATCGCAGGCAGCTACACGCCTTTTTGTCTTGTCGTTCTCAAAGGAGTGATGGGGATCGCGCTTTTCGCGTTCGTGTGGGCGATCGCCGTTTTCGGCATTGTCTTTCAACGATGGCTTTTGCAAAAAAGCGATTGGCTCAATTGCGGTCTTTATCTCCTGATGGGATGGTCCGTGTTGCCCTGCATCAAACCGCTTGTTGAAAACCTTCCAAGCGGCGGCTTGTGGCTTTTGGCCGCCGGTGGCGTCACCTATAGTGTCGGCGTCGTCTTTTATATTTGGCAAAGCCTAAAATTCAGTCACGCCATTTGGCACGTCTTTGTCCTCGCCGGATCTGTCCTTCAATATTTGGCTGTGTTGCTCTATGTGATTCCGGTTTTACGATAGGGCAGAGGCTTAGAGTAGATAAAAAAACGCTTCGAAAACCGAAAAGGCTCGAAGCGTTTTGCTTATCTTGCGGGGTGAATCGGGATGACTCTTTGATTGGAGCTTCCGAAATATTGGCCTTGCTTGGTGACTTTCAACTTTTCGACATAAGTGCCATCAACCAAAGTGTCGATGTACTGCATCACCGGATGGTCTTTGAAGTGCTCATATTTTCGTCCGGTCCACACCCACACGGTTTTATCCGGGCAAGCGGCTTTCACCCGTGCAAGAAGCTCTGTGACCGCATCAATGTTTTCTTTCTCGAAGGGGTCGCCACCCAACACGCTGAAGCCAGCGATGTAGGGGCTCTTCATCAATTCGATGATCCGTTGGGTCACTTCTTCCGTGAAAGGTTTCCCAGCGCAAAAGTCCCAAGATTCCTCGTTGAAACACCCCTTGCAGTGCAGCGTGCAACCAGAAACAAAAAGCGACACCCGAACACCGGGACCGTTTGTTGTGTCAAATTCACGCAGTTGCATGTAGTTCATCGCCAAGCTCCCTTGAATCAGTCATCACATACTGACACGGTTTTTAATTTCCGCCATCTTGCCGTCATTCATGCGCGATTGACCGTTCACATTACTGTAGCCGAGATAGCCGCAAACACGACTGATCACCGACAAGTTGGAACTGCCGCAATGCGGGCACTTGAACATGACATTGGTCGAGTGCGTCCCACAGTCATTGCAGTAGGCGGAATCAAAGTTGACGCCCTGATAAAAACCCATTGCCATGCCGCGGACAATGATCGCCTTGTCAGCTTCGTAGTTTTCCGGATTGGTCAAACGCACATATTGAATATGACCGCCTTCGCACAAATGGAAGCATTCAAATTCGTGATCTTGCTTTTCAAATGGCGTGATATCCTCGGTCACGTTCAAGTGGAACGAATTCGTGAAATATTCCGTGCTGTAATGTTCAGCGGTTTCAAATTCGTTTTCCAGCCCCATTTCCTTGCAATAATCAGCATATTGCTTGGCTTGCGTGGCACACAAGCTTTCAGCCGGCGTACCGTAAATAGCGTAAAGATAATGATCTTGCGCCTTGAACTCATTGAGTTTTTGCTGCAAATGACGAAGCACCTTCGCGCCAAAGGCTGACTTATCGTCGATCATACGCTTGCCGGTCCAAAGATAGGTGGCGTCGTCCAAAGCGGTGATACCGAAGCTAGCCGTCATGTAGTCAACCAAATCGCCGACACGATCATCGGGATCCTTCGTTCCCTTATAGAACCCGCCTTGCGTAAAGGCCAAGGGGTTGCTCGAGCAACGTTGGTTGCGGATCACATCGTAACGCTTCTTTAAGAAATCACGAATCACTTGCAAACGGTCATCGAGGATTTCCCAGAATTTTTCACGCCAGTTCTCCGGATAGTCGGTCTTGGCAATCTTGATCATGAGCGGAATATTTAAACTCACCGCGCCGATGTTGCAACGACCGATCGTCACGTATTTGCCGGTTTCCGGATCCTTCCACGGAGAAAGGTAGGCTCGGCACCCCATGGGGCTCGTGATGACGCCTTCTTCGCGGAAAAGACGCGAGACCGTGCCGAAGTCGCTGGAAAGGCTCAAATAATCCGGATACATGCAGCTCGACGACGTCTTGACCGCCTCGTCAAACAAATCTTGGCTGAAAAGATCGCGATCGATTTGCTTTTGATCGTATAGATACACAAGCTTCGGGAAAACAACCGGCTTATGATCCTTGCCATGGCCGTTGCGGCGAACGCGAAGCATGACCTTGTCGATCAAAGCCAAGGTCGCTTTGTCATCTTCAGGCAAATTCGCATCCCATTGACCGAAACTAATCGTCGTGAAAGCGAAGTCGCCACGGCTGCAGGGAACGGTGTTTAATTTCAGCTCAAGCGATTGGAAGCCTTGCTCCAATTCGCGAAGCAACGTCTTATCGGCGAAGGGACGGGCTTTTTCTTCCGGGATACCCCATTCGTTGGCGTCTTCATAAGCCTTGTTCCATGTTTTTTGAGCGTAAGGCAAAAGAACCTTGTCCAATTCGGCGAGGGTGAAGCCTCCGAATTGTTGAGCGGTCGCCACCAATGTGATGTCGCCGATCACCTGAAGAGCCGAGAGCACGGTCTTAGGTTCCGTGTATTGAACATTGCTCATTTCGAAACCGTTCTTAAGAACCGTGCGGATATCGAAAAGACAGCAATTGACGCAACCTAAAATCATGTCGCGCAAATCATGGATATAGATATCGCCGCGCTCAATCAATTCCTTTTCGCGAGCCGACAAATAAAACTGCTTATAAAGGCTCTTGGTGAGATAGCCCTTGATCAAAGAACCCTTGGTGGACACGAGGGAGCTGTCGAAATTGGCGTTTTCACGATCGCCCAAGCGCAAGACATCGTCGGCGTCTTGGCGAAGCTTTTCAAAGGTCTTCGCGTAGTTTGTCTTATAGTAACGGTATTCCGCGTAGGCGTTGGCCACGTCATCAAAGCCGGTCACAGACAAAACCGCGATGACGAGCTCATGAAGCTCAGCCACCGTCACTGTGTCTCGGTCATGAAGTCGACGCAAAATGGCGTTGACGATCTTATCGCATGATTCATCGTCAACGTGCTTATCGCAACGCATGGCAGCTTTATTCACGGCGACAGCAATTTTCCGAGGATCAAAATTTTCTAACGTTTGGTCTTTTTTTACGACTTTCATGGCGCACTCACAGTTAAAAATTGGGAATTTCAGCCAGTCCTTCCCGGGGGGATCACTTTGCTCTTAAATGGACTTCGGATTGTAATCGCTTCTCTCAAAAAATACAAAATATAGTGTCAATTAATTTAATAGACTCAACCTATTGGATACAAAAGCACTAATCAAATCAGGCAATTTTTAACGAAAAATAAGATAAAACGGACAATTAGAGAACTGTTGAAAATATGATTATTTTTTAAGCAGACACAAATTGTAGTGTGGTTGGTTAAGAATCAGGACCCGCCTAGATGACATTCATTTTTTCAAAATGCTGATGCGGAAAATTATCAAACCCGCGACAATGCTCATTAGATTATTGGGAAAAGAAATACCTCAATGCGAGTCGTGACGCGAGAAACATTCAGATGGTTAGCCAATACATTAAAGACAAAGTGGACACGTCAACTGCAAAAGAGTTAGTATCCGAGCTGATCTCTGGTAACGCCATTCATAAAAATGACTGATGAAATCAAAACGATTGAAGTTGTTGCCGCCATTATTCGCCATGGCGATAAAGTTTTCGCCACGCAACGCGGTTATGGAGAATTCGAAGGAGGGTGGGAATTCCCCGGAGGCAAAATGGAACCCGGTGAAACGCCTCCCCAGGCACTGATTCGCGAAATTAAAGAAGAGCTTGATACAGAGATTGAAGTCGGGGAGCTTATTGAAACCGTCGAGTACGACTATCCCAAATTTCATCTGACAATGCACTGCTTCATGTGCACTGTGAAATCCGGTCATTTGGTTTTAAAAGAACATGAGGCGGCAAAGTGGCTCACGAAAAACACTTTGGATTCTGTTGACTGGTTGCCCGCAGACGAAGGCATCATCGATAAGATCAAGCAAAAGCTCTGATTTTTTACGATCCAATGGATGGTGAAAGCGGTGGACATTCTCAAAATAACCATCCTTGGATTTTCCAAATAGTCCCTCTCGCTTGATGCCATTAGTCATGACTCTAAATAAATGAAGCAAACCGTCCGTGACGTCGGAAATTGGTGTCCGCAATTGCGCTGAACAATCCTCTTCGCTTCAATAAAAAACCAACAAACACGCATGTACACATAAACTCATTTGTACATTTCATTGTTTTATTAAGTGTACAAATGCACAGAAATTGATCGAGTATCGACGACACGATTGGATAATAGGCTCGCATTTCAAGTCAAATGCGATCATACTAAAGCCTATCGGGATAGATTTTTGGCCTAAACGGCAAGGAAACTCTTCATGCTCAGTGTTTTACTCATTCTTCCAGATTTTCTCGTAATCCTTGCTGGTTTCCTTCTGAGGAAAGCCTTCAAAGAAGGCGTTTTTAATGATGGATTTTGGAAAGGGGCTGAAAAATTAGTGTTTTATGTCCTATTCCCGCCGTTGCTTTTTACTTCAGTGGCCAATTCCAATCTCACGCTAAGCGAAGCGGGGCTATATCTTATTGTTGCCATCAGCGCCATGATGTGCGCTGTTCTAATGTCTTATTTGATCCGCTTTGTTATCAAAGCGGATGCCGTGACGCACGCGTCAGCCTTTCATTGCGGCTTTCGCTTCAACACCTACGTTGGATTTGCGCTGGTTTCCCGCCTTTTTGGTCAAGAAGGGTTGGCGTTGATGTCCCTACTGATCGCTTTTTGGGTGCCAATCAGCAATTCCATCGCCGTGGCGGCGTTAGCCGGTGCTGTTGCCCAACGCGATCAGACGCGTGGTGAGGGGAGTGTGTTGCGCAAAACATTAAAGGCCATCGTGACGAACCCGCTTATTATCGCGACAACCGCCGGCCTCATAGTCAATCTCACCGATCTTCACGTCCCGGAAGTGGTGATGACCTTTTTCAAATCGCTTGGCAATGCCTCGCTTGCCATGGGATTGCTTTGCATCGGAGCGGGTCTTCGTCTTGACGATATGAAGTCAGAATGGCCTTTGGTTGCCGCAAACACTATTGAACGACTTATAGCAACGCCGGCAGTCGCCTTGCTCTTTTGCTTGAGCTTTGATTTAGCTCCTGCCGCCTCTGGAGCGCTCATGATCTTTGCCATGCTCCCAACAGCTCAGTCTTGTTATGTGATGACAGCCAGCATGAAGGGCAATGCGCCTCTTGTTGCCGGCATCACAACCGCCCATACGCTTGCGGCCATTGTCACGATTCCTGTTTGGATTATGATCATTACTCAGGTTTTACACTGATTGTTCTTTCAAACCTTGGTGCTTCGAACAGACGAAGCCCTAGACGTTTCTTCCGTTTTGGCTTCTCACTAAGCTGAATCAGCAGAAATACCCACTTGATTTTCAAAATCTATCAAGAATATAGAAATTATTTAAAAACAAACATTTAGAAACATTATTGGGAATTATTCTCAATAAATATCGGTATCATGAAGTCAAATGATTTTTTAGTCAAAAGGAGAAACGCTATGACCTGCGCGAAAAAACTGAACACCTATTTGGCGAATTTGGCTCTCTGGAATGTAAAGCTGCACAGTTTGCATTGGAATGTCACAGGGCATTACTTCAAACCGTTGCACGAAATGACCGAATCGCTCTATGACAACGTTTTTGAAGCCTATGATTCCGTTGCCGAAGTGTTGAAAATGAAAGGAGAAATGCCGCTATCCACAATGAGCGAGTACCTGTCTGCGGCAACACTTCAGGAAGTGCCCGCAAAAGACTTCAGCGCCCACGAAGTGGTCGCGATGATCGAAGAAGACATGAAGCAAATGAACGAATTGGCTTTAGAAATCCGAAAAGATGCCGTTCAATCCGATGACTTTGAAGTTCAAGCCATGTTTGAAGGGTTTATCGCCGGATTCTCCAAACAACTGTGGTTTATTCGGGCTATGAAAACCCGTCATGAATGCGGTTGCCACGGTCATTAACCCACTCTGACCACCTCAAGAGGAGGGCCTTCCATTCGGAAGGCTCTTTTTATCCGTTTACTGCTTCAATAAGAGTTCAATGAATTCCTAGCACTTTTAACATTTGATTTTCATCCTGAATTTGAGCGATCTTATGAACGCTTCGCATCAGGCGAGACCAAGATTGTGCTTTTGTCCGATAGCAAAAAACGAGTTCTTCTCCAAACTCCTCTTCAGGCTTGCCGTAGTAGGCAATAGGCCAGCCGTATGAACGTCCGTTTCGACCAATTCGTTGTTGAAAATCCAATATCACAATCAAGGTTTCGTTCATCAGCTCAGCTAGCGCTCGATCAAGCACAGAGCGTTTCAATCCTAAGTCTTCTCTCAATTCAAGGCTGCTTTTGACCGCACCGGGGAAAAAGGATTCATAGAGGCGATAGGCTTCACCCGAAATCAATCCGTCCTCAAAGAATTGTTGTGCGGCACGCCCATTCCGTTTGACATTGACAAAGTCCGCGAAAAGTTCCTTTGCCACAAAACCGAGCTTGCGATTAAAGAACTTCCCATACGCTATTTGATCATCCAACGCAAACGAATATCGCCAATACCAAGGATTAAGCTCGTGATCATCTGACTCAAACCATCCTTGCGGCACATGGTCTTGGAGAGAAAAGCCGTCAATAGCGCTTTTTAAAAACGGCAACATGCCCGCTTGGACAATAAAATCAGCCGCCTCTGAAGCGTTCGAAACATAGTGAGCACGATACATGGTTAACCGACAATAAATAGAACACTTTCCGAAAAAATCAGACTAAAGTTAGGAAAGAGCAGTCTTCTTTTCTTCGGAGGTTTCACATGCAAGAACAAACCAACCGTCGTGGCAAAATCGCCGTCGATCCTGCCCCAGAAGTCGTCAAATTCATTATATCGCCAGCCATTAAAGGGGATTTGGAACGGGCCTATCAAGCCTACCTTGATGTCAATAAAGCCCATGTTCTAATGCTCGCCGAATGCGGCATCATTGAAAAAGACGTGGCGAAAGCCATATTAGAGGTCACTTCAGAAATGGCCGCCATGGGACAAACGCCAACCTTTCCAATTGACCCCAATCGTGAAGACATCTACTTTAACTTAGAGCACTATCTGATCAGCCGCACAGGCTTGGAAATCGGTGGACAGCAACATACCGCGCGCTCGAGAAATGATTTGGTCGCCACAGTGACTCGGCTTGTTGCCCGCAACCAATTTTTTATCGTCTGCGGCCTCTTCAATGCGCTTCGGCAAACGATTATTGACCTTGCCAAACGCAATAAAGAAGCGGTCATGGCCGGTTACACGCACCTTCAACCATCAGAGCCAATCACATTCGGGCATTATTGCTCGGCGATTCTTAACGCCATGCAGCGCGACTACCGACGGATTGCCCGGGTTTATGATTCACTGAACTTATCCCCGTTAGGCGGAACCTCGATGGGTTCAAGCACATTTCCGATCAATCGAATCATGACGGCGAGTCTATTGGGATTTGACGCACCTTTAAATAACTCCATTGATTGCGTCGCCTCGCGCGATTACGCCATGGAGTTGACCGCCGCCATGGCTATTGCCGGCAACACGTTTAGTCGCTTCTCCTATGATCTTTACGTATGGGCAACCCCGGATTACGGGTATGTTGAAGTCGACGACAGTGTCGCTGTATGCTCTTCAATCATGCCGCAAAAGAAAAATCCCTGGACTTTGGAGCACATCCGAGGGAAAGCGTCACACCTTGAGGGCTTTTTCATATCCGTCATGAACGCGCTGAAAAATACGCCGTACACTCATTGCCAAGATGTCGCAGGGGAGGGCGTTGCCTACTTGTGGCAAGCGTTTGATGAAATGAGAGCAAGTATTGAACTACTCAATGTCACCGCAAAGGGAATTACGCTACATACCGATCGGATGGTTCAAACTGCGCGAGGTAATTTCTGCACCGTCACCGAATTAGCCAACACCTTAGTTCGTCACGACAAAATTTCGTTCCGAGCCGCACACGAAATTGTCGCTTTAGTCGTTGATCATATGATCAAGCACAACAAAAAGGCGGATGAAATTGGCGCGGATGTCGTCAATGAAATTTTCATGAAACTTTTTAACCGAAAGAGTTCCTTAACGGACAAGGAAATTCAATTAGCGCTGGATCCGGTCAAGAATGCCCATTCAAAAACCATTTTAGGTGGGACCGCTCCACAAGAAGTGGAACGTCAGCTACAGGCTATAGAGGCCGTGCTTGAATCCGACCGAGCTGAACTCAAAGAGCGGATGTCCGCGGTCAATTTTGCAAAAGCTTCTTTAGAAGAAAAAGTCAAGCGAATCATTGCCTAATCAATTTCCACATGGCGCTGAACATTTTGTTTGGCGCCTATTTTGGCAATTTATTCTTTTTTCTTATGAAAGAACCTTCCACGCCCTCTGTTTAATCGTACAAATATGACGGGTGCCGGCGTCTAAAACAAGCACCCGTTTTCAGTGGATGTCGGTACGGTTAAATCTTACCGACCAACTCTTTAGAGGGTTTCAGCGTTTTTTGACCGGGCTTCCATCGCGCAGGGCAAACTTCACCGGGGTTGGCAGCCACATATTGGGCAGCTTCGACTTTTCGTAAAAGCTCCGAGGCATCACGACCAATGCCACCATCGTGGTGCTCCATGATAACGATCTTTCCTTCAGGATTGATGACAAAGGTACCCCGCTCTGCCATTCCATCGTCATCGATCAACACGTCAAAGTTTTTCGCGATGATCTTGGTGGGATCGCCCAACATTGGGAATTGAACCATGCCGACAGCAGGGGATGATTGATGCCAAGCCATGTGTGTAAAGTGAGTGTCACAACTGACCGCATAAATTTCCACGCCTAACTTTTGGAAAGCTTCGTAGTGCTCCGCCAGATCCTGCAACTCGGTTGGGCAAACAAATGTGAAATCCGCCGGGTAAAAAAAGACGACCGACCAATGACCCTTTAAGGTTTCGTCCGTCACGGTCACGAAATCGCCCTTGTGGTACGCCTCGGTCTTAAATGGAAGAATGGTCGTGTTCAATAGTGACATATTTTTCTCCTTACTAATAATCATTCTCAATAATAAGGAAAACTGACATTTTGTCTGTTAGCAAATGCAACTGACTATCGAGAAAATTGAAACGGACTATCACTAATATTTAGTTATCAAAATTTTTGAAAGTCTATATTGATTCTGTATTTCAATAAATCAATATTTGGTTAAAAACAGGGGAGCGGATCGATCATTTTTAAAATTCTTCCGCATAGATTCAGGTCGTTGCATTTCGACACCTGCCTTACATAGAAATTTTGCTTGCCTGTTATTAAAAATCGCGATAAAAATATCAGGCGGAGACATTTTTAAAGGAAATGTAAATGACCTACGATTTCACCACTCTCATGGACCGAAAAGGCAAAGATGCCGTGGCTTTGGATGTTGACCAAGCTATTTCAGGCGGCAACCTGGCTCATGCCAATATCAAAATCCGAGACGGCTTTTCAGTGATCCCCATGTGGGTCGCCGACATGAATTTCCCCACTGTCCCAACCATTATCGAAGAATTGCAAAGTAGAGTGGCGCACCCGGCTTTCGGCTATTTCCGACCAACCAAAGAATACTTTGACTCAATTATCAACTGGCACCGTGATCGCTACGGTGTCACGGGAATGAAAGCTGAAAATATCGGCTATGAAAACGGCGTGTTAGGAGGGCTTGTCAATGCGCTCAATGTGCTTTGCTCCAAAGGCGACAAGGTATTGATTCATTCTCCCACTTATATTGGTTTCAATCACAGTCTTCAAGATAATGGCTATAACCTGATTCGAAGCCCGCTCAAACGCGATGAAAACGGCATTTGGCGCATGGACTTTGATGACATGGAAGCCAAAATCCGTGAACACAAGATCCACGCCGCAGTCTTTTGTTCCCCACACAACCCCAGCGGACGGGTTTGGGAACGCTGGGAAATTGAAAAGGCGATGGCGCTTTTTGCCAAATACGATGTCTATGTTGTCTCAGACGAAATATGGGCGGACTTGGTCACCGTTGGCTATCAACATATTCCAACGCAGTCCGTAAACGATGATGCCAAAATGAGGACAATCGCTCTTTATGCGCCAAGCAAAACATTTAATCTCGCCGGCCTTATCGGAAGCTATCACGTGATTTATAACCGCTGGCTCAAAGACCGTGTTGACCGCGAGGCGAAGCTTTCGCACTACAACGGCATGAACGTTCTTTCCATGCATGCATTAATCGGCGCCTACAAACCTGAGGGCCGAGTCTGGCTAGATGAGTTGAGGGAAGTGCTCACTCAAAATATCAATTACGCTTACGACTTTATCAATACGCACTTTAGAGGCGTTAAGTTAGCCAAACCCCAAGGCACCTACATGCTATTTCTAGATTGCACTGAATGGTGCGCCGAACATGGAAAAACACTGGATGAGCTTGAAATTGCCGGTATGGAGGTTGGGGTCATCTGGTGGGATGGCAGGGCATTTAATCATCCGTGCGCCATACGCATGAACTTGGCTTTGCCTCATAGCCAAGTGATAGAAGCCTTTAATCGATTGGATCGGTACGTGTTTAACCCGAAATAACCAAAATAAACGAACCATTCGATAGTGCCCCGGATCTGCCACCGAGCAGGCGAATTTTGCATTTTCACCATAACCGGCCTCTCGGTAGCCATCCTGGGCTTTCTCATCAAAAAATCATCAATTGACGCACAGCAAATTAAGCTTGTCCTCAAAATCAAATGAGGGTGACTGCTGTGTGCGAATTTTTCAAAAATTGGTGGACGATCGCTTGGTTGGATGCTTTTATTAATCATTGGACGCAAGCGAATCAAGCATGGGATCTGGGACTTAAGCTTTTTGAACAGGGGCAACTGAACAAAACAGAATTTGACTCAGTGTCTTGCGAATTAAGCGGCAAGCTTTTTGATCCCTCAATTAAACCCTTTTACAGACCGCCCATCGTCTTTTTTAAACTCAAAACAAGTCAGTCTAAACTCATTAAAGATTGGTTTGCACAACACCCAACCTCGCTCGAAGCGATTTTTGATGGAAAGTTAGATGAAAACCTACCCGATTGGATAAGGGAATTAGTGATCGAACACCCGGTGAAATCGTTTTATTGCAACTGTGGTCAACCGACTCACTACTGCGAACACCTTTGCGCGCTGATACTCGCTTTCTTGCAGACGGTAGAGAGGCAACCTGCGGAACTTTTTCGGGTTGTTGGCCTGGACTTGATGCCGCTACTACCTAAACCTATCGTTCAAACAATTCAAAGGCAACAAAGAATTCCATCGCTAAGCGAATTGCTTATCGCCATGGCAAACAAATTACCTCAAACAGAAAACGCCAAGAAAGTGTCCACATCGGAAATTCTTTCCACCGCTGAAGAGGTTTCGGTTTATCTTAGCCATGTAGCCAGTTTGTTTCCCAAAAAGGGAAGTGTTATTGAAAGGTCGAACTTAGGGGAGGTCGTATTAAAACTCCTCACCGAAACCGGACGTTACATTCGTTGCGCCTTTTCTAACATTGAGGAATCAAACGATCATCAAGTACAGAAAATTTTCAAGGGAAAAGTTCAATTTTCTTTTGACGGCTCAACGTTGGAATGGGTAGAGCCTGATAGTGTCGGGTTGAAAACTCGAATCGGACTGATTAACTCATTGGTTAAGCGTCTGAATGACGAACCGGACAATCCTTTGATTATTTTATTGATGGTCGCCGGGAAATTGATCAATAAAGGGGCGTGTTTAGCAATGGCTTTTCAGCCGGAGAATAACTTAGGCACTCTGCCGAGGTTATTGTGGTTTCCTCCGCTGGGAGAACCAATCGTTAGCCGTTTACTCTGCGCCTTGCGCTCGTTGGCACCCAGCTTACTTAATCATATGGACAAGGACGGTCTCAAAAGATTACCTGTATTTCGAATTCTGACCAATGAAAATTGCTCGCAAACACATGAAAAAGCTCAAGCGTTGGATGCTTTGCTAATTGGTGTCTTAGCTCAGTTAATGACCGGGCTGATTGAACGGGCAAATTGTGAGCAGAGTGTGCGAGGTTTGCATTCGGCCATGCTTCTAGGCCGTGACATTCGAGATTTAGACGGATTCATATCAACTGATATTAACCGCGAGGTGTATCGCCCCTTTTCCTATTTTATGGCTCCGTATATTTTAAATTACCGACCTGCGGTACTTGTTTCCGAGCTTCCACAAAACTCAACAGCGCCATCCAATTATGTTGTTCATTACAGCATCTGCCCGGGGATGGCATCAAACGATTTGACGACAAGCGAGTTGTCAGTGAGTCCCATCAATGAAATGACATTGTCAGACGGTCAAAGCCGAAGTGAAAAATTTTTGTCTCTCGAAACGATTTTTAATCAACCGGGTTATTCTGAAGAACGAGCATTTTGGCGGGGATTGCTGGCTTTACTTGCAACGCATAGCTCGGTTTTAGAGTGGATGGACAATCAAAAGAGTCGTTTTCAGTCTGACAAAGTCGACACGCTTCGAGCTTTTCTTTCTGACTCTTTACCCTTCATGATGATGCTGGGAATTCGATTCTTTGTCGATAAGCGGTTTAAGAAACTGATTCGCCCCAAAGTGAGGATTTCTGCGAAAAAATCAGCTGAAGGGAAAGTTGTTTCCTTTTTTAATCCGATGAGTTTTAAAGCAGAGATCACCATCGATGGGGAAAAACTCACCGCTGAAGAAGCAGAAAAACTGTTGAGTGCGGGCAAGAACGACGAATCCGTGTTAGTCGCCTACCGCGATCGCTTTGTCGAAATTAACCCACAAGACATCGCCGAACTGAATGAACTAAAGAAAAAAGTTTCGTCAATTGATCCTTTTGAGCAACTTCGTAGCGTCATTAGCGGAAATTGGAACGGATGTGGTATCACGCTTTCAAAGGAGATTGAACAAAATCTGGCGAGCATTTTAACGGTTAAGGAAGAAAAACTTCCAAGCAACGTCAATGTTGTCTTGCGTGAGTATCAACTGAGCGGGTACGAATGGCTGATGAAAAACATTCACCATGGAATGGGCGCCGTGCTGGCCGATGACATGGGGTTGGGGAAGACCGTCCAAGTGATTTGCACGATAGCCAAGTGTTTAGAAGAGGAGATTTTTAAAGGGTGTCCGAATCTCATCGTCGTGCCGGCAGGACTTCTTCATAACTGGCAGCAAGAATTTCAAAAGTTCGCGCCGGCTATTCATGTAAGTGTCTGGCAAGCAAACTCTAAGAAATGCGACACAAATGAGAATTCTGAGGTTATTCTGACCACTTACGGCGTGCTGACGCGCCACTTCGAGCAGTTCTCTGATCGAAATTGGGGACTTTTAATCGCTGATGAGGCTCAGGGATTAAAAAATCCCAATGGCGCCCGCAGTCAGGCATTTCGACTGTTAAAGGCTAAAGTTGTCATTGCGATGACCGGCACACCGGTTGAAAATCGTTTAATGGACATATGGTCAATTTTTGCTTGCGTGCAGCCGAAACTCTTAGGCTCCAAAGAAAGTTTCATCGAGCGGTTTGCAAAGCCCATTGAGCGCAACAAAGACCCGCAAGCTCTCAGCTGTTTTAAAAAGCTTATCGCTCCTTTTGTATTAAGACGAGAAAAAACCGATCGCCGTGTGATCAGTGACTTACCAAATTGTGGAGTGCAAGACATTCGTGTCAAACTCACTCCTTTGCAAGCGTATTTGTATGAAAAAACGGTCTCCGAAATTTTGACTCGGATGCAAAATGAAAAACGAATCGGCTTTTTAATTATTTACCTAATTTCAGAACTTAAAAGAATTTGTAATTCGCCTTCACTTTATTTAGGTCAATCCAGTCAGGAGCCAGATTCCGCAAAGGCTCTGGCATTGATTTCGCTCGTGCGGACGCTTTTAGAAGAGAACAAAAAAATTTTAATTTTCACCCAATATCGACAAATGGGATTGAAACTACAAGATTGGCTTGAAAAAGCCGTTGGCGAGCGACCGCTATTTTTAAATGGATCCGTCCCCTTGTCTCTGAGAAACAAGATGATTGAGCAATTTCAGACGGAGCCTGAAAAACGGTTATTACTCATTACCCTCAAAGCGGGAGGTGTGGGGCTTAATTTAACAGCCGCGTCGGCTGTGATTCATTACGACTTATGGTGGAATCCGGCCGTTGAACAACAAGCGACCGACCGAGCCTACAGGATTGGACAGACTCAGGACGTGAGTGTTTATCGCCTCATTTGTGAAGGAACTTTTGAAGAACGCATCAATGACGTCATTATCTCAAAAAGTCGCCTGGCCAAAAAAGTCTCCGGACGATCTGATCGTTGGCTGGGAGACTACTCTCAAAGAGAATTGGAAGATTTCTTTAAATTAATCGCTTAAAACCATGATCAAACGCCTTTACTTCAACGCCTTGTCACAACTGTCAAAACACTACAAAACCGATCGGGTCGCTGAACTATTTCTTGATCCTCCGGATCGAATTTTATGGAAAAAAGGCAACTTGATTCCTATGAATATGCCCGATGAGCAACGCTATGTTCTGGCGATTGATTGGGCACAAAGTGTCTTGTCGGAAAGTGCCTTATCAGAGCTTTTTGACGGAAGCGGGGCGTTTTGTTACGACTGGCCACAATCCGCCCCACGAAGTTTGGCAAAGAAAAATGTCACTGTTTCAGCTGATCTCGGTCGAGCGTGCGCCGAACTCATGGCAAAAGGCATTGAAAATGTGCGGCTTTGCCATATCACACAGGATGAAAGTCACTTTCCCTTCCCAAACTTTGAGGTGGATAAAGCCTATGAGCAGGCTTGTTTGAAAGCCTGTTCTGAAAAAGGGCAAATGATTTTGTCCCAGGAAACGCAATCCGCATTCGGGTGGGGCTTGCAGACTCAGAGCTCGTTAGTTGAAATTCGTTGCTCGGCGACATTTAGGGAACGAGAAAGTGCCATAGCAGCCAACGCATTAATGAATATGTTGAAAAATTCGGCAATTGAACCAGCCTTTATGCTTCTTAAAGGAACTTTTGCTTGGGCTATGTATTTCCCCATTGAATACGATGTTATTCAAAAACGATGGGCATTAGACTCTCACGGCGAAGAAATTCTTAGCATTCGCAGCCTATCCTCCACAAGCCTGATTCCGCTTTCAGGCATCACGCCGGAAGGATTTCAGGTTGTTTGGAGCCAATTGCCCGATCATGCACTAAACAACGTGCAATCCTATTGGTTATTTGAAGAACTTTTTCAAAAAGTTGTCCGAAAACTGGGATTTGAAATGATTGGTGAGAGGGGAAGTGTCACAAAAGGGAAACCTCAAAAACTTATTGACGCACGCTATGTGAATGAGGAATGGATGGTTAATCTCATCAAAAACTTTCCGGCTAAAGCAAACGATCAATCGTTGAATATCATCAGAAATCCGTTCCCAGCTCTATGGAGTTCCACTTGGCGAAAGAAGGTTCAAAAGAATAGTCAGCGCTATTGAAAATAATCGTTTGGAAAAAAACAGGAATTCTTTCTGAGCCTGCCGCTCATCTCATATGGACTTAAACGAAACACCATGTCGAGCAATAGTTCTGTCCGATGAGCGTAAAGAGTAGGGGGATTGCGTTGGACGCAGCCACAGAGAGCTTGCACAAATCCCGAGTCATCAACAGCAAACACGCCGACTCGAGTTTTTCGAATCAGATCATGAGAGGCAATGCGTAAGGCCGTTTTTCGGTCCGCGGCAAAATAAAATTGATTGCACCAGTCAAGATAGGCGAGCCATTTGCTATCAGAGCAAAAGTCCTCCCAAGAGGATTTTGTTTCGACGATGACAAATTTCAACGACTTGTTGACGCACAACAAATCGGCTCTTTGCTGCGACATATCCGAAAACACTTCGGACCATGGAATGGCGCACTCTCGACAAACCGCATAACGCTTTAGGGCAAAATACTTGCCAAGTTCGCGCGAAATGAAAAAAATCTTTTCTGCTTTAGATAGGGTATTTTCACTCATAATCAGTGCTCTATTTAACTCGTTAAGCTTAAACAAGCTTGCGGCTGTTTTTGACACAAAAAACACTCAATGATTTTTTAATGCATTAGCTGATAGGAAAGGGCAATTCCTATATTTTCTCTTTAGCACGTTGACTCAAAAAGAAAAAAGGTTTCGGAAAGGCGGATCCTTGGCTGATTTGAACTATTTCAGATTGCTTGTAATTCAAAAAAACGTTATTACTATAAAGACAAGCGAATTGAAACCTGTCGCAAGGAAGGGGATTCATCTCATCTATAGAGGGAACTGTTATGGCTCGCACAATAACTGCCTGTCAACAGGCAATTGTTTATTTAGAAATACTTCGGTGCATGAGTAAGAAAACCAAACGTACCGCCAAAGAAATCCGGAGTATGCTTCAAACCCGTGGCATTCACATTGAATCGCAGACCGTTCAGAGATATCTCAAAAGTCTTTCCGAGTCAGATCCGGCTTATATTGAGCGAGATGATAGTTCCAAACCCTTTGGATATCGATTTAAAAATACAGCGGAGACTTTTACCCAAAATCTAACCATCGAAGAAAGCCTCGTTTTCAAACTTGTGCAAGAGCATTTACGCTACCAGTTGCCGGCAAGGCTCTTTAAGAACTTCAGTCCGCTTTTTGAATCTGCGCAACAAAAACTTGATTCAAATATCGGCAAAATCTCCAACGAAGGACGCTGGACCAACAAAGTAGCGGTGGTTCCTAATTCATTACCCTTCATGCCTCCGGTCGTTAAACCCCGAATTTTTGAAGCGGTTAGCCAAGCTCTTTTTGAAAATCGACAGCTTGAAATTGAGTATCGCAATGCAAAGGGCGAACGCAAGACTCATATTGTCAATCCATTGGGGATCGTGCAGCAAGACCCCCGCTTGTATTTAGTCTGCAACTTTGTGGGACATACCAACGAACGACATATCGCTCTGCACCGTATCCTAAATGCGACGAAGCTTTCTATTGAGGCGCAAGGATCAGAAAGATTCAAGATTGCGAATTACGTTGCCAGTCGGCATTTCAACTACACAACAGACGAAAAACACATTGTCCGCTTGACGCTTGTCTTTAATAGTCCAGAAACCAAGCTCAACTTGGAAGAGTCGCCTTTTAATCAAACACAGACCATTACCATTGAGCCTGATGGAACCTTTAAATTGCAAGTGGTCATCGAAGATTCTTTGCTTTTGGATGGTTGGATTAACACATGGCGCGATCGGGCAGGCATTATATCGGTTCAAAAAGAACTACTTGAGTCTGTTTCGACCAAAGAATCGCATTAAGAAGTGCTTGCTTCAATCGAATACTGAAGTAGGGTCCACTAGCATCGCCTCAATGAATTAATAGGGAGATTGTTATGTCACGCAATTTGGATGCATGTAAACAAGCAATGGTGTATTTGGAAATTCTTCGCTGTATGAGCAAACATTCCAAACGGACATGCGAAGAGATTCTCAATATGCTGCTTGCACGTGGCATACATATTGAACTCTTGACACTTCAACGCTATCTGAAAAAGTTATCGGAATCCGATCCAGCTTATATCGAGCGTGACAACAGCTCTAAACCATTTGGCTACAAATTCAAAACAACGGCCTCTTCTTTCGTTCAGAACCTCACAATTGAGGAAAGCCTCTTGTTTAAGCTTGTGCAGGAACGGCTGCGCTATCAACTTCCGTCAACACTGTTTAAAAATTTCAGTCCTCTTTTCGAAATGGCCCAACAAAAGCTCGACTCTAATCTAGGACGCGCCTCTCGTGAGGGGAAGTGGACAAACAAAGTGGCGATTGTTCCCAATTCGTTACCCTTGATGCCGCCTCCGGTGAAATCCAGAATTTTTGAAATCGTTAGTCAGGCTTTATTTGAAAATCGACAGCTAGAAATTGAATATAAAAACGCCAAGCAAGACGTAAAGCGCCACATTGTCAATCCGTTGGGGATTGTCCAACAAGAGCCACGCCTATACTTAGTGTGCAACTTTGTGGGTCATGACAATGAGCGACATATTGCGCTTCACCGCATTACAGAGGCAATTAAGCTTCCCAATGAAGCAATGATTCCACCCGAATTTAAGATTGACGAATATGTCTCCGGGCGTCATTTCAACTACAGTGGAGATGATCCTCAGTTTGTCCGCTTAACATTGGTGTTTAGTAACCCGGAAACTAAACTCAATCTTGAGGAATCACCTTTTAACAAAACACAACACATTGAGAACCAACCTGACGGCCGTTATAAGCTCACGGTTATCATTGAAGACAGCTTGCTTTTAGACGGCTGGATCAAAACTTGGAAGGAGATTGCAGGAATCTCTTTCATTGAAAAAGTTTCTGTCCAAAACATGGAGGGATAGTCAAAATGATTACAACTGCAATTCAAAGGGGTAACTCTGTTTACGTGTACGAAAAATCCCGCATTCTGTTTACACGTATAGGAGAGCTAGTTGGTTTTACCAGTTCCACGGTGTCCATCAAACGCAATCGCACAATTTATGTCTACAACGAACGGGGTGGGATCATCAGTACGCATTTGGTATAGAGGACTTTGAGCCACTAAGGAAAGACATCTCTACGAGATTCAATGCCGCATAGAGAGGAAAAACACTATTTTGTCAAATTACTGACAATTTTTGATTTTGACTCTAAGTGCTTCTCTGATGGCTAGGTTGAAGACTCTTGAAAGAAAATTAAACTTTCTGGAGCCTTTTGTTGATTTAAAACCGGTGGTAACAAATTTAGGAAAGCATTTTCGATTGTGAAGTAAGGAGCCATTCCTGCCAGTTTGGTCACCTTCGGCTTCTAAACAGATGAACTTGCATTACTTTTTCAAAATACGACATAAAATGCCACTAACTGTTTAAGCTCATGCGGCATTCGGACTAAACATTTACTCTGATTGCAGTATTCGACACCTACCTTGATTTAAAAACCCACGTCTAACTATTTCTATTTAGTTGATGAACTACCGCGCACTTACGTGTACGGTTTCTTGGGAACGTATCCCCAATTCTAGCCATTGACGACTATCCGCACCTG
>ERZ779866.1510-NODE-1510-length-23337-cov-3.465639_pt1 | contig 23337 bp, 21 predicted proteins | sample MGYA00511248_ERZ779866 | MGnify/ENA primary metagenome ERZ779866 (study PRJEB29588, sample SAMEA2155758) | human gut metagenome | biome: human gut; feature: human-associated habitat; material: faeces | place: Denmark | collected 2008/2010 ... | reverse complement strand
AGCCTTTGCCGGAAAGGCTTCATCTTAATTTTTTATCTCGGAAAGTCGAGATAGTTAGTTTTAAAAAATAAGTTTGCTTCAAACAATAGCATCACTTCAGAAATTATGACAACATGGGATGTTTATTATAATTATGCTCAGAAACAAATTGTTAGTTACTCCTTGGCTTGACTTATTAACAAATTAAAATACCCATAACTTAGAAAAATTCTCATAAAAACTGCAAAACATAAGCGATATCTAATAAAAACTTAAAACTAATCCCAAAAAATATAAATAGATTTTAGGAAACATGAAATTAGGTTAAGATCTTTCTAGCAAAGAGTCTGAATTATAATTTATCTATCAGCAATTTTATGTTGAAATTAAAATTTTTCTCTCACTATTGATTCATAGAGTAAACAATCTTTAATAAATGGTAATCCAGCATTCAATTTCTGAATAGGAAATTTATCTTTTATCTCTTTATAAAGATTTTCTGAAAATTTGTTTGCCGCATAACGATGTAGAATATGACATTTTGCATCTGAAGGGAACAACGCCATTTTATTATAAATTGGAGAAAATTCAGCTGTTCTTACTAAGAAATCAAATACAATTTGATACATAAAATAATCTAGCTCAGATAAGTTCTCTTTTTCAAGAATTTCAAATAACTTATACGCAAAAACACCTAAAAAATAATTATCTTTTTTTGCAGAAATAAAACTACTTAAAACTCTAACTTTATAATCATTATCCCAACAAAAATATGCCGGATCATATATTTCAAACTCTTTATAATCTGCAGGCTTTTTTCCTCTAACATAGAAAAAAACATCTTCATCTAAAATCTCTTGCGGAATTTTATTAAATAAAAAGATCGTAAAATCACACCAAATTCCACCATATAAAAACAACAAAAGCGTTCTAAATAAATCACTAAGTCCGGCAATTCTTTTATTTTGTATAAATTTTTCTACAATGTTTTGTAATTTTGGACCAAAATTAATGTAATCATGAACCGTATCAAAATCTAAGACAATATGATTATCTTTATAGTACCTGTCTACTGACAAATAGCTCATTTTATGAACAGGCGACCAATTACTCCCATTTTTTACAGCCTTTTCTAAAGATGCGCCTTGATGCCAATATTGAAAAACAGGAACTGAAATTACAAGCTTTTCATGTTGAGGCAAAAGCTCATTTTTTAACTGCATTACCTCAACATAAGTCGGAATAGTCGGATACTTTTTACAAATAATATCGTAAGTATTATTCTGAGATCTCTTTGCCCTTGCCAGACGCATTGAACATCTTAATCTTTTGTCAAATAATTTTGCATCTCTTTTGTACTTATACCAAAAAGGCTTTAAATCAACACTGTAGCTAGGTTTTTGTTCAATGCTCATGTTTTTACATTCTCTTAGCCGATTGCACTCTGTCTAAATCATTTAATTTAGCAATCATTCTATTCATTGACTCGACATTGACAATCATCATGTCAATATCAATTATCGACAAATCTTTTGAGCGATCAATATGAGAGCGTACACCTAACACATTAATCTTTTCATTGGCTATGATGGTCGTTACGTCTCTTAAAAGACCTGAATAATCCTGGGCTACCACTTTTACGGTTATCGTATAACCGCCGGCTGACGTATTACTGCCCCACTCTGCAGTAACCACTCTTTCAGGATTTTTTTCTTTAAGCTCTGCAAAAGTACTGCAATCTGCTCTATGAATCGAAATGCCTCGACCTTGAGTTACAAAACCGGCAATCGCATCCCCCGGAATCGGCTGACAGCATTTAGCAATATGCGTCATTAAATTACCGACACCGTCAACTATAATGGCACCTTTATGCTGCTTTCTTTTATTAAGTAAAGAGGCATTTTTAGTTGCCATCAAATCATCAATGCCGATTTCTTTTTCAGCAACTTTATTTTTTAAAACGCGTTCTTCAAGGTAGCTTATGATCTGATTTAATTTAATGTCACCGGCACCTACGCCTGCGTAAACATCATCAACCGTTTTAACGTTAAAACGTGACAATTTATCTTTAATTAAAGATGCTACCTGATCTTTATTTAAATTAAGCTCATGGCGTGAGACTTCTTTTTCAATTAAATCAGAGCCTTCTTCAACATTTTTATCATGATCGACTTTTCTAAACCAGGATAAAACTTTCGCGCGGGCTTTTGCCGTGCGTAAAAATCCGTTGTCAGGATTTAACCAATCTCGTGAAGGATTAGGATTTTTCTGCGTGATAATTTCAACCTGCTCACCGGTATTAAGCTTATAAGTATAAGGGACGATACGTCCGTCAACTTTAGCTCCGATACAGCGATGTCCTACCATAGTGTGAACTTGATAAGCAAAATCAAGAGGAGTTGATCCTGTAGGCAAATCAACTACTTCACCTCGCGGTGTAAACACATAAACGCGATCTTCAAAAACCTGGGTACGAAACTCATCAAGAAGAGCACCGGACTCAACCATGTCATCGCGCCAAGCAAGAAGCTTACGCAGCCAATTGATACGCTGCTCAACACCTGATCCTTGACCTGAGCCTTCCTTATATTTCCAATGCGCAGCGACACCAAGCTCTGCCATCTGATGCATGGCTACAGTGCGAATCTGAATCTCTACGGCTTTATGCCCATCGCCGTAAACTACTGTATGAATTGACTGATAACCGTTGGGTTTAGGATTTGCAATATAGTCATCAAACTCACTTGAGATATGATGCCATCTTGTGTGAATAATACCTAAAGCAGCATAACAATCCTGAAGTTTTTCAAGAACAACACGCACGGCGCGAACGTCATATAGCTCATTAAACTCAAGATGCTTTTTCTGCATTTTGCGCCAAATGCTATAAATATGCTTGGGACGTCCGTAAACTTCACCGTGAATACCCGAGCTTTCGAGTAGCTCTTTTAATTCTTTTACAAAGTTTTCTATATATCTTTCACGATCAATACGCTTTTCATCAAGCTTATTGGCAATATCTTTATAAATATCAGGATGCAGGCAGCGAAACGCTAAATCCTCAAGTTCCCATTTAAGCTGACCAATACCTAAGCGGTTAGCAAGAGGCGCGTAAATATTTGCAATTTCTTTAGCAATTAAATTACGGGTTGCTACATCAGCATTTTTTGCCGCCCTTATTACCGCAATACGCTCGGCAAGCTTAACTACCACCGCCCTTACATCATCAACCATGGATAAGAGCATGCGGCGAACTCTATCTACCTGCTGATCGGTGGTTTTATCCGAATTTAAATTCTGCAGGAAGCGAATTGCTTCCATATCCTTTACGCTATGTAAAAGCTTACAAATGCTTTGCCCGAAAGTTTCCTTAATTTCTTCGTCATTTAAAATTTTCTTTTCATAAGCAGGATACAAAAACGCTACCTGATAAGATTCAAGATCCATGCTTAAGGTAAGTAAAATCGAGACGATTTCAGCAGTTAAACGTGAGTAATTATCTATGACAGTTTTATCAGTTGCATGCATCTTATCTAAAACATAAAGGTAAGTGCGGTGCAGAATATCTTTTTCACTTGCAGGCAGATCTAATCTTTCACCCCAAGTTTCAAAATTAAACGAGGCACTATGAGTTTCACGTAAAGCGACCACTTAGATTTTCCTCACAAAGAAAAAACAGTCATTAGCTCAATATGGGACGTACGCGGGAACATGTCAAGAGCTCCCCATGCAGTTATTTTATACCCTGATTTAATTAATTCACGAATATCGCGTGACGCAGCTAAAGGATTGCACGAAATCATTACAATCTTTGGAGTTTTAAGTTTTGAAACAAACAAAGTGGCACGTTTTGCGCCCATACGCCCCGGATCTAAAACCACGACATCGTATTTGATTTTTGCCCATTGCTGTTTTTCAAACTCATCCTCAAGATCGGCAACTGCAAATTTAGCGTTTTTAAGATTGTTTAACTCTGCATTCTTTTGCGCATCTTTAATCATTGATGACACGATATCAATGCCAAGGACTTCAGCTCCTTCTTTTGCCAAAGGCAAAGTAAAATTGCCAAGGCCACAGAAAAGATCTAAAACTTTCATGTTAAGCTGCGGTTTTACCGCATCTAAAACCAGATTTATAAGATCTTTATTTACTTCTTTATTAACCTGCACAAAAGCTGTAGGTTTACAAATGATTTTACAGTCAGAAGCGTTTATAAAAAGATTATCAGCGTTATCCGTAAGTAAAATTTCACGAACTTGTTCACTTGAATCAATTTCATGTTGGTAAGGAATACCGACGCTTATCACATAAGAATTATCTTTACCAAAAGAGCTAATAAGTTCTAAATCAGTATCAGGAAGATTTTCAGTTACCCTTAAAAAGATACCTAATGCTCCGTCTGAATCTATAAATTCAAGATGACCTAAATTACGCTTACCCTGAAGCTTATTTAAAAGATCAACAATTTTAGGAATTGCTTCATTGATTCTTTCACTTAAAACCTTGCAGGTTGTAAATGAAACTAATTTTTGCGATTTTCCTTCTCTAAAACCGACCGTAACTTTGCCATGATCGATACGAATCGCCAGACGACAAGCGCGGCGATAATTTAACGCATTGCTTTTTACAATAAAAGACGGAGTTTCATTAAGCAAAACTCCTGATTTTTTTAAAAGCTGATAAAGGCCTTTTACTTTATAAGACAAGAGCTCATCTTCTTTTACATAAGCTAAAGGGCATCCGCCGCAATTTTCTTCAAGAGGGCATTGAGATTTAGCTCTATTATCTGATTTATAAATATACTTTGTTACTTTTGCTTCACCGATTTTATCTTTAACCATAACAGGTGACACACGGGCTTTTTCACCCGGGATTAAATTAGAAATAAACCATGTTTTATTATCTTTTTTTGCAACACCGCGTCCTTGCAAATCTAAATCTATGCATTCAACTTCAAAAGCTTTTTGCGTAACTGTTTTTGCTTTAGGTTTATAAAAAGTAACCATTTATTTATCCTTTGACTGTAAAAACGCCCGATAATAAGCACGGCTTTTTATTTCTTTATTATTTAATAGCATTGATAAAGCTTTATTCGTAATTTTTTGTGCACATTTTAAAACATCAATGCTTAGATATTGCTTATTTAAAAGCATGATAAGCTTTTCGCCCAGAAAAACTTCAGAAAAATCCACAGATTCAGAGACTGATTCATAATCGGAAATTTTAATAAAACCGATATCAGGCAAAAAATGGTAAAAAGAACCTAATTGCAAAGCATTGCCGTCTTTATCTTCAAAACGTATTCCGTAACCCAAAGAATCTAAAAGTGCAAATTCAAACTCACGTAATGCCTTATCTAAGACCGTTTTTTCAGAAATACCTTTTAAAGACTCAAGATAAGAGGCAAATAATTTAGGATCGGAGTCCTTGCTTTTATATAAATAATATAAAAGCTCATTTAAATATGATGCGCAGAAAACTTCAGGAACGGAAAAAGAAATAAGCTCGCCACTCGGTTCAACATCATAAACTTGCCATAAATCAGATTTTCCCTGCTTAAATGACACGTTAAGAGGGAAAAACGGCTGCAGTAAATATTTAAAAGGAGAACGTCCCGTTTTTACTCTTTTTGCAATTGCCGAAACCCTGCCATGATTTAAAGTAAAAAACTCGACAAGTAAACTATGCTCTTGATATTCTCGCGAGTGAATCACAAAGGCAGGGCTTGGTGGCAATAAGGTCAACATCAGACCTATTTATCCTCAAAATCAGCGTAACCAAGACTCTTTAAAGCACGCTCGTCATCAGCCCATCCGGCTTTGACTTTAACAAAGAGATTTAAAAACACTTTGCAGTCAAAAAGCTTTTCCATATCAATGCGGGCATCAGTACCTATTCTCTTGATACGTGAGCCACCAGCTCCGATAACCATTTTCTTTTGTCCTGCACGCTCAACTAAGATCACAGCACTGATTCTAAGCAGATTCTCTTCTTCTTTAAATTCTTCAATCTCAACTGTCGCACTATACGGAAGCTCATCTCCCATCTGACGCATCAGTTTCTCACGGATAAGCTCAGCTGCCATAAAGCGGGACGACCTGTCGGTAATGCTGTCCTCAGAAAAGCAATGTGGGCCTTCAGGCAAGGACTCAAACACAAGTTTTTTAAGATCGTCTAAATTAGTTGAACGTAAAGCTGAAACAGGAACAATTGCTTTAAAGTTTACTCTCTTACTTAAGCGTTCAATTAAAGGCAGCAGTGTTGTTTTATCATGTACTTTATCAATTTTGTTGATAACTAAAACCACTGGAACATTGGTATTTTCAATTTTTGAAAATACCATTTCATCATCATCCGTCCATAACGTGGCATCAACTACCAACAAGATAAGCTCAACATCACCAAGCGCACTTTCGGCTGCTCGATTCATTAAACGATTAATAGCTCTTTTTTCTTCTTTATGTAGTCCTGGGGTGTCAACAAATACCGCCTGATACTCACCTTGTGTATCAATACCCAAAACACGATTACGGGTGGTCTGCGGACGACGCGAGGTAATACTTACCTTCTGTCCTATAAGATGATTCATCAAGGTCGACTTTCCGACATTGGGTCGACCGATAAGAGCTACAAAACCGAATTTTGAGCTATTCACCATGAAGATAACCTTTTGAATACTTAAATTTTCAAATTAAAAATAATGTGAATTATAATAGCATATAGTGTTTTATACCTATCATATTAGTTAGTCGAAGAGAAAACAATGCTGCCTATTTTTCTTGTAAGTCTTGAACACCATCAAAATCGTCGTGATAAGGTTTTTGCCGGTTTACAAAAATACGGCATTAATGATGCTATTTGGTTTCCGGCCGTTAACGGCAACAAAGAAGATTTAAGTAAATTTAATATCGATCGCACCAAGCATCAAAGATTTTGGCATAACAGTATTTCCTGCTGTTCATATAACCGTGTTTATTCTAACGGTGAGTACGGCTGCGCTCTATCTCATTTACATCTTTATCAAAAAATCGTCGATGAAAATATCGCTGTTGCTTTAATTATTGAAGATGATGTAGTTCCGCTTAATGCAGATGTCGCTGCGTTTTTAGAACAAATAAAAGATGTTCAAGAAAAAACTGGATTTGAGATCCTCTTTTTAGATTATGAAGATAAACTCAATTCCTTTAGCAAAGAGACAATTTCTTTTGGCAACATTCAAGTAAAGAGGATCGGAATTCCCAACTGGGATTGGCTTTTTAATCGCCGCAAAAATGTTTACAGAACATCTGCATACATCATTACCAAAGAAGGAGCTAAAAAGCTTTTAGCTAAAGGCTATCCGGTAAGAATGCCTGCTGATATTTTGTCAGGACTTATTGCCTACAATAAGCTTAATGCATGGAAAACTCTTCCCATTACATTCATCCCGACAGGAGAGCCGTCACAGCTTCAAAGATTCACCACTCTTCCTGAAAATCAAAAATCGTGGCTTAGAAAAAACCTAACCCTAAAAAATTTAAAACGGGTCTTAAAATCACTTTTTAGCAGTCAAAAAGTCTAACAAATGCTGTGCCGCAACTTGTTCGGCACGGCGTTTTGACGATCCTTGTCCTGAGAACGTCTCACTAAACCCTTCAACGCATACCTCAACGGTAAACACCTGATCGTTATCTGTTCCCGAGATATTTACTACTTTATACTGCGGCAATGGTTTATGCTGTGACTGAAGTAACTCTTGCAGCGAAGATTTCGGATCTTTTTGATTGATTTTAGGGTTTATAGTTTTTAAACGGCTATGGAACCAGCTTAAAACGATTTGTCTTACCGTATCAAACTCTTCACCGCTGTCTAGATACATAGCGGCAATCACCGATTCAACTGCATCGGCAAGAAGCGAATCGCGGCGCGCGCCACCGGTTTTAAGTTCGCCTGGACCCAATCTCAAGCAATTACCAAGCCCAAACTCACGGGCAAGCTCAGCAAGAGTCGTTTCACGTACCAAGGATGAACGCATCCTTGTTAAATCACCTTCAGGATTATGCGGAAACATCTCATAAAGCTTTTTAGCTATCACCATACCTAAAATTGAGTCACCTAAAAACTCAAGTCTTTCATTGTGCACGGGACCAAAGCTTCTGTGTGTTAACGCCTGCTCAAGCAATGACAGATTCTGAAAGGCATAGCCTATGGTAATTTCCAATTGATGTAAGGCAAAGATATTTTTAGTTACAGCCATCTTTTACTCCTTAATCAATTCCGCCTATACGGGAGAAACGAATTGAGCTTGGAATAAAACTTGGCAATATATCATCAGGCCCGTTATTAAATTCAAAAGAAAGCCAAATGCCTATGGTTTTACCGATTAGATATTCTTCAGGCACAAACCCCCAGAAACGGCTATCACGGCTATTGTCGCGATTATCACCCATGACAAAATAATGACCTTCAGGCACAATCCAAGAGCCTAAAGTGGAGCCGGGCTGCCTATAGTAGTACTGTAAAAATTCAGGTGCGCGGGGATTTATCATCGCCTCATGATTTGCCTTGCCTAATTTTTCTTTAAACAAAATATAGTTTTCCGCAAAGCCAAAACTCTCTTCGCTATATGTCCCGATTTCTTCAACTTCAAGTCCTACAGGGCTGTCGCAGCTGTCGGCAGTACAGGCTTTTCTTAGATAAATTTTCTTGTTGCGGTAAATTACTTCATCACCTGGCACTCCCACCACGCGCTTTATGTAGTCAACGTTAGTGTCCTCAGGGTATTTAAACACCACTACATCGCCGCGCTCAGGCTTTCCCGTCTCAATTAAAGTTTTATTGGTTAAAGGATCGCGTATACCGTAACTCCATTTAGTCACGGCGATAAAATCTCCTGACAAAAGAGTCGGCATCATCGAACCAGACGGAATGCGAAACGGCTCGATGAAAAAGGAGCGAAATAAAAACACGAATAAAATAATGGGAAATAAAGATGCTATCTGTCCTAAAAGACCGGTCGGCTCCATAAGCTTTTTAAGCTCTTTTTTGTCAGCATCAGGCTTTGCCTTTAAAAAAGCTTCTTTATTTAACTTGCGCTTTGGCCGCAGCTTAAAAAAGTCATAGAAAAAAGCCGCTCCCGTAACTACGGTAGCTATTAATAAAATCAATGCAAAGGTATTCAAGTTTTACTCCTTTCCGACTTTAAGGATGGCAAGGAAGGCTTCCTGCGGCACTTCTACGCGACCTAACTGCTTCATGCGCTTTTTACCTGCCTTCTGCTTTTCAAGAAGCTTGCGCTTACGGGTGATGTCACCGCCATAGCATTTTGCCAACACGTCTTTTCTTAAAGCTTTAACCGTACAGCGGGCAATGATTTGACCGCCGATTGCCGCCTGAATGGCGATATCAAACATCTGACGGGGAATAAGCTCTTTCATCTTTTCAACTAAAGCGCGACCGCGGGACTGCGCAATTGAGCGGTGCACGATAATGGCAAGAGCGTCAACACGTTCATTGGCAATAAGGATATCAACACGCACCAAATCCCCGCGCTCAAAGCGTTTAAAACCGTAATCAAGTGAGGCATAACCGCGAGATACGGACTTTAACCTGTCAAAGAAATCAAGCACGACTTCAGACATCGGCAGTTCATAAGTAAGGGCCACCTGATCGCCGTGATAAACCATTGAGGTCTGCACGCCGCGTTTTTCCTGACATAAAGTCATAACGGGTCCGACATAGCCTGTCGGCATCAGCATGCGGCATTCGGCAATCGGCTCACGGATTTCTGAAATGTTGCTTATAGGCGGCAATGCTGCCGGGCTGTCAATATGAATTATTTCCCCTGAGGTTAAAAGGATTTCATAAACCACGGTAGGCGCCGTGGTAATAAGATTTAAATTGTACTCACGCTCAAGACGCTCCTGGATGATTTCCATATGCAGCATACCAAGGAAGCCGCATCTAAAGCCAAATCCTAAGGCCTGTGAATTTTCAGGCTCAAAAAACAAGGAAGCGTCATTTAAGGAAAGCTTGTCAAGCGCATCTCTAAAAGCGTTATAGTCATCGGTGTCAACCGGGAACATTCCGGCATAAACCTGAGGCTTGGCCTTTTTAAATCCGGGCAAAGGTGCTTCAGCGGGATTTCTAGCATGAGTGATGGTATCGCCAACCGGTGCGCCGTGAATGGTTTTGATACCGCAGACTACCCAACCTACTTCACCGCAGTTTAAGACATCGACGTCAACGCGCTTAGGAGTTGAAATACCAAGACGCTCCACGTCCCAATTCTGACCCGTGCTCATGACTTTAATTTTATCGCCTTTTTTTAAGGTGCCGTTTTTAACGCGCACCAAAGACACGACACCTAAATAATCATCAAAGTATGAGTCAATGATTAAAGCCTGAAGCGGAGCGTTCGGATCTCCTTTTGGCGGAGGAACAGTTGCAACCAGACGCTCAAGAACATCAATAACGCCGACGCCGGTTTTAGCACTGCAGCGACAGGCATCATGAGCTTCAATACCGACGATATCTTCAATTTCATCAATTACTTTGTCAGGATCGGCTGCCGGCAAGTCAATCTTATTTAATACGGGAATTACCTCTAAATTAAGATCGATTGCCTGATAGCAGTTAGCAAGAGTTTGAGCCTCAACTCCCTGTCCTGCGTCAACTACAAGTAAAGCGCCTTCACAGGCAAAAAGCGAACGGGACACTTCGTAAGAAAAGTCAACATGACCCGGGGTGTCGATGAAGTTTAATTCATAAACGTTATTATCTTTTGCTTTATATTTTAAAGTCACCGCCTGAGCTTTAATCGTAATGCCGCGCTCACGCTCAATATCCATCGAATCAAGGACCTGAGACTGCATTTCACGCTCTGTAAGGCCGCCGCATTCTTGGATAAAGCGATCGGACAGCGTGGATTTGCCATGATCGATATGGGCAATAATGGAAAAGTTACGAACGAAGCTCTGATTGTAAGCAGTTGACATAAAAAACCTTATAAATCGCGATCAGCTGAATTTTTTATTTTAAATTTTAGAAATAATTTTACTATTTAAGCGCATTAGGCACGTCTGCCGCAGCGCAGCAAGATTTTATCAAATCATAAAGAAAAATAAGCGTTTTTCTATGAAAAAGCCATGCCTTTTTACGCTTATTTTTTCATTTTTACTTTTTAGCTCAGGAGCGGGGCAATTCTGACAAAACCGACTCGGCAAAAAGTATCGGAATTTCACCGACTACGGCATATTCATAATCCCCTGAATTTTTCCTTAAGATACTTATCGTACCGTTGGTTAAAGCAGGGATAACTACCGAGGTCTTGGCGTTTTTATAGACTCTAAAAGTTGTAAGCCCGTCAGAGAAAAGCTGATACGGAACCAACACTCCGTTATCTTCAATTTCACCTGTCTCAACGAGCTTATATTCTTTGGGAATATTAAGCTCAGGCCAAATTTTAGTAAAAGTGTTTGTATCTTCCTTATTATCAGAAGAATTGTGTCCGTTTAAATTATCAAAAACGCTTAAATCAAGATTTAAGCCGTCAACGGGGCTTGCGGAATTTACGGTGATTATTGAAATTATGCCTGAATTTGGCGATAACACCGCAAGCTCTACCGGCATCGCGCTGACATCATCTTTAGCAATTAAATAGCCGTAACGGTATGAATCTTTAGGAGCAAGGCGAATTAAGCTTACCCTTTGACCTGCAACACGCGTTCTGCCGGTTAACACGCAAGAAAAACCGTTTAACTTGGTGTCAGGATTAAAAAGCCTGTCCCAAATTAAAGTCTGATGCCAGGTAAGCGGTCCTGCGTATTCCTTATCCTGATTAAAATCAAAACCAACATCGCCTTTTAAGGCATAGCCGCGGATTTCACCGTTAAGATTTTCCCAATAGGAAATGCTTTTATTGTCTTTATAAATATGCAGCAAGCGGTGCAATGTCATGCCGGAACTGTTTGACACGCCTACCGTCATTTGATTTTCGGCTTTTAAATAACTGCCGCGCAATTCATTAAAAGCATTAAAGCATTTATCCTCTTCCGTCTCGGCAAAAACATTTGAGGCACAGAAAAAAGTAAGGAGCATTAAAGCTCCTTTTACTAAAAAACGTTTAATCATATATTTAAGCAACCGTTATTTTAAAGCGGTATTAAGCACATAGCCTTTTACATATGAATTGACGCGCTCAATTTCCTTTTGACGCAGCTCTTCAAGCTGCTTGGCGCTTAACTGTCTGTGCTCTGCAACAGTGGCATCCTCACGAGGTACCTGATTCATATGAATGACGGCTTCATGATCGTCACTTTGGAAGCTTGCAAGATTCAAACTGCCGACGGCGCCCATAGTATTGGTGGATGCAGGCTCGATTACGCCGGACATTTCTCCTGCGCTGTATGTTTGCCAACCGACAATGGTAACCATGGCAACGGAAGCTGCAACGGCAATTTGAGTAAAGTATAAAGAAACTTTCTTAAAGAAGGCAGGAACCTTAAAGGTTGACATATCGGGGGCTTCTTTAGGCTGCTCTTCAAGTACTGCCTCTTCCTTAACATCATTAGCAATTGCCGCCATTACATTATCGGCAATTGACATATCGACTTTTTCAGGAAGTTCATCACGTAAAGCGCTGCCGATTAAAGACCAATTCTCAAGATGAGATTTCATTTCCTCATTGTTAAGATTAAGCTCCTTGGTAAATTCTTCTCCGTCATAAACCTCGGAAAGCTTTTCTAAATCGACTATGTTACGCTTAGCGTCTGTCATATAAATTCTCCTCAGTTGCCTGAGATTTTTGCCATTTGTTCTTCAATGAACTGTCTGGCTCTAAAAATTCGTGATCGAACCGTGCCGATCGGAGTTTTCATGATTTCGGCAATCTCATCATAAGACTTGCCTTCTATTTCCCTAAGCATGATTGCCTGCTTAAGGTCGCTCGGCAGTTCGTTTAAAGCTTTAAAAATCACTCTTTTAAGCTCATCCGACTCAATAAGTCGATCAGGAGACTCATTGGAGGTTAAAACTCCTTGCGTGTCTTGAGATTCAAACTCCGGTGCATCTACGTCTACAGCGTAGCGATGCTTTGAGTTGCTCTCAAGAAAGCTCTTTGCCGTGTTGACCGTAATACGGTAAATCCACGTATAAAAAGAGCACTCTCCTCTAAAACTGCCTATTGCTCTATACGCTTTAATAAAAGCTTCCTGAGCTATATCGCTAGCGTCTGCCTGATTATTCGTAAACTTTAAAGCGACGTCGCGAATTTTGTGCTGATACTTGATAACCAACAGGTTATAAGCTTGGGAATTGCCTTTTTGGACCTGTTCAACGATTAGAGCATCGTTTTGCGCTTTGTCGTTAAACATCTGATTTTCCATCAATCCAATTCCTACACACTATTTAAGACCGGGAGAATTAAAAAAAGTTTCAAAAAAGTTTTCAAAGTATACAAAAATTTATATATAGAGGGAAAGAAAACTCTAAAACAAGTGGTAAGAAGCGCCTCCACAAGTGCGGAGAAAACTCTTCCATTGCAAATAAATTACATAGTTAAACAGAAACACCTCCGCATACGCGGAGAAAACACTTAATTTAAATAATTATACGCATATTCTGATATGTGTTTATTTTTTATTCAAATTTTTAAAGAGCAAAAGCGAAGACATGAAAAATGTTAACCACTAGATTTGTTGATTAATTTTAATCCGCAAAAATCTATAAAAGGGCTTGGTTTTAAACTTTTTTCTCTGACTTTATAAAATGGAGATTTATTTGTATCCCGGATCGCTATTAACTCTGAATCCGAGGTGCAGTATGTCCAAATATAATCAATAATTTTTTCGGCACAAAAATCTTTAACGCTTGAGACAAAAATTCCCGGATGAATTTCAATAAACCACAGTTTTAGTTTTCCTCTAACCGCATCAGGAATATTTTTTGAAATTAAAACAACCATGCCGCATCACTCCATAATATAAGCAAGATCTTTTTGCATAACATTCAAAACATCCGTTTCAATGCATCTTTCAATAAAAGCATTGACAATAGTGCTTCTTTCTTCACTGCGATATTTAACCGGCCAGGAAAAAGCCAAATCAATACATAAATTTTCTTTATATAAGTCGGCAAGATCGTACGTGAGAGGCAACGGACTTCCCTTATGAATAAATCCGATATAAGGCGAATAGCCCATAGAAATTATCGTTGATGTTACAAGTCCGTACAAAAAGGCATTAAATTGAGTAAGACGTCTGTTTATCACATCACTTTTTGAATATTTACCGGGAACATATGAACGACCTTGCCAAGGTACATCATACTGCAGAGATTTTAAGCGATATAACTCTTTTACTCTGCTTCCCTCAAGTCCCATCAATTCTTGTAAAGATTTAGCGGATAAATCAACGTCTTTTATTCTATAGGCAAATAATTTTCTAGCAACTTCAAGTGACTTTTCAGCATGAAACGCATATGCACATTGCTTTTGCATACCTCTACTGTCATGAGTTGGTGAAACTGATACGGCGATAGAATGAAGGCAATCTTCGCCTACCCAGCATAAATTACAATTACATGAGGCCAATACTTTACTTGCCTCATGAGTAACAGAAGTCCCGGGGCCTAAAAAGATTGCCGATATTGTCGCTGCAGGAATATGGATAACATTACAGTCACAATCAATCCACTTCACACTGCTATCATCAACTTCAAGTCGTCCTCTTTCAAGATAAATTAATGGAAATCTATCTTTTACTTGAGGGAAAAAGTTGTGATCAACTTTAATAAAAAGACGTTGCTTCGTAAAATTAATCCTCTTTTTTAATTATTGACACATAACGGTTAGCGTAGCTTTTACGTCGACCAAAAGAAACGGGAACGTCATTTAAAAGCATGACATCACAGTCATCACAATTTTTCTCCTCGACAACGGAAAAATCCTCCTTCAATTTTTTAATCTCAGCTAGCTGCCGAAGTTTTTCTAACGCTTCCTCCTTACTATTAAAAATTCCTTGCGCTATAAATTCCGTAGGGATATAGGCCTTACGACCCAAATACAAATCCCACTTAGGATTTTGCAATGCTCTATATACTGTTTGTGCCAAATCCTTTTCATACTCTAAAAAAACGGCAAATTTTCCGTTTTGTATAGCATAGCGATAAGTAAGCACGGCTCCGGAGCCCACAGGTTTAGTTCCGTCGCTTTTTTTAGGGATCATCAGATTTTCAAACGGATCGCTTTCATCATAATTTGTGCCTATTGTTTGAAAATCGCGCATTATAAGACAAAGCCCCTGCTCCGTTTTGTCATTGAACTTATTTTTATACGCCTTAACCTCCATTGTTGAAGATGCTAATTCCTTTAAAAAATCGTCCTTAGGATCCTTTTCACCTAAAGCACAGCATATAAGGCCGATGACTCCTGATTTTGTCGGGAAGGGAAGCGTTTCCCTAACCCCGAATTTGGAGTCATAGCCCCAGCTTTGCAAAGGGCCTTCAAACCATAAAAGTAAAACAGATTTCGGCATTTGACACCTTTATTTAATTTGTGCCTGCAAATCGGCAATTAAATTATCTAAAGAATAAGTAGCATCAATACCCCACTCAAACTCTGCCTCTTCATTAAATAAAGAACCGATCATCGCTTTTTTATCGTCTAAAAACTTATTTAACGCTTCAATGCTCGGCTTAAGGAATCCTGAACCTTTAGCTTTAACAGCTTCTTCAAAAGACACTTGTAATGACTGGCCTTTGCGGACTAGTACTTTTGCATAATCCCAGACACACAATCCTGCATGAGTATGCTGTTTAGCAGGAGGAACAGCCAAAAACAAAGCCTGGACAAAATATTTAACGCAATTTTGCAAGTCTTGAACTGAAGATTCATCAAGCTCGGTAATAGCCAATGATTGAGCCAATTGATTTAAATCAAGGTTTACATATCTATAGTAAGTTCCTGAATTAAACTCACCTACTCCCATGAAGGTTGAACCGGTTGATTCACTATCATCTGCAACTGCCGTAAAGAAATCCAACTCTGTTTCTGCTTTATGAGTTGTAATTGCATGGGCCACACAGCAAGCGGCTTCTACATTTAAATCAGGGGCTTTTGCGACCATTCTGCCAAATAAAGCAATATCAAGAGCTGACAATAAATTTATTTTTTGCTTCTTTCTTTCTTTTAAAAAAGCATCAATTTTTATCTTTTCTGAAAAATCATTATCTTTTAGTAAATCAACTAAGGTATTAATTTCATCTTCAGTTACAAAAACTATAGCCTTCTTATCAGGAATAATTTGTTCGGCAAGTTTGTGACAAGCTTTTTCTACTTTTTCCTTATCTACAGACAAGTTCTCGCATCTTTTAATTAAAAGCTTTGATAAATTTTCAGTTCTTATACCGATTTTTCCACCTAATTCATGTAATTTAAGGCGAATCGCTCTTTTCCAGCACTGAGAACTGACGCGCGCTCTGACAACTCCGCCGATATTAGCCGTTTTAGGAGATCCGATATCATCACGGTTAAGGCAAGTAACGGGGAATGATTGCAAAATATGAAACTCAATTTTAGGTAAATTCAACATAAGGATCTCCTTATTAATTATCTGAAACCGGAACAAGCTGCATTAAGCCACAGCCGAAACTTTTAGAACGACCGATGCCGTTTCGTACCAAATCTTTTAAAAGTTGAGGATTGTTGGCCGTAAGAACTCCGCTTATTTCACAAACGTTAAGCGTTATTGTCTGGGCATTGTTTGAATTATTGTTACAACGAGGATCAGAACTTAAGTGCTCAAAAATTAATGCCTTAGGAGGAGAAATGAAGCACATATCCTCGTTTAAAGCGCAATCCGTCTTTAATAACCTTTGCTTGAACCAGGCTAAAATTTCATCATGCTCAAATAACGGCACTCTTTTTTCATTCCTACACACGACACAATTAACCAAAGTTTTAAAAGCATATGTTTTATGTTCAAAAAAGCGATCGTTTATTTTTCTGCTTTCCAATACGACATAGCTTTTATATTTATCTTTTAATCTAGGTTTTACCTCAGACACTACCAAAAAGGATTTTTGCCTTTGATTGGAATTATCAAGCCATACCAATCTACCGTGTTCAATCTTATCGAACATGCTGTAAATAAAACGGTGATTTTGTGAAACACCTGACGAGTAACTTTCTTTATGGTTACTCATGCGGACTAAAATTCTGCTTAAAAATAACTCATTGTTTGACGTCATTTTTATCTTCCTTATCTTTTTTATAAAAAGACGAAACGATTTGCAGCTTTACAAAATCTTTATTAAAGTCAAAAGTATTAATCTGTTTTAAGAGACCTGCATAATTGATAAACTGCCCTAAATTACGTGACTCGATAAGCTTTAAAACACTTCTTAAAACTTTACACAGCTCAACTGAGTCTTCACAGCCAACAATTCGTTTTAATCTTGCAATAGCTGCTGCATGTCCCGAATCATTGTCAAAGCTCAGTCTTAAAGCTTCACCTAAAGATAAATCTCCATCCTTAGTTAATTTTTGTCTGACAATCGATGCTCCCACCGTTGCATACGGCAACCAATATTTTTCATATTCAATACCAATTCCGCAGCCTGCAAAAATCTCCATGGCATATAAAGCCGTATTAGGATTTTCCGCATGTCTTAAATGAGCACAAAAACTTCTATTTCCAACGTTATCAAATACCTGCTTTAAAAAGCGCTCTTCCTGTTCCTTACTCATTTATTTAATCTCCGATTTAAAATGCGGACGGTTTTTAACCCAATTTATAAAATCCGCAGAAGATGACGCATGACAATAAGTGTCATAAACTTTCAAGGCAATTTGATTGGTTTTCAATAAAAATTGCTTCATTTCCTCAGACTCCAAGCCACTTTCCATCGCCTTAATGCATTGCTCAGACAATAAATCACACTGCCGCCAATAGTCTTCTTTAGCCGCTTTTACTTGAGGGACATTTTTCTCGGGAAGAAGCTTTGACTTACTGTCGTCTTTTGAACCGCGATTAGAGTAAAACGCAACAATGGATCTTCTTAAATAAAATTCTTTCTTTTCAAGCACATTGAGAACCAAAACCAAATCTTTGTAAAAAGAGTTCCCACGTAAAATGCTTACATTAAACTCCGTATAGCTTTCGACAAAATCATCACTGCCTGAAACCTTTTGCTCTCCGCTGTTGGTTTTTACCTTTAAACCACCTGACCAAATACCGACCATATCTTTTGCAAACGTAGCTCTATCAAAGCAATAAGCTAATAATTTACAGCGCCATTCTGAATTACTTGTTGAATCCAAATAACTTAAAAGAGCCGTAAGATCACGCCACGGTTTTCTTTGCGGATCGGCATTTTTAACTTTTATTCCATTCTTAGGATCTTCCATATAAGTCATAGAGAACGGAACAACACCGTCTTTTTCCGTTAAATGCTTAATCCCGTCGGTACAGGTAATTTCATCGCCATCGATATAGCAAAAACGTACTAATGGCACCAATCGTCCTAAATATGAATACCGCATCACCTCTGCGTCAGGACAATCCTCACCAGTTATATCCAATTCCCAGCAAGGCTTTCCTAAACCGAAAGACAAAATTGCATTCTTTTTAATATCCTCTAATGTAAGCAAATTCCGCATTACGCTGTCGACAACACAAGATCCGACAAAAAATGAGTTTATGGCACCAAAATAACCGAAAAAAGGCGAAACACAACCGCTCGAGGCTTTATTTTTATCTGAAAGCTTACCTTTATAGCCGGGAGTTAACACTATCGAATTGTCAATTCTTTTACCGGCTAAACTTAAAGCTTGAACCATAACCAAAACTTTAGCTTTTTGAGCGTCATTTAATTTTTTATCTACAGAATATTGGGTTAAACAAACCGTATTACCGCATGCTACAAAGGGAATGAAAGCACCTAAAGATGTCTTTTTGGACGAGTTGTATTGGTTCAAAACCGGAAATTGTAAAAAGGGATTATCGCCGTAAAGATAAAAAAGATCTTTATGGTCTAATAAATACTCTGTCACCTTGCGCTGAAATTCAGACAAAGAGCATGATTTAAACTCCTCATCATCTACTGGAGTATAAGCTCTTTGAGCTATACAAAGTAATAAATAAAAAACTCCGATTTTAATCGGCGGATTGTCTGTAAGTCTTTTACAAGAGGTATCAGAAAAAAGGTCATACAAAGAAGCAGGCCCTTTATCCGTATCTATCCATTTATCAGTTACCAAATTAAAATTGTTTTTCATGATTTTTAATAAGCAATAATAAATTAATTATTAATGTTAGATATTCTACAATATCTTTTGAAAACAATTTTTACTACTCGATCACATTTTGCTATATTTTTTAATTAGGTTTTATATAAACCAAAGTTTTGCGTATAAAAAAGAGATGATTCCTCAATTTTATTTTCATCTATCAAAAAGTTAAGTTTTCCGTTTTTAACTACCGCGCATAAAAAACGTTTATAAAAGCATTCGGCATCTTCGTCTTTAGTTCTTTTGTATATAAGATCAGGAAAAATTTTACTTAAGCCTAAATTTTCCAAATAACTCAGCTTTATAGCAAAATTAACATTATGGTAAGAAACGATATTCTCTTTAAAAAGATTGGTTATTTTTCTAAACTCAATTGCTTTTTTATTTAAGATGTCTTTGCTTAATTTAATGCTCTGTCCGTTCAACAACACAAAATCTATGCTTTGATCCTCGTTGATTTGGGGAAGCTTTTGTAAAAGCAAAATATCCTGGCTGACAATTTTTCTATATCTGGTAAAGACATTCTCCAAATCATCAGAAAGATTACTGTCATTTACTGCATCATCCATACTGCTGGCAATTACAGCACAATTTTCAAGCTGTCTTGATCCGTCTAGCCCTATTTGCCTGCAGCCGTCTTTTGAGTAATCTTTTAACTTTTGCATAAATCCGCTTTCAGTCCTTTCTTCATACACATCATCAATAAGAGACTGAATGTCATCTGGTAAAGTTATATGAGTTAATTTTTCCAGTCTGCATGCAGTACGTGCTAAAACATAAGGATCATATACAAAAACACTATCACCCATCAAAACCACATCATCCGCATCAATTGCATCACTTAACCTAATATTCAATATGGTAAGTTCAGCTTTGGCAGTTTTAGCTCTCTTTAACAAATTAAAACGCCATAATCTTCCGATGCGCTGCAACAGAAAGTCTATAGGCGCACATCTTGTCACCAGGTAATCGGCATCAATATCAAGAGACTGCTCCAATACTTGTGTTCCTATTAATATCCGACCTTTGGTAAGACGTTTATCCTGAGACTTTTTCCCTAAGATATCAATCCAATAATTTTCTTTTTGCTGCCGATGACAAGGAATAAAACGAGAATGTAAAAGTGCACATTCAATATCTTTACCGACCGTCAATTCAAGCAGTTTTTTATAAACTTTCTGCGCCTTGGGGACCGTGTTTTCAATCCACAGGATCTGCTGACCGTCCAATGCTTTTTGTATTACTTTTTTATATTCTTCATCCTCATCATAAGACACGTTCACCACAAAATCTTTTTTAAGTCCTTTTTCAAGCGGAATTACTTTGATGCCTTCTTCATCACTTCTATAAAATAACGCAGGATAAACCGCGTTATTTATAACCTTTTTCTCTCCGAAAAGCTTACATACGGAATTTCTGGTTAAAGTTGCGCTCAAAATTATTACAGTACATTTAAATTCAAGAAGGACACTCACAAGCTTCTGCAATAAAGTGCTGGTATAAGCATCGTAAGAATGAACCTCATCAAAGACCACAGTTTTTCCGGTTAAAGAAAACAGTCTGACGCCAGCATGCTTAACATGCAAAATACCCAGTAAAGCCTGATCAATAGTTCCGACGGCAAAAGGCGCTAACATTTTGCGACTGCCTTTTGCATACCAGATTTTGCCTTGACTTGCATCAGAGCCTGCATACGACAAAAACATATCGGCTCCGCCATGAATCAAAAACGCTTGACTTACATTACTTTCATCATCTAAAACTTTGCCTAAAAAATCATTTACTCTTAAAAAAATCTGGTTTGACGTAATCCTTGTAGGTAAAGCAAAATAAAGTCCGTAGGCATTACCCTTTTCCATTGCTTTATAACAAGCGTATAAAGCAGCTTCCGTCTTGCCGTTGCCCATAGGAGCTTCAACCACATATAAGCCCGGTCCTTGTTCAATAACATTGGACAGTTTTTTCTGTAAATCATTAGGTATCAGATCTTTTCCTAAAGGATCTTTAAAAATACGGCCAAATGACAATCCGTTAATAAAACGCGGTTTATTTAAAAAATTCGCCTGTATGACATCAGCAATTTTTGCGTCATCGTCAACAAACTTATCAAATAAATTACTTGAAGCTATCCAATCACTGACACTGGTAAGTCCCGACCACATTAATGCTTTTGTGTAATTAATATCCTGTTTAAGCGACAAAGGCCAAATTTTATTTAACTCATTAAACAGTTTTTTCCTTTCTTCATACCATAAACTGCCTCCGGCATCGGATACGGGCTCATCAAGAATTATCTTTTTAAAAAAGCCGTGATGCCGTCCGACCACCGACGACAGATAATGAAAATGCGTAAGAGAATATACTGTAATGTAGCTAAGTCCCGGATGATAATTAAAAGCATGCTCGGCAAATTTTAAGCTTTTAACAAGGTTCTTATTATCAGCAAGATTTAGTGAGCTTATTATTTCTTTACATAAAGAGCTAGCTTCGTTGCCGATAATTGTTTGAATACGAGAATAAAAATATTGATTAAGTTTACCGATATCATGACTTGCCGCAATCAATACCGCACTATCGCCAAATAAATCTTGTACAATCTTTGGTAAGGACTTTATAAGATACTGAGCAACTTTCCCGGTCAAAACTGCATGTTCAAAAATCGTCATTCCGGGATATTCTTTTTTATCCCGTTCAATGGTTTTAGCGATAAAACTTTTAAAAGGAACCGCTTCAATATTTTTTGCGCTTTTTGCAAGATACGCAGCTGATGGTCTTATCCTCACCATAAAAACACAAAATATTCCTATCTGCTAAAAGTAGGCGAACGCGGAGAATTTGCTTTAATCAGCAACAACAAAGAAACACCTCCGCGTTCATAATTATTATCTATCAAAAAAAGAAGCAAAACACCCTATTTGTCATATAAATAAGAAATTAACGAGGCACTGTATTAATCTATGAAAATACTCTGTTACAAAAAGTTTCAATCATAAACTTTATGTATATTTTTAAACTCTTTGCTTATTATTAATAAACAAGTAGCATAAAAGATTTATAGCATAGGTAAGAAATACGTCTTTTAAAAAACTATTCAACATACACAAAGTTATAACATTCTCAAGCTAGTATGATTGCGGACAAAAAGATGGACTTGATTTTTAATTCAAACTTCAAAAATAAAAACAAATCTAAAAAATTCACCTGATTGCGTATATAAATACAAATCTAAACCTTCTGTAAAATTTTCCTAATCTTTCTATCTTTCCCCTTAATTTCCAATAAAAATGTGATAACAAAGTACAAAAGCTCCTCCGCATAAGCGGAGAAAACTCAATCAAAACCAATATGATGCCTTAGCGGCGGAAACACCTCCGCGTATGCGGAGAAAACCAACATGCCCGCCTTAGTGCGGGTTTTCTGTTAGAAACACCTCCGCGTATGCGGAGAAAACTGAAACTCTCTATATAAAGTATCGACCACGCCGGAAACACCTCCGCGTATGCGGAGAAAACACGAAACCGCGGTTAACGCTTTCTCTGCTAAGGAAACACCTCCGCGTATGCGGAGAAAACCAAGCTATGCAGTTGGGGCAGGCGCAAAATTCGGAAACACCTCCGCGTATGCGGAGAAAACTCCTACAGGCGCTAAGGAGGCGGTGCCTAAAGAGAAACACCTCCGCGTATGCGGAGAAAACGTTAAATTAACTGTTTGTCTATCAATAGTCTTAGAAACACCTCCGCGTATGCGGAGAAAACATTATTATTTTGCGGTTGTAATTTATATGATGAGAAACACCTCCGCGTATGCGGAGAAAACGGTGTCGCGCAAGGTAAAACATTTGAGGATCAAGAAACACCTCCGCGTATGCGGAGAAAACTTGTTTAACACCATTTTTATCATAATGGCAAAAGAAACACCTCCGCGTATGCGGAGAAAACTTCAAGATATGATTGTATTACGATTGGCACTTAGAAACACCTCCGCGTATGCGGAGAAAACTTAAATATTTGAATAAAAATAGTTAATAATTTAAGAAACACCTCCGCGTATGCGGAGAAAACACTTAATTTAAATAATTATACTTATATTGT
>ERZ779866.1494-NODE-1494-length-23518-cov-7.987001_pt1 | contig 23518 bp, 20 predicted proteins | sample MGYA00511248_ERZ779866 | MGnify/ENA primary metagenome ERZ779866 (study PRJEB29588, sample SAMEA2155758) | human gut metagenome | biome: human gut; feature: human-associated habitat; material: faeces | place: Denmark | collected 2008/2010 ... | reverse complement strand
AACTAAGCTGCTGGCAGAGAAGATACCCTCTCAAACAATTTTTCAAAATCATTAGGAGACATATAGTCGCAGTGGCTGTGAATCCTAACGGTATTATAAAAGGTTTCAATATACTCAAATACAAGCCTATAGGCATGTTTGTAGTTAATGATATGAAATCTGTTAAGCCATTCTCTTTTGATTATGGTTGAGTTCATTCTTTGGACAGATAATCCCAAAACCGATATTGATAAAATTAGTCATTATATTGGTATCCAACCAACTGAAAAAAAGAGAATGGGCGAGATGAGGTGTTTGACATGACGGAAAACAATAAAATAGACTTTGAAACTATAGATTACAGTAAAGTCAATCCGAAAAAGTTAAATGGCAACAAACATATTGTAAAGTCATATTTGATATATTTTGCTTTTGATGTTGTACTGACAGTTGCTATATTCTTGCTCACATTATTTAAACTGATTGATAGTTCTGATAACACGGTAAATACTGTGATATTTATATTAAGCGGAATATTGTGTTTGTGCTTTTATGCTAATAATTATTATAAATCGAAAGATTGGCGATTCTATGAGAGCCTTCGTTCTGATACGCTTACAAAACTGATTGCACTATTCTTTGTCATAAATGGTGTGTTGCTGCTTTTGACATTTAATTTAGCGGGTGTACATATTTCAATAGTAGCATCATGGGGCGGCGCATCATTATCTATTCTAATTAATAATATAGTTGCTTATTTAGATGACTTAAACAAAATGTACACAACATCGAAATATGATACGGCTATAAAATTTTTGAAATTTTGGTCAGTATTTATATTGTTTGCTATGTTTGCATATGGTTATTCAAGCATTGGTAGATATGAATATATGACTTTTAGATAAAGAAAACATTAATAAGTATTGCTTTTTGCAATGTCTATTGATACAATACAATAAGAATATGTATTTTCATTGCATAAAAAGCGTATATACAAAAAAGACCGACTTCAAAATCAAATTTGAAATCGGTCTGTAAATTTTAAAAAAATCCGAACGGAATTTATACTATTCGATTACATCTTCGGCTATAACAGCTTCCTGTCTTTTTGTAATCTGATGGTCTTCATGCAAAACAATGCAGTATGTAACAGTTGATATGAGTGCAAGAATAAGTACAACCGCAATAAGTCTTTTGATGTATTTGCCTGTCCTTATTTTCTTGACAACATCGGGAATCCCCGTTATTGTTCATTGCCCTTGTCCTCTTTTAAAATATTTAAAATACTCTCTACACCGCTGTATGCATTATGAAAACTCTCCAAAAGGTTTTCATAGTATGCCCGACCTTCGTCCTCAATATGATAATAAATTCGTGTGCGCTTTTTGCCGACAAGCTTTGAATATTCGCTGATTTTTCCTTCGTTAACAAGCTTGTAGGTGACTGCGTAAACGGTGTTCTGAGATATGGACAGGCATCCGTTTGATTTTTCTTTTATGAATTTTACAATTTCATACACATAACTGTCATGCTCACACAAAATGGCAAGAATCAGTATGTCCGTAATTCCGCTGAAAAAATAATTTTGTTTTCCCATAGATACCTCCCAATATACATTATACACACTTAATCACTAAAAATCAATCTAATACATTCAATAAGAATTTAATATGAGCAGTTATTACAGCAAAGCCTTTTGTTGCCGACATTTTAATTTTTTTCGTCAATAGTATTCGGAAAAACCGAATTGACCAAAAAATTTCTTTGTGTATTAATCTCATCAGCCATGACATCAGCATACACATTGTTGATTTCGTTTGAATTCTTTTTGATATAGTCAAATATGAAAAGTAAAATAACAGATAGGATGTTTTAAAATGAAAGCAAAGAAAATTTATTATTCAATTGTCGTAGGATTACAAAGCTTATTTATATTATTGCTGTTTGTGAACATTGGTTATTGCATAATTACTTCGGATTTAACTATGTTTCCCACAACTGCGTTGTATTTGAATTTTTATCCTTTTATGAATTTTTTTAAAACACATAACCTGTATGATTTGATTGTGTTTATATCTTTGTTGCTTTTGCTGTTTGCAATGCACTTTGCAACAATATACATACTTTTCAAAAAGGTTAAAGAATATATGCTTGGGTAGTTATAGTTAATGCTTATTTTTATGCTTTAACTATGTATAGCGACTCAGATTTAGTTTATGTCTTTCACGATATTGAATTTTCAATCTATATTTACAGTAATTTAGCATTGTTTTTATTGCTGTTGATTGCAGCTTTATTAAAACTCTACCGTAAGAGGGTTCATATTAATTCAAGCCTTGCAGAGGATTATTTTCTGCCGAATGAAGAGGATAATAAGCCTGAGGATAAATGTGACGGAATAATTCAAGGAAGTATTTTAGCTCCGATTTTCCAGACAGCTTGCTTTTCATTTTCTTTGATTACAAAATATTTTGGTTCGCTTTTGGAGAGTTATTTATATGTGTTTTATACTGCATTTATAATTGCTTCAATCTTTATGTTTGTAATGTCTTATCGAGATTACAAAAAAGCAGTACAATCAAATGCTTTTTCGGAAGAACGAATTGCAAAAGTTGAAAAATACATAAAAATTCAACCGATTACCTTTGCACTTTTTCTCGCATCGGCAGTTTTGATATTTGCATTTTGATAGCAACAAACTCTACAATAAAATATGGTGGAACAACTGCTGTAAGGAGGCTCGAAAGAGCCTCCTTTTTATGCTTGAACAGAATACAAATTTATTGTGATGATAAACCGCTTTACAGCTATGTAAAATTTTTATACAGATATAATGATGAAATAAAAAATATCGAAATAAGAATAAACCTCCTGCACAGAGTAAAATTCGTTGCAGGAGGTTTTGTTGTACGAAAAATTATATGGGCTTATTATTGGCATATTTGTTGGAATCTATATGTAAAATTTACAGAACCTGAAAATATGCATTATTGTTACTTTGTCGGGACAGGGCACACATCAGTTTTTGCTGTTTGCAATTGCCTGATCAATCAACTTTTGCAGCTTTTCAGACTGCTTTTCGGAGGTTATTGCACCGACAATCGGCTCTCCCACAATATTACCGTTTTTATCGACAACATAAGTTGTGGGGTAGGAGTACAATCCGGATGTGAATTCTCCGGCTTTACTTTTTGAATCAAACCAAATGTTTTTGTAGGTCACACCCTTTTTTGCCAGAATATTCTTTGCGTCAGAGATAGCCGTTTTGTCACCGTCAAGTGTAAATGAATTGATTCCGACTACTGCTCCGCCTTTTTCTGCAAGCTGTTTATTCAGAGCTTCCAGGTCGGCAAGTTCTTCCACGCAGGGATTGCAGGTGGTAAACCAGAAGTTTACTACGGTAACGGTATTTTTTGCAAAAAGCGTACTGCTCTTAACTTCATTTCCGTCAAGATCATTGCCGTCAAATGTCGGGAATTTCATCAGATTATCCTTTTCGATGGGCTTACCGTTTTCAGCCGGAACGCTCATATCTCCATCAGACGGTTTTTCTCCGCATCCGGGAAATTTTTGTTCCAAAACTGTCAGCTTTCCTTCAATTTCCTTAATCTCTTCGGCGCCTTTATTAAGCAGTTTCAACTCATCAGCACTGAACTGATCCTTGATACCGTCAATTGTTTTCAGAAGAAAATCGCCGTAGTTTTTGCCGTCCTCATTCATCGCCATACCTTTATCGGCTGAAGCAAATACCTTTTCCCAAAGCTTGCTGTTTTCGGAAAGAATAGCATTTTCCTGTGCCATCAGTTTTTGATGCAGGTCGGCGGCCTCGTCTTTTGTTTTCGGATTCACAGCTGTCAGCATAGCCGTTTCGCTTTTCTTATTTGCAGTAGTATTCGTCGTATTGCCTTTGGCTGTGCCACAGGCGGCAAAGCTTAACAACATCATCAGGGCAGTCAGTAAGCTTAAAATTTTAGTCGTTTTCATAGTGTTTACTCCTTTTCTGTTTCAATTCCTGTTTTAATTTCTGTTTTAATTTCTGTTTCAATTTTTTGTTTTGCTGTTTCCGCTTTTTTAGCGGGACAATCATTTTCTTTTCCTTTGCCAAAGCCGTAGCAAAAGCTGACCGCCTCGACAGGACAGGCACGGATACACTTACCGCAGCGTATGCATTCGGTATGGTTGGGAGTTTTGGTTACATCTACATCCATCTTGCATGCTTTGGCACATTTTCCACAGGAAATGCACTTGTGTTTGTCTACTTTCATTCCGAAAAGTGACACCTTGTTAAGCAATGCATAAAATGCACCGAGAGGACACAGCCACTTACAGAACGGTCTGTAGAAAAGCACACTCAGTACGATTACTGCGATCAATATGCCCAGCTTCCACGAAAAGAGCGTACCAAGTGCGGCACGGATTCCCGAATCGACAGCGGAAAGAGGGATTGCCCCCTCGAGTACCCCTTGAGGACAAAGATACTTACAGAAAAAAGGATCTCCCATATCCGCATCGTTTGTAATGAGCATCGGCAGTAAACATACAGCAAAAAGCAAAACTGCATATTTTATGTATGTCAGCGGTTTCAGCTTTTTAGTGGGAAGCTTTTTTGTCGGCACCTTATGTAACAGTTCCTGAAGCCATCCGAACGGACACAAAAAACCGCAGATAAACCGCCCGAGCAGAACCCCTATCAATATGAGGAATCCTGTGATATAATATGAAAAACTGAATTTTGACGAACCCACCACTGCCTGAAACGAGCCGATTGGGCAGGCTCCCGATGCCGCCGGGCAGGAATAGCAATTCAGTCCGGGCACACAAACAGCCTTTCCTTTGCCTTGATAAATTCCGCCCTTAAAAAAATTCGGCAGATGAATATTACTCAGCAAAGTTGCTCCTGTTTGAATCAGCCATCGAAAGCGTGAGAGGAACTGCGATACACCGCCTCTTTTTTTCTTCGGTTCTTTGTTATCCAATTCCCACACACTCCAAACACAGCCGGATTGCCTTGCTTAACACGGTTTCTGCTTCTCCTCGCAGGGCTCCGTAACACAGCATCGTAATTCCGCAGATAATCAGTACGATCTGAAATACGGCTTTTTTCTTTCGAGTCAATTCGGTCACTCCTTTCTTTTGTGCTCTCATTGTAGCACAGAGGATGTAAAATCCCTGTTAAGAACGAAAACTTAACAAAAACTTTATGTCTTAGCGATATAATTAAATTATCAAAGAAATATGAAAACACAACAAGGAGAGTTTCTATGCGTATTTTAGTAATTGAAGACGAGCGTGCGCTGTGCGAGACAATTGTTCGCAGCCTTAAAAGACTGGCATACAGCGTTGATTTTTGCTATGACGGAAACAAAGCAATTGAGTTGCTTGGAATGGAAAAGTACGATCTTGTTTTACTTGATCTTAATTTACCCGGTGCAGACGGGATGACGGTACTGCGAACTCTGCGACAAACCGACAAAGATACCGGAGTGTTAATTCTTTCGGCACGCTGTGAGGTTGCCGACAAGGTGGAGGGACTGGATGCCGGAGCAAACGATTACCTGACAAAGCCTTTTCATTTGGAGGAGCTTGAGGCAAGAATACGCAGTCTGACTCGCCGGCGGTTTACACAAAATAATGTTGTTTTGAACTGCGGAAAGGTTGCTTTTGACACCAAAGCCCGTGTTGCCGTTGCTGACGGTCAGGAGCTGTCAATTACCCGGAAAGAAATCGGAATACTTGAATATTTACTTCTTAATCAAGGTCGCCCCGTCAGCCAGGAAGAACTGCTCGACCATGTTTGGGATAACAGTGTTGACAATTTCAGCAATTCAATAAGAGTACATATTTCTGCATTACGAAAGAAACTGCGTGCGGCACTCGGCTATGACCCGATTCGCAATCGCATTGGTGAAGGATATGTTATGGAGGAAGAAAAAGTATGAAAAAGCTATCCTTGCAATGGCGCATAACTCTGATGACTGCACTTCTTATCGGAGCCACCTGCATTTTTATGAATGTTCTTATCGGCTATTCCGGCAGCCATTATATGGATTCCATAGGCTCTTATGTTACAGGTTACGGTGATACGGACAAAGGAGAACCTGACTTTTTCGATCCCGAACACGAAAAGCTTGATCGTGAATTGACTATTGTAATTAACGGAGCACAGGAATCCTTTATCGCTACCAATTGGTATATTACGGCGGCGGCAACATTGTTAGGCGGTGTGCTTGCGTATTTTTTAAGCGGGCATGCACTGAAGCCTCTGCGTACTTTTACCGCTCGGGTTGAAAAGGTTCAACCTAACAATTTGACGGATATGAAGATAACCGAAGAAGTTCCGCCTGAACTGAGACAGTTTGTCAAGTCGTTCAATCGGATGCTTGACCGTCTTGATGAGGGATTTACCGCTCAACGACAGTTCACGGGAAACGCCGCACACGAGTTGCGTACGCCGCTTTCGCTTATGCAGGCACAGCTTGAACTTTTTTCGGCAGAGCATCCCGAGGTATCGCCTGAAACGGCGGAGTTCCTCCGATTGTTGCGTGAGCAGACCGAACGAATGACACAAATGACAAAAACCCTGTTGGAAATGAGCGAGCTTCGCACAGTATCGTGTGCCGACCGCATAGAGATAGGTCCTATGGTAGAAGAGATTTTCACTGACCTTGCACCACTTGCAGAGAAGAACAATGTTACACTTGAAAGCACGGGCGACGCTGTTATGACAGGCAGTGACACGCTGATTTACCGCTTGTTATATAATCTGACCGAAAACGCTATACGCTACAACCGTTTTGACGGTACAGTGAATATTACCGTAACGCACAAAGACAATCAGCTTGTTATTACGGTTGCGGATACCGGCTACGGCATCCCCGAACAATACAGAGAAAGTATTTTTCAGCCCTTCTTTCGTGTGGATAAATCCCGAAGCAGAGAATACGGCGGAGTTGGATTGGGACTTTCTTTGGTGTGGGAAATCGTTGCACTTCACAATGGTAAAATTCGTGTGGAAGAGAGTTCGGAAAAGGGTACTGCAATAGCGGTAAAGTTTCCGACAGATGTGATAAAAATTTAATATTTTGCGATTTTTTCTTAGTTAATTGTTGAAATTGCCGTAGCTCTGTGCTATACTATAATTAATTAATCGATTAGTTATCAAAAGGAAGCGAATATTATGAGAACAACAGAGGAACAGCACAACGAGCGTAAGAGGGAAATAATGGAAAAATGCTTTGAATGCTATGCTGAAAATGGATTGACCGGTACGGGCATCAAGGCTTTGGCGGCAGCGTGTGGCTGTACAACGGGAAATCTGTATTCCTATTTCAACAGTGTTGATGAACTGATTATTGAATCAACTGCATACTGTATGGAAAAGGTCGAAGATGATTTTATGGAAAAAGCTCCCACCGACCCGAAGGATGTTGTTCGATTTGTGAAAGAGGTTCCGTATTGGACCGCAAAGAAGCACGGCAAAAAATATCGGCTGATGTATCAGGTCTATACCCATCCCAAATATATTGAGCACGGCAAGAAATTCTTTGAGGGGGTAAATGAGCGCTATACCGAGTATGCCAAGCGGCTTGAGCCGAAAATCGGCATTCCGTACACGGTGATTACACCGCTCATTTTTATATTTGTCCGTGCCTGTGTACACTATGCTATGTTTGAGGATGAATATTATTTAAAAACCCAAATGGAGGTCTTAAAACAGGGTGTTGCCCTGTTTACTGATAAATACCGTTCACAATATTTGAGAGGAGGCAATGATAAATGAAAAAACGAATATACTGTATTACCACCGCACTCTGTCTTGTGCTTTGCATCGTACTTTGCATTGCATTCGCTGCCGTATGCAGCAAGGCGGAAAACAGCAAAACCCTGTTGCCGGAGGTGCGAAACAACGGCACAGCAATCCAATGGAGAGATACCGCCGAAGAGGAATGGCACGATCTTGTAGCTCTTAACACGCTCAGAGGTACTGACGGAAAGAACGGTCTTGACGGCAAAGACGGTACTGACGGAAAAAACGGTACTAATGGAAAGAACGGTCTTGACGGCAAAAACGGTCTTAACGGAAAAGACGGTATTGACGGTAAAAACGGCGTTGACGGCAAAGACGGTACTGACGGAAAGAACGGTCTTGACGGTAAAAACGGCACTGACGGAAAAGACGGTCTTGACGGTAAAAACGGCGTTGACGGCAAAGACGGTACTAACGGAATTAACGGCACTGACGGCAAAGACGGTACTGACGGAAAAGACGGTCTTGACGGAAAAAACGGTACTGACGGCAAAAAGATAGAGGTACAAAGAACAACAGAATATATACAGTGGCGATATGAGGGAGAAGAATGGCAAAACCTTGTTGCCATTTCCGATATAAAAGGACCCACAGGGCAGAACGGTAAAGACGGAGCAAACGGAAAAACACCGGAGTTCCGTGTAAATGAAAACAATCTTCAATGGCGTTATGTCAGCGATGAAATATGGTTAAATCTTTACGATCTTTCAAATTTGAAAGGTCTTGACGGAAAAGACGGAATCGACGGAAAGAACGGTGTCGATGGTATTGACGGCAAAAACGGTGATACGCCGTTCATCGGTGAAAACGGCAACTGGTGGCTCGGAGTGACCGACATGGGTGTAAAAGCCGCAGGTGTTGACGGCGAAAAAGGCGACAAAGGAGATAAAGGAGATGACGGACAGAACGGTAAGGACGGAGCAAACGGAAAAACACCTGAGTTCCGTGTAAATGAAAATAACCTACAGTGGCGTTATGTCGGCGATGAAATATGGCTTAACCTTTACGATCTTTCAATTTTGAAAGGTCTTGACGGCGCAGACGGCAAGGATGGTATAAACGGCAAAGACGGTGTTGACGGTAAAGACGGTGTTGACGGCAAAGACGGTGCTGATGGTAAGGACGGAACAAACGGACAAAACGGCGCAGACGGCAAAGACGGCAACACCCCGTTCATCGGTGAAAACGGCAACTGGTGGATTGGAACGACCGATACGGGAGTGAAAGCCACAGGAGTTGACGGTGAAAAAGGAGACAAAGGAGACACCGGCGAAAAAGGCGAAAAGGGTGACAAAGGAGATAAAGGCGACAAGGGTGACGCAGGTCAGAACGGCAGCTGTTCGGGATATTTTTACGGAGAGGCAAACGCTCCGAGGACAGTACTGAATAACAGTCGTGTCTATATTTCTGTCTACGAAAAAATAAACAAGGGCGGCTTGATTTCATACTACAGGAATAATATTACACTCAAAAAAGGACATATTTACAATGTCTGCTTAAGCGGTTCTCTCGAAGTTGGTTCAAACGAATTTAACAACAGCGGCAATTACTCTATTCAGATGACAGACGGTTATGATGACGATCTGTGCAGGGAGCTTACACGAATAAAAAGGGACGGGGCAAAAATACCGTATACCAATGATCAACATTCCTTTAATTTCAACAGAATGTATGATGCGTCAAATAAAGACATTACATTGCAGTTGAGTTTTGAAAATTCGGCATACAATACTTATCTCGGTGGCTTCAGAGGTACTATTACAATAACTGCTCTTGATTAAATTTATATAACGGAGGTGGCGAAAAATGAAAAAACGAATACTTAGTATCCTGCTGACTTTATGCATGATGCTCTGCCTTACGCCGATAAGCGTATTTGCCGAGGAGGTTGGGGCATGGGGCTCTGCTGCGATAAAGCTTGGCGCAGGCGCACTGAATAAAACTGTAAACACAGAGATCGCACCGACTGTGTATTTCGGGCAAAACCATGATAATAATCCCGCTGCATGGCGAGTTATCGGTTATGACGGAAACGGTGTTACAAGCGCACAGGGGGATATTACCCTGCTTGCGGCATATAATATGGGTTGGTCAAAGTTTGGCTCGAGTGCCGCTTATGCAGACAGCGATTTGAAAACCGCAATAGACGCGCTTGCAGAAAAGCTGACATCGAAAGAAACCGATGCAGTTCAAAAACAGACGCTTGCAAGCGGAAGTTACAACAGAGAAAATACCGACTGTGTATCTGGCACACAAGTGAATAACGCTGTATTCTGGCCGCTTTCCACAGCGGAAGCGTCTGCAGTAAATAATGATCTGCGAATTGCGGATAGAGAACATCAATACTGGGCATCAAGCTATTGGTGGTTGCGCTCCCCAGGCGCAAAGAATCGCGATGTTGCCTCTGTGGACGGTTTTGCTAATATCGACCACGATGGGATAGATATCAGCAATATATGGGGTGTTCGTCCCGCTTTTAAATTAAATCTGAACTCTGTCCTTTTTGCATCTGCCGCCGTGGGCGGAAAGCCCGACGGAGGGCTGACCCCGATTCCCGAATACAGCGGAAGTGAATGGAAATTGACGCTTTTAGATAGTAGCCGCAATTTTGCCGTAACGGAAAAAGCTGTCAGCGCCGCCCCCGACGATACCGTTACGCTGAATTACAGCGGAGCGACCACAGGGAAAAATGAATATATCTCTGTCATCATTGCGGATAACAACGGCGCACAGTATTACGGCAGAGTAGCACAACCTACTGCCGAAAGCGGAACGGTTGAAATCAAAATCCCGTCTGACATTGCACCGGGCGACTATACCCTGAAGGTATTCAATGAACAGTATAACGGTGATTATAAAACCGATTACGCAAGTAATTTCACAGACATTGCGCTGACGGTGGAAAATCAGCCTGAGCAGTTTACCCTCGCCTCGGGTGGCAGATACTATTTTGACCTTTCGGCAATGGATATTCCCGGAACGGTAAACAGCAATTTGCCTGACAGCACCCTGCATTATGTGCCTTTTACCTATGCAGGTACGGTGGATGCCTATTCGATGGAAAATGAAACCGATACCGCCAAGCAGCCCTACGAGCACAGCCTTTTTATTGCGGACTATAACGTGAAATGTTCTTTGCAGCGGGAGACGTTGGCAGAAATGAACCTGATTTATGGCCAGACCTATACAGCGAGTAACGTGAACTATACGCTCCGCGCCCCATCTGTTGGAGACCATCACCGTAATGAAGGAGAAGGCTCTGGTCTTGCACCAATTGACAATGAATGGGATACGATCTATCAGAAGTCAGCCGATTATATCAAAAACTGGTATAAAATGCGCTCTTTCGGCCAGGATATAGGTACTGGGAATGTCGAGGGAATGTATCTATCTCGTGGTGGACACTTCGCTGCACAGGCTACATTTTGGGCAAGGCCAACCCTTCCGGAGCGGGACATTGGTTTCCGCCCCGTCCTTGAACTGCCGACAGATCTTGCCGCCGACAGCCTGAAGGCGGTTGCGTTGATCATGGCCGGTTATATGCCCGGCGAGCAGCAGAACTGGATCAATATCATCGTGAAAAAGGGCGAGAGCTTCAAAGCGCCCGCTGCCGAGGGTCTGCCCCGCCCGGACAGCATTTCGGCAGATGCACAACTGTGGTGGGTAGACGAAAATTCAAACTTCTACAAGCCCGGCGATACCGTTCCCGCAGATGTTTCGGCACTTACCGCTTTATGGGGCGGCTTCGGTCTGTTTTTGGATCGCGGCGACGGCGAGGTCGAGGTCACACCGGACAATTATACCGATATTTTCGGCGACGGGACTGCCTCCTTTGTTCTGCCTAAGGGCAAGAACTTTAGTACACTTAGGGATTCAGTGAATCTGACAGGCAAGGATATTTTGGAAATTTATTCGACCGGCAGGCTTGAAAGATACGGTTGTGTTTTCCCGAATCTGAAGCTCAAGAATGCCGACCTGACCTCTGTGCGCTTGAGCGAAAAGTATATCGGAAAGAGCAACCCGCTCTTTATCACGGCGGACGGAAAGAATACCATCGAAAGTCTGAACGGAATTAGCAAGAGCATGAACACCCTTTCCATTCTCGGCAACGGCTCGCTGACGCTGAACGGCGCACTGACGCTCAGCCAATACACCCAGTATGGCGGTGGCAGCGTCACCATGACGGACGGGCTCACGGCGTACTATCTTACCGTAGACAGCGGCTCGCTTACCGTAACGGGCGATCCGCAGGCCATTACGCTGCGGGATCAAGATTTAGGCTATCTGCAAATGGGCGACGGTGTGCGGCTGTTCACGGGCTCTTCGGCGCAGGATGCCGCAGAAGCTGTTATTCCGCAGCTTTCCGCTGAAATGCAAGAACTGTATCAGCGCTATCTGGCGGATGACAACACGCTGACAAATGAAGAGTTTGCCGCGCTGTACAACGCACTCAGAGAGCGGTTCAACGCTATCTTCCGGCAGCTTTCCGACAAGACCTATGTGCGTATCACGGGCGCTTGGGATGTGACCTATCAGCCCGGAGAAAATGGAGACGGCAATGCGGTCACAGATATTAAGTTCTATAACGATGCTCTCACGCTGCGAGGCGCTTTGTTCACTCGCACGGGGCACACGCAAGTAGGCTGGGCGACCGTGGACGGCGGCGAAAAGGTGTACAGCTTTGGAGATGTTTATACCAAAAACGAGGCTTTAACGCTCTATCCCGTTTGGAACACGAATAAATATACAATTACCTTTGACACCGCAGGCGGCAGCGAAATCGCTCCGATCACGCAGGACTACGGCACGGCAATTACCGCACCTGCCGACCCGACAAGAGAGGGATACACCTTTATCGGTTGGGATATAGAAATTCCCACGACCATGCCTGCCGAAAATATAACGCTCAAAGCGAGATGGAAAGACATTGAAAAACCCACGGGCGAAATTATCATAGGCACAAATAAATGGCGCGAATTCTTAAACAAGCTGACCTTCGGTCTGTTCTTTAAGGACACGCAGGAGGTAACGATAAACGCTTCCGATAACAGCGGAACCGTGTTTGTCTCTTATCTGGTAACAAATCGGGACCTCTCTGAGACGGAGCTCGGCTCTCTTGTGTACCGTGCGTATGATGAGCCGTTTTTAATAGAGCCTAACGGAGAATATATTGTTTATGCAATGCTCGTTGATGAGAGCCTGAACATCACATATCTTCGCTCCGACCGCATAACGCTCGATAATATCCGGCCTGTAATCGGCGGCATTGAAAACGGCAAGACCTACTGCGAGGCACAGACAGTTACAATTGACGAGAAGTATATAGATACAGTTACCGTAAACGGCACAAAGGTCACGCTTGATGAAAACAGCGGCTTTACTCTCTCTCCTGCGGACGGCGAACAGAAAATCATTGTCACCGATAAGGCAGGCAACACCGCCGAGATGACCGTGACGATAAACGACGGGCACACCTTCGGTGAATGGACATCAAACGGCGACGGCACGCATAGCCGTAAATGCACCGTGGACGGCTGCAAGGGTGTTGAAACAATGGCTTGCTCGGGCGGAAATGCAACCTGCGCCGAAAAAGCGGTATGCGAATACTGCGGCAAGGCTTACGGAAAGCCTGATTCAAACAATCACACCGACTTAAAGCACATCGATGCAAAGGCGGCAACTAAGACTGCCGAGGGCAATATCGAGTATTGGTACTGCGGCGGCTGTGATAAGTATTACAGCGACAAAGACGGTATAAACGAAATTAAAAAAGCTGACACCGTAACGGCTAAGCTGCCGGGCAATCCGAAGTCTCCCCGAACCGGCAATGCAAGCGACCTCGCTTTATGGATTTCCCTGCTGCTTGTCAGCGGCGGCGTAACAGGCGTCACGGCGGGCCTGCGCAAAAAGAAAAAACACAAAGTATAATTTTTTTCGTTTCCCTTTTCTGCTTTTACGGCAGTAAAAAGCCTCCGTTATTAAGACGGAGGCTTTCGTTTATTGCGACTTATGCATATTCTCGATTTTTTTAATGTATTCGGTGCTGTTCTCAAGAAATTTCCGAGTATCGAAGGACTCGTTTTTAAGGCTGTTTTGAATAATAATACCATCGGAAACCATCAAAATAAGCCAAGTGAAATAGTCGGCCGAAACAACGTCTGTTCTCTCGGCGATTTTTGCCGAAATGAGTTTTTGGAATTCATCATAGCGATGAATCAGCTTAGCTCTGATTTCCTCGTCGCCGAGCAATGCCGCGTCAAAGAGGTGAAGCCTGAGCCCGGCATAGGCTATATTTCTCTCGATTACATAATTTACAAGACGGTGCGGCGAGGTATCCTTTTCCTTGTTTTCCGTCCATTGTATCAGCTCGTCCCATTGGCGCGAAAGATAGCGGTCGGTAACGGCAAAAAGTATTTCGTTTTTGCTTTTATAATAGTAATACAGCGTGCCCTTCGAAATATTCGCCTTTTCGGCTATTTTCGCGAGAGTCACCTCCGAAAAGGAATTTACCTTTAAAAGCTCCTCAGCAGTATCAAGTATGATTTCGTTTATATTTTCGGGTCTTTGAGCTGCCATAATACCCTCCTGCAAAATTTCTTAAAGTATAACACGAACAATCGGCAATGTCTACAAAACAATATTCACAAAAAAAATACGTAAGAGTGATTTTTTTAGTTAAAAGTATTGACAAACGCTTTTTTCGGAATTATACTTTGCTTATGAGTCGGTCAGTTAACCGACATATTTTTTATGCACAGTCGGGCGTGTGACCGACTGCAAGGCTGATTAAAAGAGGCTTGAAGTTATGAACATATCATCAATTAACAAAAAATTGAAAAAGACTTTCGGCGGAAAATTCAGTGCTTCAAAGGAGAACGGCTCGATTTTTGTTCGAGGCAAAAGCTCCGATTGGGGCGAAATCGTCGCGGCTTGCCAAGCGGCGGCAAAAAAATTCAGCACAACGCATATTGTCAACGATATTGTTTACACGGGCGAGCAGCCCGCTCCGACGCGTCTGCCGTCTCTCAAGGATGATTTCCTCGATGGCAGAACACCCGACGTGCTTGTTATCGGCGGCGGCATTTCAGGTGCTTCGATAGCAAGAGAGCTGACCAAGTGGAAGCTTGACGTTTTACTTGTAGACAAGGAGGCGGACCTTGCGCTTCAGGCGTCGGGACGCAACGACGGCGAGGTGCACCCCGGAATCGACCTCGGCAAAGGCTCACTCAAACACAAGTACATTCGCCGCGCAAACCATATGTATGCAGACGTTTGCCGCGAGCTTGACGTTCCGTTTAAGCAGGTAGGTCAATATGTGCTTTTCCGCAACGCCGCGCTGAAGCCGCTTATCGGTCTGTATGCTTTTTGGCGGAAGCATCACGACGGCATAGAGGACACCGAGATAATCTCGGGCAAGGAGCTTATGCGCCGCGAGCCGAACCTCACACCGGAAACAAAATTCGCAATGTATAATCCGAGCGCAGGCTGTGTTTGCCCGTACGGACTCACCATAGCCTATGCCGAAAACGCCGTTCAAAACGGCGCGCAGGTAAGTCTTAACACCGCCGTGCTCTCCATGGCGGTGTCGGAGCATAACATCATAAGCGTTACCACCAACAGAGGCGTTATTCATCCGAAAATCGTTATCAACGCCGCAGGCGTTTTTGCCGAGGATATTGCCGCCATGGCGGATGACAGATTTTTCTCGATTCATCCGCGTCGAGGAACCAACTCGATTCTTGACCAAAAAGCAGGCGCATATATGCACTCGGTAGCCTCCGTAAAGGACATAAGCGTTCACGGTAAAACCCATTCAAAGGGCGGCGGCATATTGCACACCGTCCACGATAATCTTCTCGTAGGACCCGACGCCGTAGAAACGGTTGAAAAGGAAAACACGGAAACACGTGCCGAGAGCATTAAAACCGTCTTCGACAAGCAGACTCAAACAATGCCGGCGCTGTCAAAACGTGATATAATCACTTATTTCACGGGCGTTCGCGCTCCTACCTTTGAGGAGGATTTTATACTTGAACCCGGCAGAAGAACAAGGAACTTGATTCACGTAGCCGGTATTCAATCCCCCGGACTTACAACTGCTCCCGCGGTTGCCGTCGATATGGCGGAGCTTGCGGTCAATATGCTCGGCAAGACCGAGACGGTTGAAAAAAACAACAATTATAATCCTATTCGCAAGGGCGTTCCCGTGCTTCGCGAAATGGACGACGATACAAGAGAAAAAATGATAGCCGAAAATCCCGACTACGGCGAGATTATTTGCCGCTGCGAGCAAATCAGCAAGGGCGAAATTCTCGACGCTTTGAAATCCCCGATATGCGTTCCGACGGTTGACGGTATCAAAAAGCGCATAAGACCGGGAATGGGACGTTGTCAGGGCGGCTTCTGTTCGCCGCTTGTCACCAAAATAATTGCCGAATTTCTCGGCGTTCCGCTGTATGAGGTTAAAAAATCCTCGGCGGAAGCGGTGATAACATACGGCGAAACAAAGGTAACCGAAGGAGGCGAAGAGTGATGACGACAGGTAACTATGACGTACTCGTTGTCGGCGGCGGTCCTGCCGGTCTTGCGGCGGCGATAAGCGCTCACGATAACGGTGCCAAGGTTCTCCTTCTTGAAAGAGAGGCAAGGCTCGGAGGAATACTCAAGCAGTGCATTCACGACGGTTTCGGTCTTCATCACTTCGGCGAGCAGCTCTCAGGTCCTGAATACGCCGAGCGGTTTGAGGATGAGCTGTACAAACGCAATATCGAATACAGCACCCTTACGTTTGTCACGAAAATAGACAAAAACGGCGACGGAAGCTTTTCGGTGCATACCGTCGGCAGAAGCGGCGTTTCGATATTCACGGCAAAAGCGCTTGTGCTGGCTACGGGCTGCCGCGAGCGTACCGCCAAGCAGGTATTTATTCACGGCACGCGTCCTGCAGGCGTTTTCACGGCCGGAACCGCACAGCATTTTACAAATCTGCTCGGGCTTATGCCCGCCAAAAAATGCGTAATTCTCGGCTCGGGAGATATAGGACTTATCATGGCACGCCGGCTTACGCTTGAGGGCGCAAAGGTTCTCGGCGTTTATGAGGCAAAGCCTACGCCGTCGGGACTTACGAGAAACCTGCATCAATGCCTGCACGATTATGATATTCCGCTGCACCTGTCGCACACCGTCACTCGCGTGTTCGGAGTTGACAGGCTCGAAGCGGTTGAGATTTCAAAGGTTGACGAAAATATGGCTCCGATACCCGGCACACAGAGCCGCGTCGAATGTGACACGCTGATTCTCTCGGTCGGATTGATTCCGGAAAACGAGCTCGCCGAGTCCGTCGGAGTAAAGCTTGACCAACGCACAAAGGGTCCCGTATGCGACGGTCAGTGTATGACGAGTGCCGACGGCGTATTCAGCTGCGGCAACGCTTTGCACGTCAACGATTTGGTTGACTTTGTTTCGCAGAACGCCGAGCAGGCGGGAAAATCAGCCGCTGCTTATTCGGGCAGAGAAAGACGGCTTATTGAGATAACCCCGGGCGACGGTTTATTGTACGCAGTGCCGCAAAGGCTCAATCTCAACGAGGATAACAGTAAAACAGACCTGTATTTCCGCGTCCGCGAGGAGGAAAACAACTGTGTGCTTCATATTTACGCGGACGGCAAGGAAATACTTAAAAAGCGTTACGCATTTATGCGTCCGCCCGAAATGGAAAATCTCACGATTGATTTCAGCGCATGCGAATTAAACGAAAACAGCCGAGTGGAGCTTCGGCTGGAAAGACTCGGTAAAGGAGACGGTGTAAAATGACAAAAGAATTGGTTTGCATCGTTTGTCCCCGTTCGTGCAGAATGACGATTACATCAGACGGCGACGAGCTTGTTGTGACCGGCAACACCTGCAAAAGGGGCAAAGAATTCGCCGTAAGCGAAATGACCGACCCGCGTCGTACCGTTTGCACAACGGTGCGCACCGCCTTCCCTTCGGTACCGGTTCTGCCCGTTCGCGTATCGGGGCCGATTCCCAAAAACAGAATTTTCGACCTGATGCACGAGGTAAACCGTATCACCGTTTCAAAACGACTCGGACGAGAGGAAGTCGTTGTACCGAATATTCTCAATCTCGGCGTGGATTTGATTGCAACAAGCAATATCCTGAAGGACGAGAAGAAGCAACCTTAAAAAAGAAAGAGGGGAAAATCTTTAATGGAACAGTCACTTGTGCTGACCTTTGACGTCGGCACGCAGAGTGCAAGATGCTTGCTTGTCAATGAGAGTGGAGACTTTGAGGATAAGGAGCAGCAAAAATACAAGGTTCCTTATTTATCAAAACAGCCCGGATGGGCAGAACAGACCCCGGATTTTTATTTTAACATTATAGCCGAAATGTCAAAAAAGGTTATCGAGAGAAATGCCGATAAGCTTGACCGCATAACAGCCGTATGCCTTACCTGCATACGTGACACGGTGCTTTGCCTTGACAAAGACAAACGTCCGCTTCGCGACATAATATTATGGCTCGACGAGCGTGAGGCCGACGAGGACGGGCGGATTCCGGCAGCAAAACGCGCATTGTTTTCGCTTGTGGGAATGGGAGAATCGGTAGATATGATTTACCGAGCCTCTACCGGCAACTGGATTATGCAAAATGAGCCCGAAATATGGGCCAAAACAGACAAATACGTTATGCTGCCGTCATATCTCAACTATCTTTTGACGGGCGAGCTTAAGGATTCCGTGGCAAATATGATAGGTCACGTACCGTTTGATTACAAAAACCGCCGTTGGATGAAACCCGGTGCTCTCACGCGCTGCGTGTGCAATGTTCCGTCCGAAAAGCTCTGTGAGCTTGTTCCGTCGGGCGAGGTTATAGGTAAAATCACAAAAGATGCGTCCGAAAAAACGGGCATCCCAATGGGACTTCCGCTTATAGCAACCGGCTCCGACAAGGGCTGTGAAACCATCGGTATGTCCGTTGTAAAATCAAACCGAGCGGCAATTTCTTTCGGCACGACCTCAACCTTACAGATGGCGGTTAAAAAATATTTTGAACCGCAGCCTTATATGCCGGCTTATCCGGCTGTTCCGAACGATATGTTCAATCCCGAATTCGAGGTCTATCGCGGATTTTGGATGATTTCGTGGTTTATAGAGCAGTTTGCCGCGAAGGATAAGGTTGACGCCGCCGAGGAGGGCGTTTGCATAGAGCGTTATCTTGACGATAAAATCAAGGATATTGAGGCCGGCTCCGGCGGACTTATTTTACAGCCGTTTTGGACTCCGGGCATCACGAACCCGAACGCGAGCGGCGCAATTATAGGCTTTTCGGATTTCCATACGCGTTATCATTTGTATCGCGCCATAATAGAGGGCATCTGCTTAGAGCTGTACCACGGGCTCGTTAAAATGCAAAAACGCTCAAGCGTCACGGTAGATGAGCTTTATGCCGGCGGAGGCGGCTCCAGCAGCCCTGTCGTATGTCAAATTGCCGCAGATGTGTTCGGCTTGCCCGTACACCGTATTCAGACTCACGAGGCGAGCGCAGTCGGCTGTGCCATGGTCGCGTTTATTTCACAGGGCGTTTACGGCAGCTATGAGGACGCCATAGAGCATATGGTACATAAAAAAGACGTATTTATTCCGAACGAGGAAAACCACCGAACCTATATGAAAATTTACGGCAAGGCGTATTCTCACCTTGCCTCAAGATTAAAGCCAATAGAAAAATACCTACATCATTTTCAAACAGGAGGACACTGATAATGAGTACAAAACCGTATAAGGGCTTTGAGCCTAAATGGATGCTTCAGAGAGCACCTGAGAACAGCTATCGTTCAATTTTCCGCTGGGGCGACCCCGACTTCTTCAAATATCCGAAGGAGAGCCTTTACAAATATGTTAAAAAACGCTGCAATCTCAAGGACGAGGAGTTTATGCAGTATAATGACGATTTGGGTCTTGACCCCGTAAATCTCGGCGAAGAGCACGCTCCGAAGATTGACAAAAAGCACGTAAAGGCCATTGCCGCAATAGTCGGCGAAAAGAACGTCTCACAGAGCGACTACGACCGTCTCGCCGTTTCCTACGGACAGACAATGTACGATCTTCTCAGAATGCGTCACCGTCGTTTTGACTCTCTTCCCGACCTCGTTGTTTTTCCGGAGACAAGCGAGCAGATTGAGAAAATCGTAGCCTACGTCACAAAGAATAAAATACCGCTCTATGTTTACGGCGGCGGCTCGTCGGTTACAAGAGGCGTTGAGCCCATTAACGGCGGCGTTTCTCTTGATATGCGCCGCAACTTCAACAAGGTCATTAAATTCAATGAGACCGATCAGACCATTACAGTTCAGGCAGGTATGTCCGGACCAAAGCTCGAGCAAACGCTTCAAAACGCTCAGAGCCTTTTCGGCGCAAAACGTCCGTACACCTGCGGTCACTTCCCGCAGTCGTTTGAATATTCCTCCGTCGGCGGTTGGACCGTCACACGCGGTGCCGGTCAGAACAGCACCTATTACGGCACCATAGCCGATATAGTTGTTTCGCAGAAATACGCCACACCGATAGGTAAAATCGAGACAAGTCACTATCCGAGAGAGGCAACGGGACCGAATCTCAATCAGGTCATGATGGGCGGCGAGGGCACCTTCGGCGTTCTTACCGAGGTCACGCTCAAGTTTTTCCGCTGGATGCCCGAAAACAGAAAACGCTTTTCTTATATGTTCAAGGACTGGCCGACAGCTATGCGCGCCGCTCGTGAAATGATGCAGTGTGAGTGCGGCTTCTCCTCTGTTTTCCGTCTTTCAGACCCGGAGGAGACTTCATTAATGCTCCATCTTTACAACGTTGACGAAACGCCGCTTGAGCCTCTTCTTGATAAATTGGGCTACAAGGACTTTGAGCGCTGTCTCTTCCTCGGATTTACAGACGGCGAAAAGGGCTTCTCAAGAAACGTTGCGCATAACATAATGAAAATTGCCGTTAAGCACGGCGGTATCCCGATGACCGGCTACGTATGCAAGGGCTGGGAAAAGGGCCGCTTCAACGACCCGTATCTTCGCGATACACTCATGGATTTCGGCTTTATGATTGATACGCTTGAGTGCACGGTCAACTGGTCAAATATGGCTCGTGTTCACCGTGAGGTTCGTGAGGTTTGCCATAAGCTTCCGAACACAATCGTTACAACTCATATGTCGCATTGCTATCCGCAGGGCGCCAACCTCTACTTCATCTTTATGACTAAAATGCAGGACGAAGAGGAGTTCCGTGCTTATCACGCAACAATTCTCGACGCCATACAGAAGAGCGGTGCTGCCATCAGCCACCACCACGGTATCGGAAAGATGTTTGCCCCGTGGCTTGAGGGCTACCTCGGCGAAAAGGAATACGGCATAATCCGCACGCTTAAAAACTATTTTGACCCCGATTACCTTATGAATCCGGGCGGAACCATAGGCCTTGACCTTAAACCCGAGGATAAAAAGTATCTGCGTGAGCATACCGAGTATGTTGACGAGCTCAAGGACTGAAAAGGCTGTTGAAGCGCGGCTCAAAGCCGTAACGTCAAGCATAAACACATAAAATCAAGGCTTTCGTTTCAGGTGAGACGAAAGCCTTTTTATTGCCGATTACAGAAAAACTTACTTTTTGTATAAGCTTTCGGCACTTGCGGCTGTTGACTGTTTGCCGTCGTAATTATATAATAATTTATAACAAAATTTCGCCGCATATGTGATATGCCGCACAAGCAAAGAGGTTCATCATGACAGATAAAAGCTATTCAATTATTTTCAGCAGCCCGACAGGCAACACGAGGCTGCTCGCCGACACCATTCGCGACGCGCTGCCGGAGGAAAACTGTAATTATTTCGGAGTGAGCGAAAACGCCGATACACAATCCGACATTTTATTTATAGGCTTTTGGACGGATAAGGGAACCGCCGACAAGGCGACCTTGGATTTGCTCGAAACGCTGAAAAATAAAAGGATTTTTCTTTTCGGAACGGCGGGCTTCGGCGGAGACGAGGAGTACTTCAAAAAAATCCTCGCAAATACAAAAAAGAGCATTAGCGGCAGCAACATCACAGTCGGTGAGTATATGTGTCAGGGAAAAATGCCGCAAACGGTCAGGGAGCGCTATATCAAAATGAAAAGCCTGCCGAATCCCGCGCCGAATCTCGATATGCTGATTGAAAACTTTGACCGTGCTCTGTCTCATCCCGACGAAAACGATTTGAAAAGGCTGAGGCTCTCCGTGGAAAAGCTGTAATAAGAAGCGACAGCGCGACCTACCCCGCTAAGCTGTGCCGCGTATCATATTACTATTGATTTATTGTAAAAATAATGATAAAATATTCAGCGTAGCACGTAAGCAGGTGTAGTTTAATGGCAGAACATCAGCTTCCCAAGCTGAATACGGGGGTTCGATTCCCCTCACCTGCTCCAAAAGATAAAATCGTCGCACCAATGCGACGTCAATGATTAAATCAATCTGAAAAGATTGATTTTTTTTGTGCGTTATTACAAAGGAAAAGGAAGGAATGATATAAATGAATAATTTAAACAACAATGCAGAGGATAGATTTGTTGTGTCAGATAAAGATATTAAATGGGGTATAAATGGACAACAAAAAACGGAAGAGGAAATTAATAGGTACATGGCAGAAAAACGAAAAAAATTACAGGAAGTTTCTCTTGATAAATATATGATAATAGGTAGTGTTGTCGAAATTCAGGGAAATTTTGATAAGCTAATGATAATCGGGTATAAAGTCAAAGATAGAGATGGGAAAATTATGGATTATATGGCTTGCAAATATCCGAATGGTGCAACAGATTCATTAACATTTTTTAATCATAATGATATAAAAAAAATATATTTTGTTGGATTTACTACTGAATATGGTAATGAATATAAAAGCAATTTAGATAATAAAAACGAGGAAAAATGAAGGCTCGTATAATATGTTGGGTGCTGTTGTTGGAGATGTAATTGATTCGGTGTTACTGACTATGATGAAAATGGTAAAGAGGTTCTTAAATAGATTTGAAAATAATGAAACATTTACTTGTGCATTTTTAACATCTTGTTATACTGGAATGAGAACTGGAGAGGTATTTGCATTAACTTGGGATATATTGATTTAGACAATGGAACAATATCAGTCAAACATAATGTTTATGATAAACCTAAAGACGAATAGCAAGACATTAATTAATTGAGAGTTTATATACTCCCATAATATTGGTTTATTTTGTCGTGTAAATAATCAATATTATTTTTAGTAATTTTCTTAAAAGCTTTATTTATTTCATCAATCATGTAATTCATAGCTATATTTTGAGCTTGTTCAATAACTTCTTTTGTTCGTAAACGTGTATAGTTAAGGCTCCAAAAACGGCAAGTATCAAAGGATACTTGCCGTTTTTTACTTTTTCGCATTTTACTCTCCTCTCGTTTTTCTTTCGTCTATCCGTCGTCCGCTCACTTCATTATTCGCTGTTCACTTTTCTCTCTTCGCTCAACCTCTCCTCTCTTGCAGAGGAAGGTGATTTACCGTAAGGCAAGCCGGAGGGATTTTGCCTCCCTTGTAAAGGGAGGTGGGCCTCGTCAAGGCAAGCCGGAGGGATTTTGCGGAGTTATATGGAATTTAAATAGAAAGCAAATTACTTTTTAATCCCTCAGTCCGCTCGTGAACTCGCGTCCAGCTCCCTTTTCAAGGGAGCC
>ERZ779866.1493-NODE-1493-length-23530-cov-5.085027_pt1 | contig 23530 bp, 25 predicted proteins | sample MGYA00511248_ERZ779866 | MGnify/ENA primary metagenome ERZ779866 (study PRJEB29588, sample SAMEA2155758) | human gut metagenome | biome: human gut; feature: human-associated habitat; material: faeces | place: Denmark | collected 2008/2010 ... | reverse complement strand
TTGCCCTTCCGGCAGTCCCGCATCATGCGGTTGAAGTCATCCCGCTGATCCATCCGGGTGCCGGTCAGCCCTTCGTCGGCATACACATCCACCAGCTCCCAGCCGTCATGCTGGGCGATCTCTTCCGTATAATTGCGGATCTGGGCGGCGTAGGAATGCAGCTGATCCTTGGAGTCCGAGCTGACCCGGCAGTAGGCCGCCACCCGCAGATGTTCCGCTTCCCGCGTCTGCGGCGCGATGATTTTTACCTGTGCCATGTTTTTCACTTCCCTGTATCTTTTTTGTCAACACACAAGCTACCACACGATCCGCAGAATATCCAGCACTATTCCCAAACAGTCTGCGGGGAATATTTCTCTCTGGCCAGTCTCTTGGCGTAAGACAGTTCTTCCGCGCTCAGCAGGCCGATTTCCGCCAGATGCTCCAGCATCCTGACTGCCAGCCGATACTGCAATTCTTTCTTTGCGTCGATCATCTTTCTACCTCAAAATAGCTCTCCGGCTTTTTCTCCCGCAGAAACCTTGTCACTTCCCGCAGGCTGCCGGTCCTCCGCATTTCCGGCAATGCCTCACTCACAGCCTGGGCGTATCTGCGGCCACGGCAGGCCCGTTCATCCAGAATGGCGATGACGCAGGTATCGCTCTCCGTGCGGATGGCCCGTCCAAAGCCTTGGCGCAGCTTGATCTGCATCTCTGGTACAGCTACCTCACGGATGAATGCGTGAAGGGAAGAATACTTCTCCAATTCCCGTTCCTTTCGTGCGTCTGGGTAGGCGAAAGGCAGGCGTGGGATGATCAGCAGAGATACACAGTCGCCGGGGAAATCAAAGCCCTCCCATGCCGCGCCGGTGGCCAGCAGCACCGCTCCCGGCGTGTGCCGGAACTGTTCGATGATGTGGGGCGCGTTGCGGCCCAGCGTCAGCAGTGGGAATGGGAGAGATTCCTCCCACAGCCGCTCCTTCACAGCCGACATGGCTGCGTAGGATGTAAAGAGCACCAGCGCGTGACCGGTGGCTGCTTTGATGAGTCCGACGAGCTCGGCAGTCAGCTCATTAAAGTACACATCCGTATCCTCCACTCTCTGGCGGGGCGGGATTTGCGGAAGGTAGAGCAGGCAGTTGTTCCGGTAGTCAAAGGGGGATGGAGAAACGGATTCCATGACACGGTGTCCCTTCTCCAATCCTGCCTGCGTTTTGAAACGGCGGAAATCACTGCCCACCGCCATGGTGCCGGAGGTCAGGATCATGGGCGTCCTCTGCCGCCAAAGCGTCTGCCGGAACTGCTCCGTCAGATCCGAGACAGTGGCGCAGAGCATCGTGCCGCCCCGGTCATCTTCCGCCGCGTAGCAGATCACATCTGGCTGGCTCCGCAGGAATAAGGCCGCCTTGTCGATGATCTGCTCCAGCTGCCGCCGGGTGCTGGGGGACACCAGAGCGCCGATCTGCCGTTGGATCAGCTCCAGTGTCTTGCGGGGCCGTTTCAGCAGACCGGCGAAATGAGAAAAGGGCCGCTCTCCGTCCCAGGGGCGGGAGAGCTCCCGCAGCAGCGGCCCGGCAGTTTCCGCCAGAGTCTCCGCCGCCAGCAGGTACCGCTCGCCCCGGAGCCCATGGATCAGGCTCCGCAGTTCCCCCGCTGTGAGGGTGACGCCGAACATCTGCCGGGCGGCCTCCGGCAGCTTATGCGACTCGTCAGCGATCAGCGCGCTGTGCTCCGGCAGCAAAGGCCGCCGTCCGACGCTCCGGTGGATGGCGTCCGCCAGGAGCAGGTTGTGGTTGCAGATCTGGACTTGGTATCTGGCCGAGGCGCATACCTCCATAAAGCAGAGGTACCGGCAGCTCTCCTGCCCGCAGTCGCAGACCTGGGGCACATGGACACGTTCCCGGTCATACCCGCTGAGATGCTCCGCCATGTCCAGATCCAGGTGATCCCGGAGGGACAGCAGAGCCTCTCTGGCCCGCGGGCTCTTTCGCCCAAGATCCACCGCCCCCAACCGACGCCGCAGCCGCTCGTCGCACACATAGTGGGCTTTCCCTTTGCGGACGACCGCCCGGAGGGGGTGATCTATGAGCTGGCCGGCCATCAGCACCGCCGAAAGGAACGGCAGGTACTCATTGAGCACCGCGTTCTGCAAAGCGATGCTGGAGGTCGAGATCAGGAGAGGGTGAAAGGGCAGGCCCGCAGCGGCCCGGCATCGGAGGAATACCGTTCCCGCCACCAGGTAGGCGTAGGTCTTTCCGATCCCCGTCCCGGCGTCGCACAGGGCGATGCTGCCGTCCAGCATGGCGTCCAGCATCCTGTGGCTCAGATCCACCTGGGCGGGGCGCTCCGCCATGCCATGGGCGGGGAGCAGTTCTTTGAAAATATGGTCGATCTCTTGATGGGCGTTTTTCCTGTTATCTTGATTCATCCGTATGATCCCCTATCTCTAATATGTCTGTATCATGTTTGCTTTGTCCTCATCGTATTTGCAGCTCGCCCCCCGATGAAAGATAGGGAACAGTACGGATAAGGCTTGGCGGGCCTTCACAGGCACATTCCAAGGGTCTCTACTGCTTTCAACCCAGGGGATGACGGGCGGCCTTGCCGGGGCCGCTCCGCACAGGCTGGATCGCTCGCCGGAGGGGATGGCCCCTCCGGGTCGTGGCGGGCTCTGGGCGTCTGTCCGTGTGGTGATCCGTACTGCTGGTATGAACTTGTCAAAGAGCAGCGGGGTCTGTTCAGGCCCCTTTAGGAAGCAAACTGGATAAGGATCTGGTTCATGTCCTCCAAATCTTCACCCTGGAGGTCTGCTGCAAGTCGACGAAGCAGGGCCGCTTGTCTTGGTGTTAATCTCCGGCGATCCCGGTAATACCAGTCCGCCATCTTAACGCCGCCGCCGTATCGTCCGCAGCAAGTTTCGATGGGGTATTGGAGTGTGAGCGTCTCAATGTCCCGGCGGATCGTCCTCTCGCACACGCCCAGCTCTGCCGCCAGGTTCGAGACTGTCTCCTTCCGCCGCTGGCAGAGCAGCTCCAAGATCTGTTGTCGCCGCTCCGCCGCGCCCACATCTCCACCTCCTCTCGCTTCCATGGTCAGACTCTACAGGCTAATGCGGACAGTTCTTGTCCGGGTTAAAAATTTTTTTGAAAAAAAGAAAGGGCCGGAGCAGCTGAGTATGACAGATACTCAGTCTTGCTCCGGCCTTAGTGGTGACGAATGTCCCTGTGGTCAGTCAGCAATATGATTTCCGGTCCGACGCTGCGGTTGGGCGCGCGCGGTTTTCAATGTGTGGAGGTCAGCCCAAAATACGCGCCTGCAGCGAGAGCACTGTACGGATATAATGACCTTCTCGCTGGTATTAGACAGCACTTCACCTTTGGCGCACCAAGGACAGGCCAGACGGTACTGAAAGATAGTCTCCATGGCAGCTCCCTTCGGTGTTCTCTATTTAGAGAACACTACACGAAAAAAATTCCCTCTTACAACAGGTTATGTTTCATCACGGTATTCACTGCCAAACCAGTAGCAGTGGAAATCGTTTTGTAGTTGGGGTGGGACTGGTGCGTGCGGTGGTCCTCACAGCAGAGCAGATAGGCGTAGACCGTGATTGGTCCGTGATCAAGATTCAAATAAAAGAGTTCATCCGTCAGAGTGAAAAAGTTTCTACTTTTCGGCGGCGACCAGGTTGGGAGCAGACTGCAGGTCACGAGTCTCCGCATTACTAGAACATCCACCACTTGTCGCTCCGCCATCTGGATACTCATTTTTGTACGCATGGCCAGTCCTCGGACAGCAGGACACCCCCTTTACCCGGAACATAGCCCGCATCCGGCGCATCAGCCAGTACTGCCGCTCGAAGTCTGGATCGGCAGGGTCAAGGATGCCGTCCTGAATATCATGGGAGGCTACGCCACCCATGGTGAACCAGGTGAGTCCGCCGAAGGTAAAGACCTGCCCCCGCATGAGGTACAGAACATGCTCCCGCACCTCATGGACGCGTCCGCCGTTCCAGTGCTTTTCCGGGAGCGCGTTCAGCAGAGCAAAGTTTTCATGGTTCCCATCCACGAACAGAGTGGTACCCTTCTCCAATAAACATGTCTTTCCTTTATAAAATTGCTTGACGAATGCGCAAAAATGGGATAGTCTAAGCATAAATCAAAGTATTGTCATACATAGGAGGAATGAGCAGAGTTTCATTTTCCTATCGCAAATCAGGGCAGCTTTGGCCGTTGATTGGGGGAACATAGTATGGCTGAGCAAGCAAGTTATTTGAAAAATTTGAAATCTGAGTCGGTTGTGCAAAAAGTAATCAATTGCTTGACTGATGGTATGGTCTCCGGCGAACTTAAGCCTGGTGACAAGCTCCCAACAGAACCGGAACTAGCTGCCACGCTTGGTGTAGCCCGCACCTCGGTCCGAGAGGCAACTAAAATTTTAACATATCTCGGTGTGCTGGAGAGCCGCCGCTCTGAGGGAACCTTCGTGGCCAACGGCTTCCAGGAGAGCATGATCGATCCTATGGTGTATGGAATCATTCTCAACAAAGGGGAAGATTTCGACAGTTTGATGGAGTTGCGTGAGCTCACCGAAGTAGGTATTCTCCGTCTTGCCATCAAAAAGCGCAGTGAAGAAGGACTAGAAACTATCCGCGAAAAACTGGATGCCTTTTCCGACGCAGTGGAACAGGGAAATTTAACAGCAGCTTTTCAGGCGGATAATGACTTTCATGATGCAGTTTCTTCCCTATGCCAGAATGATTTGGTAGATAAAATCAATCGTGTGGTTCGAGTGCTCACCTATGCAGTACGACAGAAAACTGTCTATACTATGATCCAAACTGGCCGGGGACAGGAGCTGCTTCAGGCCCACTGGAAAATCTACGAGATCCTCTATACAAAGAATATGGAGGGGCTGGAAGAATTCATTCATGACACTTATTTTTTAGATGTGGCATCCGAAAATAAGTGATCGTCTAATTCAGCGATAGCCGCAGCGCAGAAATACACGCTGCGGCTATCGTTTTCTTTTTGTTGAATATATATAAACTTCGCTGTCCTTTTCCAGCAAAAAGCAGAAAGTTTACTATCCCCATTGACAAACTCTGTTTAAGATGATATTACATAGCTATGTCAGACAAAGTACATAATACAAAAGAGCGGACTATAATGTACCAGGGGATAGGGCCCGATCTCCTATTGGTGCGAAAATCACATTTTTTCTTTTTAGGAGGGTGATTATGAGAAGGAAACGAATCCAAACCATCGGCGCCATTCTAACACTGGCTTTGCTCGTCACAGGATGTGCCAACAGCGGTACGGAACAGCGTGAGGATGGCGAGTACCAAACCATTGAACTGACCATGGCTGTCAACGGCACAGACAACCAGATTGATGCCCGTGTGGGCGACTATTTCGCTCAGTTGGTATCAGAACGCTCCGGAGGCAATGTCACCGTGGCGGTCTTCCCCAACGATCAGCTGGCTAACGGAAATGCCTCTCGCGGGATCGAAATGATCGCCTCTGGCAGCATTGACCTGGCGGCCTACGCCACTTGCACTCTGGCGGTCATCGACGAGAAGCTCCCGGTGGCCACCATTCCCTGGATCTTTGAGGACTACGCCCAAGCCCGGGAGGTCATCGACACCACCGGCGGTGAGTATTACGCCCAGCGCCTGGCTATGAAGGGCATGACCTATCTGGGTTCCTTCCACAACGGCTTCCGGCAGATCACCAATTCCAAGCACGAGGTCACCACTCCGGCGGATATGGAGAATCTAAAGATCCGCGTTCCCGGCAGCGTAGTATACATGGGATTCTTCCGGGCCCTGGGGGCCGACCCCACCTCCATGAACTGGAGCGAGGTGTTCACCGCCATCCAGCAGGGCACTATCGACGGCCAGGAGAACGGCGTGAGCATCACCTCCACCTCCAAAATGCAGGAGGTTCAGGATTACCTGACCATGTGGAACTACTCCTATGAAAACGACCTGTTTGTGGCTAATACGGAGATCTGGGAGAGTCTGGAGCCTCAGACTCAGGAGCTCCTTCAGGAGTGTGCCACTGAGGCCTGTGAATGGGGGCGGGATGTCCTGGAAGCGGAGGAGGCCCAGATCCTGGAGGAGTTCGAAGCCGCCGGCATGACCATCACCTATCTCACCGAGGAGGAGCAGGCTGCCTTTGACGAGGCCATCGCCCCCTTCAAGGCGGAGATGGAAGCGTATTTTGGTCCCGAGGCCTGCGCCGCATTTGGAATCACAAATTAACGGAGGGAGGTACATACAGCCATGAAAATTTTAGACTGGATCGAAGAGATCATCTGTGTATTCTGCACCGTTGTCATGACCGCTCTGGTGTTCGCCAATGTGCTCTCCCGCTATGTATTTCACAGCTCCCTCTCCTTTTCAGAGGAGATCACCACCTATCTGTTTGTGCTGCTGAGCATGATGGGTACCGCCATCGCCGCCAAACGCCGGGCTCACCTGGGGCTGTCTATCATCACCGACGCCGTGGGGCCCAAGATCCACAAGGCCCTCATGGTCATCGGCTTTGGGATCGCCACTGTCTTCTCCGCTGCCCTGTTCTACTACGGCATTCTGATGGTAATGAACCAGTACAATCTGGGGATGCAGACCTCCGCCATGCAGTGGCCTGAGTGGATCTATGCCACCTTTGTGCCCTTCGGCGCGTTCTTTGTCACCATCCGCTTTGCCCAGGCGCTCATTCAGGAGCTAAAAGCTCATCCGGAGGATCACAAACATCTTGAAGAAGGGAAGGAGGCGTCCGGCACATGATCGCCGCTGTTCTGTTTATCAGCTTCGCCGTTCTGCTGCTGATCGGCACGCCCATCGCCGTCTGTCTGGGCGTTTCCAGCGTCATCTCCATGCTCATCCAGGGGGCGGGCCGTCCTTTGGACACCGTCATGAGCAGCCTGCCCCAGCTGTTTTCCTCGTCTACCAGTAAGTTCGTGCTCCTGGCCATCCCCTTCTTTATTCTGGCCGGCAACATTATGGATAAGGCCCAGATATCCAAGAGACTGATCCGCTTGGCGGAGACCTGTGTGGGCCACCTGCGGGGCGGCCTGGCCATTGTATGCGTTATTGTATCCTGCTTTTTCGCAGCCATATCCGGCTCCGGTCCGGCCACCGTGGCCGCGCTGGGTCTGGTGATGATCCCCGGTATGATCCGCTCCGGCTACAGCCCCTCCTTCTCCGCCGCTCTCATGGGCTGTGCCGGCGCGATCGGGGTCATTATCCCACCCTCCATCACCTTTGTGGTATACGGCTCTATTGCGGATACCTCTATTGGCGACTTGTTCAAGGCCGGCGTCCTTCCGGGATTGATTATGGGTGCGGCCCTGATTATTACCGCTCTGCTCATCGGGCGGAAACTGAAACTGGAATCCTTACCGAAGGCCAGCTGGCGGGAGCGCTGGATAGCCTTTAAAGAAGCGTTCTGGGGACTGCTGATGCCGGTTATCATCCTGGGCGGCATCTATGGCGGCATCTTTACTCCTACCGAGGCGGCGGCCGTCTCCGTGGTGTACGGCCTGTTTGTGGGCGTGTTCATCTATAAGACTGTCCGCATCAAGGAGCTGTGGGCTATCATCATCGACTCGGCCAGCACCACCGCTACCGTTATGTTCATTACCGCAGCGGCCAGCATGTTCGCCTACGTACTTACCCGGGCCCGCCTGGATGTGGCCATCAGCAGTGCTTTGGAAAATATCACCGGCGGCTCCACCATCGTGTTCTTCCTGATCGTCAATATCATTCTGCTCATTGCGGGCTGCTTTCTGGACTCTACCTCTGCCCTGTACATTTTTACTCCGCTGTTTGTCCCCGTGGCTCAGGCCCTGGGCATTGACCTCATCCATCTTGGCGTAGTTATGATCGTCAACCTGGCCATCGGACTGTTCACTCCTCCTGTGGGCGTCAATCTGTATGTGGCCTGCGGCGTGGCTAATGTCAACTTGAAACAGATCTCCAAAGCTGTGGTCCCGCTTCTGATTGCATCCATCGTTGTTCTTTTGATCATTACCTATATCCCCGGCATCTCCACTATGTTCACATCGTAAACTCTGCTTGAAGAAAGGTGAGTATCATGAAGGAAACCACAAGCATCGCTCAGCTGCAGAACACCTGTATCGATCTGAAAAAAAATGTCATCTCCATGATCCATAAAGCCCAGTCTGGCCATCCCGGCGGTTCCCTGTCTGTGGCAGAGTTCATTACAGCCTGCTATTTCCGGGAGATGGATCTGGACCCCAAGGACCCAAAGTGGCCTGACCGGGACCGCTTCGTCCTCTCTAAGGGTCACGTGTGCCCTGCTCAATACGCCGCACTTGCCATGCGCGGCTTCTTCCCGATGGAGGAACTGGACACTCTGCGGAAGGAGGGCTCCATGCTCCAGGGACATCCGGATATGAAGAAGTGTCCCGGCATCGATATTTCTACCGGCTCTTTAGGGCAGGGACTGGCCTGCGGAGTGGGTATGGCCATTGCCGCCAAACTGGACCAAAAGTCCTACCGGGTGTTCGTCGCCGTGGGAGACGGTGAGTGCAACGAAGGTGAGATCTGGGAAGCCTGCCAGACTGCCTATAAGTACCAGTTGGATAACCTGGTTGTCTTTGTGGACTACAACAACCTGCAGTTGGACGGCACCTGCGACGAAATCATGCCCCCCATTGATCTGGGCGCTAAGTTCCGGGCATTTGGCTTTGATGTATACGAAATCAACGGCAATGACATGGGTCAGATGGTAGCTGCCCTTGACCTGGCGGAAGCCGTCAAAAACGGCAGACCTAAATGCATTTTTGGACACACCATCAAGGGAAAGGGCGTCTCCTTCATGGAGAACCAGTGCGGCTGGCACGGCGTGGCTCCCAACGACCAGGAGTATCAGCAGGCTATGGCAGAATTGGACCAGCAGTATGTGAAGTGCTGAAGGAGGAAACGAAGATGAGCGAAACATTAAAAAAGGCCACCCGAGACGGGTTTGGTGATGAGATTGTAGCGCTTGGCAAGGAAAACTCTAATATTTTAGTAGTTGACGTGGACATCGGCAAGTCCTGCAAAACAGGCGCCTTCCGCAAGGAACTGCCGGAACAGTACCTGAATGTAGGCATTGCCGAACAGAACGCTGCCGGTGTGGCTGCTGGCCTGGCCACCTGCGGTAAGGTCCCCTTTGTAGTTACCTATGCCGCCTTCGGCTCCATGCGGATGTGTGAGATGATCCGTCAGGAAATCTGTTACCCCCACCTGAATGTAAAGATCGCCTGCTCCCACGGCGGCGTCACTCCGGCTAACGACGGCGCCAGCCACCAGAGCATCGAGGACATGGGCATTCTGCGCACCATTCCCAATATGACCGTTATTATGCCTGCCGACTACTGGGCTGCCCGGAAGCTGGTGCGTGCCGCTGCAAAATTTGACGGCCCCGTTTACTTGCGCTTCACTCGGGACGCCATCCCGGTCATCTATGACGAGAATGACACATTTGAGATTGGCAAAGCCAATCAGCTCCGGGACGGCAGTGACGTGGCCATCATTGCAAACGGCGATACGGTCCGTCTGGCTCTGGAGGCCGCAGAGACTCTGGCTGCTGCCGGGATCTCCGCCCGTGTACTGGATATGCACACCATCAAGCCTCTGGATGTGGAGGCCGTCCATGCCTGCGTCGCAGACATCGGAAAGATTATCACCGTGGAAGACCACAATATTCTCAACGGCTTGGGCAGCGCAGTGGCCGATGTGGTTGCCGAGTCAAACGGAGCTCTCCTCCGTCGAGTGGGCATTCAGGACCAGTTTGGCATGTCCGCCCCCTACGACCGCCTGCTGGCCATGAACGGTGTGACCACCGAGCACATTGTGGAACTGGCGCATTCCCTGTGCGGTAAATAAGCATTCCGCCCGCCATTCTCTCGGATAGGATAGTGTAACATTCCATTTCAAAACAGAATTATGCGGAAAGGAAGTTTAGATCATGCTGGATTTTAACGGTCAGGTCGTCCTCATCACTGGAGCCGGCTCTCCCAAGGGGATCGGCCGTACCATCGCCCACACCTTCGCCCGCCAAGGAGCTCAGGTGGTCATCACGGACATTAACCAAGCTGGCCTGGATGCCAATGTCAAAGAGATGGAGGACAATGGCTGGAAGGCCTGCGGTATTGCCGGCAATATCTGCGACAAGGAGTCGGTCGACTCTCTGGTAAAAACCGTGGTAGATAAGTTCGGCCGTATTGACGTGCTGGTCAACAATGCAGGTGTGTCGCAAAAGGTAACGGTTGCCGATATGACGCTGGACGACATGAAGCGCATTTTCAACGTAAACATGTTCGGTCTGTTCCTGATCACCCAGGCTGTTTGCGAGGTAATGAAGAAGCAGCAATATGGCCGCATTGTCTCTCTCAGTTCCGTCTCTGGTAAACGAGGCGGTGGTGTATTTGGCGGCGCACACTATTCCGCCTCCAAGGCCGCTGTGCTGGGATTCTCCAAAAATTTGGCCCGGGAGATTTCACAGTACGGTATTACCACTAACTGTGTATGCCCCGGCCTGATCAACACCGAGATCTGGAAAAGCATGCCGCAGGAGCAGGCTGACGCCGTAATCGCTGGAATTCCTATGGGCCGGCCTGGTGAGACTCAGGAGGTTGCTGACGCCATCGTGTTCCTCGCATCTAAAGAGGCGTCCTACATTACCGGTGAGGAAATCGATATCAACGGTGGCTCCCATATGGATTGATCCACAAATTTTTTCTATCTATCTTCTTTATCAAGGGTGCATCAAACTATTCAAAAATAATCTGCCTCTGCAATTTTTAGGCTTCTTCCTTTGATGACCCAAAATCTGACCCAGAACCGGAAAAACTGGGGTGGAACAGAGAGGACACAACCTCCGAATTTTGGCTCATTTTAAGTCTGAAAACGCCTGGAAAGCGTTGAAGCACAGCAAATGGACAAACCAGCAGCAGCTCATAACCCGGAGGTCGGAGGTTCAAGTCCTCCTCCCGCAACCAGAAATCCGCTGGAATCACCTGATTCCAGCGGATTATTTTTGTTTTCTGCAATTTTTTGGTGAGTGTCAATTTACAATGCAAATAGAACAGTGAAGGAAAAGAGTGACTCAAAGAGGAAAAGCCCGTAAAATAGTAGCTGCGAGCCAACTATAAGGAGACGTTTCTCAATGAGCTATGAAAAGAGAGCATAACCTTTTAAAAATTCGGAAACGAGGCATTCTCGCTGCAACTGAGGAATGCCTCCTGTCTGCCATGGCATTAAACCTCAAGAGGATGGACAAGACCATCTTTTCCGCAATATATGGATAAAATATGGGCTGAGAATATGATTTCTCAGCCCATATTTTATCTTTGTTAACAGCCCCAATCCTTGACACTGCCTCAATACAGGGAGGTATTATCATAATGAAGTGAAACACTTATAACAACTTCGTCCTTTGTTTTCGTCATGATTATGAGGACTCAACTAAAACATATTCAATGACAGTGTTTCAGAAACAAATTCCAGCATCTTCAGCCCCCCCACACTGTTTCCCTTTGCATCTAAAGCCGGCCCATATACAGCTAGTCCACATTTTAAAATAGGTGCAGCAATGATTCCACCCCCAACGCCACTTTTTGCCGGCATCCCGACTGTAGCAGCAAATTCTCCCGAGTAGTCGTACATACCGCAGGTCACCATAAGGGAACGAACCAGTTTGAGTACAGGAAGAGGAACCACCTGCTGTCCGCTCTTGGGGTCCTGTCCATTATTAGCAAGCATAGCAGCAAAGTAAGCTAAATCCTTACAGCTGGCGCAGATAGAACACAGAAAGAAGTATAGCTCCAGATGAGGCTCTACGTCCCCGTCAATAATACCGTTGGCCTTCATAAGATTGATAATAGCTCGGTTGCGGTAGCCAGTCTCTCTTTCGGAGCAGAACACCCGTTGGTCGTAACCTAATTCCGAATTTCCGGTAAGCCGACGTGCAAAGTCCAGGCACACCGTCTTCCGGGCATCCAGATCCCTGCCCCGGATACAGCTGGCTACAGCGATGGCCCCGGCGTTGATCATAGGATTGAAGGGTTTGTTGTTTGTCAACTGATCCAGACGAACCATGGAATTGAAGGCGTCTCCTGTAGGCTCCATACCAACCTTTTCAAAGACGTACTCCATCCCGTTCTGCTCAATGGCAAGGATAAGAGCCATCACCTTGGAAATGCTCTGGATAGAAAATGTTTCCGTCCAGTCTCCCGCACCGGTCAAGGTCCCGTCCAACTCGCACAGGGCAATTCCCAGCCTGTTAGGGTCTTTAGCAGCCAATTCCGGAATATACTGCGCCGTTTTTCCCCAGCGGGTATATCTTCTGCCTAAACTTAGGGCCTGAGCCAGCAGCTGTGCTCGTTCCATGCCCCTCTCTCCTTTCTCACAAAATCAGCTGACACAGCAGATTGGCACTGATACCTGCTGCAATACCGCCGATGGTGTGGCTGAAGATGGCCTTACCGGTGAGCGAACGGAAATGTAGGCTATCCATCATGGCCACGTGTGTGCTGAGGTAACCGCTCCAGCACATACACATAGCGGTAAACACCGCCAAATCCACTTGGGTCACCAGTCCCTCCTGAGCCATCTGAGGCACCAGACCGATGGCCGCTCCCGCTGCCCCCAAAGCAGTGATAGGCACGGCAATGGCTTCGGCACTGGTAAACCCGAAGAGAGGACCCAGGACAAACTGAAGCTTTTCTCCCAGCCAAGGCAGAAAAGCTACTCCTTCATAGGCCGCGCCGGTGTACAGCCCCTCTGCCCCGGGTCCTTTGGATAAGAGCATCACCAGCGAGCAGATGATAAGTACCCCGGGGATGATGGCCACCCCCATGCCCACACCGCTCTTGCCGCCCTCTAGGATAGCCTCCATAAAGCGAGAGCTGGCGCTGCCCGGACGGATGGTGCGACTGTTGCTGTCTAGACTACAGACGCTATCCGTTCCAGAATCCAAAGCTGGCGCATCTTTTCCAAATTCCCGCTTTGTAAAAAAGAGCATCAGGCGGGTACTGACAATGCTACCGATGATAGCTCCCAGATTTCCCAATAGCACAGCTAGAAAGCAGTTTTGGTTCATCACTGCCCCTACTCCCACCATAAAGGTAGAGATAATGAGTCCCATGCCAAAGGCGGTACCGATGTTGGTCAAAGCGGGGACCTGGTATTTTTTAAAGTAGTGCAGGAAATTGTCATCCTCAGCTAGGGTAAGGATGGCCGGATTGTCGGACAGGTAGGTAGTCAGGATGCCCACCATGCTGGCTCCCGGCATACCGTACAGGGGACGCATAAGAGGGGATAGCAGTTTGTTAATAGATGCCACTACACCAAACTCGGTAAATAGGGCAGAAATAGCCCCCGCCAACACAGCGATGGCCATGATGTACAACACCGTATCCATAAGCAGCGCGTAGGCGGTATTCATCAGCGTATTGAGCATGTTTACCGTTCCCATTTTGGAGGCGATAGCCGCAAAAAACACCACGAAAGCTAGCAGAAAAATCAATGTTTCCATGCTAAAAGCTTTTCGCACCCGCAGAGCTGACTTCTGACCCTGGACCATCTTGCTTTGGTGCGCTGTTTGTCCCATGTTTTGTGACATAAGTATCCTCTTTTCTATCCCTGCGGTACAAAACCGTAGAATGGCAAATATTTTTGCTCCAAATAGTCCAGGAAGGGCCGGGCATCCAGTGAACTACCGGTGATGCGCTGCACCAACTCTCCGGCGGTGAGGCAGCATCCGTGGCTCCAGATGTTCTCCCGCATCCAATCGTTGAGAGCGGTGAATTTGCCCTGGCGGATATCCTCTTGCCAACCAGGCATATCCCGTTCCAGGGCCTGGAGAATCTGACCGTCGTAGATGTTGCCCAGGGCGTAGCTCTGGAAGTAGCCGATGTAATCCCCGGCCCAGTGCATATCCTGGAGGACTCCCTGAGTATCGTCGGGGGGACAGATCCCCAAGTAGTCCCGGTACTTCTCGTTCCAGGCTTGGGCCATGTCCTCGGCATGTAGAATTCCGGCGAAGTAGTCCCGCTCCAGCTCAAAGCGGAGGATGGCATGGAGGCTGTAGGTCACCTCGTCGGCGGTAATACGCTTGAGGCTGGGCTGAACCCGGTGGAGCCCGAGATAGAAGCTCTCCTGGTCTAGGACGGCAAACTGGGGAAAGGTTGCGGTCAGTTTAGGGAAGCAGTAGTCCCAGTAGACCCGGCTGCGGCCCACCATGTTCTCATAGAAGCGGGAGTTGGCCTCATGGAAGCCCCCCTCTACGCCGCCCCACAGCCCAACGTCGATGGCCCGTTGGCCGCTGCCGGTGGAGTACATGGCGTGGCCCGCCTCGTGGAGGCAGGTAAAGATGAGCTCATGGCTGCCTGAGCGGTAGGTGGACACACGGGCGTCCCGGGGGCCCATAAAGGAAGTAAAGCCATGGACTACCTGATCGTTAAAGGTACCAAGGTCGGTGGTAAAACCCAGTTCCCGGGCCAGGCTTTGAGCAAAGGCGGACATGGCTGCCGGATCTGCCTGGGGATAGTCCACCGGTTCTGGCGCTGTGCCGTGGGAGATCTTGACCATCAGAGCCCGCAGGCCCTCTTTCAGCACGTCAAACTCCCGAGATATCTCATCCACCCGGGCCCCCTCGTCGGTGAGCCCCACCAGAGTGTCAAAGGCGGGGCGGTCAGGGTCAATGGCTTTGGCGATCTGCCCTTTCAGGTCGAATGACTGCTGGAGCCAGGGCTGGAAGATACGATAATTTTTTGCCTCCCGGGCCTGCTTCCACTTCACCATGCACTCGGCCTTGATGAGGCTATACTTGCGCTGCAGGTCTTCCGGGGTGCGGGCGGCCACTCGCCGGCGCTGTAAAAAGGTGCGGATCACTCCCTGCTCTACCTCATCTTCAATCTCATGCAGGGACACCTGGGAAAAGTATTCCTCCTCCCGAGCGGCCTGGTCGGTACAGTAGAGGCGGTTTTTCTTCCGGGCAATATAAGCGGCCATCTCCTGGCGATAAGCTCTGCCCTGAGGCGGTAAGGCGGACCACTGGTCCAGCTCAAAGAGGGACTCCACGCTCTTATAGTAGCGGTACTCCCGGCCAATCTGAGTGATGCTCTCCAAATGCTGCTGGTAACTCATGCCAACTCCTCCTTATACAGCATGGTTCGGGGCTGGATCTCCACACCCTCCTTCATGACAAAGACGCAGTCTAACAGAGCAGCGTGGTCTTTCAGCAGGTCTCGGCCCCAGGCGGCCACATCGGCCAGTTTGCCGGGTTCAATGGTGCCGATCCGGTCGTCCAGGCCCAGAATGCGGGCATTCTCCGCCGTGGCGGCTTTCAGTGCCCGGTAAGGGTCCACCCCGTTGCGCAGCCAGGCGGAATATTCCCGGCCGCACTCGTAATTCTGGTAGCCCACCACCAGGTCGGTACCGTAGCCCAGGCGCAGATTGCTGTCCAGAAGCAGGCGGCGGCTCTCCACCAAACGGTCCCGGTAGTGGCGCAGCTTGCGCTGAAACTCCGGGGACTTCTGGCAGAGCTTCTCTTCGTCCAACAAGACAATCTCGTCGTAGGGACAAAGGGTAGGTACCACATAGATATCCTGGTCCTCCAGGTGGTGGATGGTCTCTCGGTCTACCAGTGATGCGTGCTCAATGCCGTCAATCCCCAAATTCGCCAGCTTGTCCACTAGGTCGGAGGTGTAGGCGTGGGCGGTGACGGTGGTGTGCAGAGCATGGGCGGTATCAATAATGGCTTTCAGCTCCTCGTCAGAGAGCTGGATGTCCTCTGGGGAGTCGTTGGGGGTAAAGAAGCCGCCGGTGGCCATGATCTTAATAAAGTCAGCGCCGATCTTTACCTCATGACGCACGGCACTGCGGAAAAAGTCTACCCCGCTGCCCATGGTGGGGTACTGCCCCTCCATAAAGTTGGACAGGGCGGGGTTGACCGCCAGTTTCTGGGTGGAGTCCCCGTGGCTGCCGGGAGCGCAGAGGAAGTGGGGAGCCGCCACCATGCGGGCACCCTGGATAAATCCTGCGTCAATGGCCCGCTTTACATCTAAAGAGTAGTCCTGACGGAACCAGCCGATGTGCCGGATGGTGGTAAAACCCCCGGACAGGGCCTTTCGGGCACACTCTGCGGCCGCCAGAGCTCGCATGCCGTCGGAGTAATATACTGCGTCCTTGCCGATCTCCCGCCAGTCAAAGAAGGAAGCGTGGACATGGGCGTCGATCATGCCGGGCGTGACGGTGAGGGCACTCAGGTCAATGACTTTGCATCCTTGGGGGGAAGCAGTATGAGGCCCCACCTCCAGAATTTTGTTGCCTTCAATGAGGATCTCCTGCCCCGGCTGGAGGCAGTCCTTCAGACCGTCATAGAGCTGTCCGCAGAGAAGTTTGGTATAAGACATGATTACCTCCTAAATTCAGTTCCATCTGCCTCCGACGGAACGGATGGCTCAATAATAAACGAAATTTCAACTCAGGAAGACCGCAGCACCAGGTCCCAAAGGCAAATTCAGGAACATCCAGGCAATAACGAAGATGGTCCAAATGATAAGGAAGCCGAAGGAGTAAGGAATCATCATGGAAATGACGTTGCCCATACCAAACTTTTTATCGTACTTGGCGGCCATGCCGATGACCATAGGCAGGTAGGGGTAGATGGGGGTGATGGGGTTGGTGCAGGAATCAGCGATGCGGTAGACCACCTGGGCAAACTCTGGAGTGAGACCCAGCATCATGAACATGGGTACAAAAATGGGAGCAAAGATGTACCACTTTGCGGTACCGCTGGTCATGAAGAAGTTGACGAAGGTGGTAACCAGAAGGATAGCTAGGATCAGGGGCACGCCGGTCAGACCGATGTTGTCCAGGAAAGTGGCCGCGTTGACAGCGATAACCATGGCTAGGTTTGTGTAGTTGAAAATGGCAATAAACTGGGAAATAACGAAAACCAGCACAATGTAGCCGGTAAGGGAGGTGAGGGATTCAGCCATTACCCGGGGGATATCCTCAAACTTTTTGAAAGTGCCCACAGTAAAACCGTAGATCACGCCGACTAATACAAAATAGGCTAGCAGGAAGGGAACCAGGCCGGTGACGAACGGGCCGTTGATGATGGAGCCGTCATCCCCCCGTAGAATACCATTAGAGGGGATAAGCCCAATGAGAATGAGTGCGATGAAAATGACTGAGAAGATGCCAGCATTGCGTAGGCCCTTTTTTTCTAGGTCGGTGGCATCCCGGGCCTGGTCAACTTCGCTGCCAGTGAACTTGCCCAAACGTGGCTCAATGATGCGGTCATTGACAAAAGTACCTACGATGGTCAGCACAAAGCAGGAAGCGATCATAAAGTACCAGTTGTTGGCGGGAGTGGTAGTATAGGAGGGGTCTATCATTTGAGCAGCCTCCTGCGTAACTCCGTACAGGAGAGCATCGGTAGCAGTGATCATCACATTGGCGGTAAAGCCGGCATTGGTGGCGGCATACCCGGCGATGAGGCCGGCTAGCGGGTGCTTGCCCGCGGCGTAAAAGGCAGCAGCAGCCAGAGGCGGAATGAAAATGATGGACGCCTCCGAGGCGATGGAGCCGTTGATACCAATAAACAACACCGTTGCGGTGAGGGCCCAGGTAGGTACGCCCAGCACAGCGCGGCGTATAGCGGTGGTGAGCAGCCCGCTAGACTCGGTGACACCGATGGCCATCTGCATCACCAGCACAATGCCTAAAGCGGCAAAGCCGGAGAAATTACTGACCAGTGAACCTAAGATCCATACCATACCGTCCCGGGTAAGTAGACTCTTGACCGCCACTTCTTCACCAGTGGTGGGGTTTACTGCAGACACCCCCACCGCAGCCAGAATAGCGGCTAAGGCAATCAAAATAACAACCAGGTATAGAAACAGGATAAAGGGATGGGGAAGGGCATTTCCTACCCGCTCAATGGTGCCTAAGATACCGCCGGATTTCTTTTCCAGAGACTTGTTTCCTGTCATATTGGATCAGATCCTTTCCTCATTTACTCCGCTCTTTAAATATGACCGCAGTCATATTTTTCTTTATTATACGTCGTTCTCCATATGCTGTCAAGCAAATTATTGTTTTAATTTAATAAATATGCATAAAAATTTCCGGCCGAATGTAAAGCCGGCCGGAAATTTTTACGCCTCTTTTGGGCTGGAAGAAAACAGCCCCTTGGAAAACACCGCCCAAAAACACAGGGCTTCTTCCGTCAGATCTATGGCCTCTCCCTGACAGCACCACTCGAAAAAGGTGGCCCGAATTCCCCGCAGGATCAGCATAGCCAGTTTTTGTGCTGCCATAGTGCTACAGCACTCGCCAGTTTGTTGTCCCTCCTCAAGCAGTTGGAGTAAAACATGAAAGAGCGTTCGTTCCTCATTCAAATCGTCAGCCCTCTGCCCACCACCTGATATCTCCTGGGTGTACAGGGCCCGGATCAGATCCAGGCCGATGACTTCTTGAGTAAATCGGCAGGCCGCTTGGATCATGTACCGTAGACGATGCTCTACACTCCATGAGGCATCCAATTTAGCCGCCACCTCATCGTAATAATCATCGTACTGCCGCAGCATCTCGGTTATGATATCAGCCTTTGAGTTAAAGTAAATGTAAAACGTGCCCTTAGCCGTACCCGCCTTCCGGACAATTTCATCCACCGAAACACCATCATAGCCCTTCTTCCGAAATAGCTCCATAGCGCAACGGTAAAGCTGCTGCTTAGTTCTTGTTCCTTTTGTTTCACCCTTCATGGCGACTATGTTTCATCCTTTCCTACGGTTCTCTCACTCGCCGCAAAATATATTGCCGTTTCTGCAAAATACAGTGCAATTATTATAACGTGCCCAAATGTAATTTGCAATCCGGGTAGTGTCAAAGATTGGACCTGTTGACAAAGATAAAATATAGGCTGAGAAATCATAGTCTTAGCCTACATTTTATCCATATATATTATATATTGCAGAAAAGATGGCTTAGGCCTTGTTTGAAAAATGTCAACATGCCCGAACAGCGAGTCTTTTTCCGTGATACTGCGTTGATTTTCCTTGCAATACACAAAGTATTGCTGCGTCAAATCGCCTTGTCTGGCGAAAAAATCCTTCGCTGTTGGGCATATTTCCAATTTTCAAACAAGGCCTAGCCATCCTCTTGAGGTTTAATGCCATGGCAGACAGGAGACACTCCTCAATTGCTGAAAGAAAATAGCGCGATATAAAATGATTTCACTAACATAACAATTAAGGAGCGGTGAAATACGATCTAAGTCGTTTCACAATTCGATGATGACGACAGGAATTACTCATTTATTTTATAAATTTTGCAGATGATGATATTTATATTTAGTGTATCAGCAAAGTTAGTTGTTTATTAAATCCGTTTGAGCTATTTCCCAATGACGCTACTACAAAGCATTTCCGGCTCTTCGCTCCCTCCGAAATATATATTATATTCATAGAACGCACCGGAGAAATCTGGTGCGTTCTTCTATTCTATGCTATATTGCAGGAGGGAATAATTATGCACAACAGCATCTATGAAGTCTCACGCTCCCTGGTCCCGGCCAGCCAGCGGGCCAGGGCAGGGAATATGCCGGACTGGTTTTTCGAGCGTGTCTGCGACTACGCAGAAAACCCCACGCTCCGCCAGCGGGAGGAGGCACTTGGGTTCTTTTTCAAAACCCTTGGCCGTTTCTGCACCAAGGAGGGCGAAAAATTTTCTCTGTCTCCCCAAATTAAAGAGGAGTTCTTCCAGACCCGTTATGAGTGTTTCCGGGCTGCCGCCGAAGCCCTGGCCCAGACAAACTATGCGATTTTTGCTGGGATGCGAGCGGCACCAGCGTTTCAGCTGGCCTTGGATGGACTACGGGACAGCTACGAGGACCAGCGGGGCATTTACATCTACTCCCCGGAGACAGATTCTCTGGTGACGCTGGAATACTGGCTCCGCAACGCAGACCTCTCCCAGCCCTTTTATATCGGGGGGACCATTGACTATCACTGCTAACCTATTTTGAAAAGGAGACATCATTTGATTACCATTAAAAATACGATCAACAGCGCGATTGTCTATGCAGATTCCATTGACCCCGGCGCTGAGGGCCTGATCCGCACTCTGTGCGGCAGTCCTATTTCAAAAAACAGCAAAATCCGTATCATGCCGGACGTCCACCCCGGCAAAGGCTGTGCAATCGGTACAACTATGACGATCACCGACACGGTTGCTCCCGGCCTGGTTGGAACTGACATCGGATGCGGCATGACGGTCTGCCAAGTTTCCGGCAAACGAATTGAGCTCCAGAAGTTGGATACCCTGATTCGGGATACCGTCCCTTCTGGAAGATCCGTGCGCAAAAAGCTCCACCGCTTTGCAGAACAGGCGGAGCTGGACAGTCTGCTCTGCGCCCGCCACATCCAGAAGGAAAAGGCCCTCGCCAGTGTCGGCACGCTTGGGGGCGGCAACCACTTCATCGAACTGGATCAGGGCGAGGATGGCCGCTATTGGCTGGTGATCCACTCCGGCAGCAGGCGGCTGGGCACAGAGGTCGCGGCTTACTACCAGAAAGCAGCTTTTGAACAGTGCCCAGACGGAACCCCGTATGAATTTGCCTATGCCTCCGGCGCTTTAATGGACGCCTATCTTCACGACCTGGCTATCGCACAGCGCTTTGCGGAGCTGAACCGCCAGGCTATTGCCTCCGATCTCGTCCGGGGAATGAAGTTGGACATAGAGGACACGTTCTCTACCGTTCACAATTACATTGATACAGACGGTATGATATTGCGCAAGGGCGCTGTCTCCGCAAAGAACGGGGAACGGTTGATCATCCCCATGAATATGCGGGACGGCTGCCTGCTCTGCATTGGAAAGGGCAACCCAGACTGGAATGAGTCTGCTCCCCACGGCGCAGGCCGCCTATTCAACCGGGCGGAGTGCCGGCAATCGTTTACTCTGTCTCAATTCAAGAGGGAGATGAAGGGCATCTATACGACCTCTGTAACCCGTGAGACGCTGGACGAGAGCCCCATGGCTTATAAATCCATGGACGCCATATTGGCCCAAATCGGTCCCACCGTGGAGGTAACAGAACGAATCCGCCCCATCTACAATTTCAAAGCAGGGGAGGAATAAAACGTGATCTACCAAATCAGTTCTGGCCAAGGGCCTGCTGAGTGCGAGCTGGGAGTTGCTAAATTGTGGGGCTATCTGCAATCCCATTATGATGTGACGCTGCTTGATTCCTCCCCGGGGTACTATGCAGAGACCTTCCGCTCCGTTCGTCTTTACAGTGAAGAAGGCCTGTCGGAATACGTAGGCTCCGTTCAATGGGTCTGCCGAAGCCCTTACCGTCCAAACCATAAGCGGAAGAACTGGTTTATTGACTTTCATCTCTGTGAAACCGTAAGAACCGACGCTTTTGATCCGGAGCAGGTGGTATTTGCCACCTTCCGCAGCGGCGGCAAAGGGGGCCAAAATGTAAACAAGGTAGACTCCGGGGTGCGGGCGATCTACCTCCCCACCGGACAGGCGGTGGTCTGCACCGAGGAGCGCAGCCAGTACGCCAACAAACAAAAAGCGCTCTCCCGGCTCCAAGCATTGATTCGGAGAGCGAACCAGGAACAGCATGCCCACCAGAAAAACGAGAACTGGCGGCACCATACCCGCCTGGAGCGCGGCAACGCTCAGGCCCGTTTTGAGGGATTAGACTTCCACCGGGTCTGATCTGGTTTCCAACCTACTACCAACTATATACTATAACTATGAAGCTCCAGGGAAGCCCCCTGGGGCTTCTTTTATGCCTGGAGTATCTCAGGCATTGTCTATCTATGGAATCAAAATGGAAAGGAATGTGTTTACCATGGAAAAGAATCTCACCCGCATCAGCACCCGCTCCATGAGCCGTCAGGCGTGGCTGGCAGAGCGGCGCAAGACCATCGGCGGGAGCGACGCCGCCGGGATCGTGGGCCTGAGCCGCTACGCCACTCCTTACACCGTTTGGGCGGACAAGACGGGCCGCCTCCCAGAGCAGGAAGATAACGAGGCCATGCGCCAGGGGAGGGATCTGGAGGAGTACGTGGCCAAACGCTGGGAGGAGTCCACCGGAAAACGGGTGCGCCGCTCCAATGCCTTGCTCTACAATCCCAGCTACCTCTTCGCCCACGCGGACATCGACCGCACTGTGGTAGGGGAGGACGCCGGCCTGGAGTGCAAGACCACCTCCGCCCTTAGTCTCCGGCAGTTCAAAAACGTAGAGTTTCCGGAGCAGTATTATGTCCAGTGTGTCCATTACCTGGCCGTCACCGGCTGTCAGAGGTGGTATCTGGCCGTGCTGGTCTTTGGCCGCGGGTTCTTCACCTTTACCCTGGAACGGGATCAGGCCGAAATTGACGCGCTGATGGCCGCAGAGGAGCAGTTCTGGGCTCTGGTGGAACAGGATACCCCTCCGGCGCTGGACGGCCTGGAGGCCACCGGGGCGGCCCTGCAAGTCCTCTATCCCAGCAGCCGAGACAACAGCGTGGATCTGTTTGGTCGGGAAGCTATGCTCTCGGAGTACGTTGCTCTGCAAGACCAGAAAAAAGAATTGGCCCAGCGGATCAGCCAAATTGAAAACACCATCAAGGCCGACATGCAGGATGCGGAATCCGGGCGCTGCGGGGCTTACATGGTTTCCTGGAAGACCCAGACCCGGCGGCTGTTCCAGCCCAAGGAGTTTGCCCTGGCCCATCCGGAGATCGACTTGCAGGAGTTTTACCGGGACAGTTCCTCCAGGCCTTTCCGGGTGCGGGAGATTTCGGAAGATCAGCGGCAGGCAGGGTAACTTTCAACTTTCAAATTTTCACTTGATATTTTAGCGTAATTACGCTAAAATAAGGATAAAGGGGGCTGATGCTATGAAAATGATTCGTCCGGTTTCCGATCTTCGCAATCACTTCGCAGATATTTCAAAAACGGTCCATGAGACAGCGCAGCCAGTTTTTCTCACCAAAAATGGTTATGGGGATATGGTTGTTTTGAGCATGGAGGCCTACGAAAATCTCCAGTTGGAGAGTGAAATCTACACCAAGCTCCAAGCCGCAGAACGGGAGGCAGAGCTGACCGACACCCGCTATTCCTCGAAGGACGTGCTAAATGCGGTGAGGAGCGCGATCGAGGGGGAGCAGGTTGTATAAGCTAGAATATCTTCCCTCCGCCCAGGAGGATATAGTTGAGATTGCCAGATATATTGGCAAAAAGCTAAGAAATCCAGGTGCAGCTCTGCATTTGACCGATCAGTTTATTGAGGCGGCGGAAAGCACTTGTTCCATGCCGTATCTGTATCCGGTCTACTTCCCCGTTCGCCCCTTAAAGCACGAATATCGAAAGATTTTGGTGGGAAATTATCTGATGTTCTATTGGGTGGAGGAGGCAACCAAAACCGTCACCATTGCACGAGTTATTTATGCAAAACGAGATTTAACGCAGGCACTAACAGAATAATAACTGACCAGAGAAGGGGCACAGCGGAAAACCGCTG
>ERZ779866.1491-NODE-1491-length-23552-cov-9.487935_pt1 | contig 23552 bp, 22 predicted proteins | sample MGYA00511248_ERZ779866 | MGnify/ENA primary metagenome ERZ779866 (study PRJEB29588, sample SAMEA2155758) | human gut metagenome | biome: human gut; feature: human-associated habitat; material: faeces | place: Denmark | collected 2008/2010 ... | reverse complement strand
ATTGGATCGTATATAATAATGCGCATCAGGCTATCATTTCCGAAGAACTTTGGGATACGGTGCATCAGATGATGAAAGCCAAGAGAAGACCAAATGCCAAAGGGGAATTGCAGCCCTTCGCAGGATTGGTGAAGTGTGCTGACTGCGGTTCTTCTCTGAATGTCAGCTATGATGCCAAACGAGGTACCTATACAGGCTTCAGTTGTTGGGTCTATAGAAACTATGGTAAAGATCGATGTACCTCACATTACATCAGCTGGAAGGCGTTGTACCAAATCGTGCTGGAGGATATCCGCCGTCATGCAAGTAGGGCACAAAATGCGGAAGAACAGTATCTGGAAATGCTGGTGAAGATGAAAACAGACCAGCAGAAACAGGATGGGACGAAAATCAAAGTGGAATTGCAGCGAGTTGAAAGAAGATTATCAGAAATCACAGCAGTCATCAAACGATTATACGAAGACCTTGCCTTAGGCAGAATCAGCGATGAACGATATGAGGATATGTATCAGGGGCTTGACCAAGAGGAAAGAGAACTGAAAAGCAAGCAGGAAACGCTGAAAGAACAGTGGGAGAAAACCCAGGAAGCATTTCAAAATGTGGAGAAGTTCATTCCTCTCATCAAGAAGTATACGGATATACAGGAACTGAATGCCTACATACTCAATGAGCTCATCGAAAGGATTGTCGTCTATGAAAAGGTCGTAGGCGAGGATGGAAATAAGACTCAGAAAGTGGAGATTTACTATAAGTTCGTGGGGACTGCGATGGAATGAAAAGGAAATGGGAATCAGCTGATCGTTGAAAACGGTCAGCTGATTTTTGGTTGGAAGAGAAACAAAAGCATTGATGAAAAATATTGTGGTCTGGATGTTCATCTATGAATGAAAATGCAAAAGGGGTAAAAAGGACTGTTTTGTATTCTTGTATAGTAAAAAGGACTTGTTCCCTTGAGGTTAAGATGGAAATGTTTTATAATTATCTTAAATTGTGACATTTTTTGCTAGTGAAAATGTAGTCTAAAATTCTCTTTGACAGAAAGGAAATAAAAATGAGTTTAAGTGCAAATATCAGTGAAAAAGCTGCTCTGATTTGGGCAATTGCAGATAAATTGACAGGTGTATATAAGCCCCATGAATACGGCGAAGTAATTTTACCACTTACGGTAATCCGTCGCTTTGACTGTATCTTGGCAGATACCAAAGATGCTGTGCTGGAAAAGTTTGAAACAGTAAAAAATCTTCCGATGCGTGATGTGCTTTTACGCAATGTTTCTGGCAAGGCATTCTATAATACAAGTAAATATACATTTGAGCGTTTGTTGGATGATCCAGATAACATTGAAGCCAATTTCCGTGACTATCTGAATGGATTTTCTGAGAATGTTCAGGACATTCTTGAAAAGTTCAAGTTTGATGGACAAATCACAACTATGGCGAATAAAGGCATTCTTTATATTGTGATTAAAGAATTTACCACACCAAAAGCTAATCTGCATCCAGATATCATTTCTAATCTGGAGATGGGATATATTTTTGAGGAAATCATTCGCCGTTTTTCTGAATCCCATAACGAAGATGCGGGGCAGCATTATACTCCAAGAGAAGTGATTCAGTTGATGGTAAATATCCTGTTTTATGATGATAATGATGTTTTGTCAGGAAACAATGTGGCGAAAACCATCTATGACCCAGCTTGCGGTACTGGTGGTATGCTTTCTGTTGCAGAAGAATATTTGCATAAATTGAATGCTTCTACAGAGCTGATGGCATTTGGGCAGGAAATCAATGACCAGACTTTTGCTATTTGTAAGGCTGATATGTTGATCAAGGGGAATAACGCTGATTTTATCAAAGACGGCAATACATTATCAGATGACCAGTTTGAGGGTCAGACCTTCGATTATATTTTATCGAATCCTCCTTTTGGGAGAGAATGGAAGAATGAAAAAACAGACGTAGAGGCAGAAGCAAAACGTGGTTTTGCAGGTCGCTTTGGTCCTGGTCTGCCTGCGGCAAGTGATGGTCAGATGCTTTTCCTTCTGACAGCTATTTCTAAAATGAAAGAGCCGCAGAACGGTGGCAGCCGTATTGCTATTATCCACAATGGCTCACCACTGTTTACTGGGGATGCTGGCAGTGGACCATCCGAAATTCGTAGATACATTCTGGAAAATGATCTTCTGGAAGCTATCATTGCATTGCCCAATGATATTTTTTATAACACAGGTATTGCAACATATATTTGGGTATTGTCCAATAAAAAGGCAGGAACAAAACGTGAGGGCAAAGTGCAGCTGATCAATGCCAATAATCTGTATGAAAAACGTCGTAAGGCATTAGGCAATAAACGAAACGATATACCGGAGAATGCTATTGAAGAAATTACAAAACTTTATGGTGATTTTACAGAAAGTGAAATCAGTAAGATTTTTGACACTACAGATTTTGGTTTTACCAAAATTACAGTGGAGCGTCCATTGAAAGATGAAAATGGACAACTTGTTTTGAAAAAAGGAAAACCACAACCAGACACTTCTTTAAGAGATACAGAAAACGTTCCGCTGAAAGAGGATATTCAGGAATATTTTGAAAGGGAAGTTCTGCCCTTTGCACCAGATGCATGGATTGATGAGAAAAAATCAAAGGTCGGCTATGAAATCCCCTTTACACGTTATTTCTATAAATACGAAGCACCAAGACCTTCCGCTGAAATCATGCAGGAAATCATGGAGATTGAAAAGGAATTGGAAGGTGCATTGGCGGAGGTGTTTGCAGAATGAAAATGGTTAATTCACATATCCAAATGCCAAAATGTGTATTAAAAAATTTTGAAGACGATAAACAAACATTATATTATTATGATTTTAAATCTAAAAATATAAAAAGAGGCAGGGCAGCAAGTTTAAATACAGAATATGGTTATTATTCAGAGGATACAGAAAATTTCTTAAGAGATTACATTGAAACACCGTTGGGTACTATTATGTCGAAATTAAAGCAAATAACGATAGAAGATAAATTTACAATCAATAGTGATTTTATTGTTACAGTAAGATATTTTTTATATTCACTTTTATGTAGAAGTGAGTCTATGCTTAAATCACTTAATAGAAATTCAGTTTTTTTCCCATTACTCAAAAAGCAGGATCAACATAATTGTGCAGCTGTTTTAGGAGTTGAGCTTGCAAACAAAAAAGGATTAATGAATGATTGGCATATTACATTTTCAATAAACAATTCAAATACACCATTTGTTTTACCACTACTAGGACTTTATCAATTTAGTTATAAAACAAATGAATGTATTTTATTAAATATGCCAATTTCTCCAAATCATGCTATAACTCTTTTCCCTAAAAAATTTAGAGAAGAATTTGTAGAAAATAATAATGTAAAATTATTTAATTTGTCAGATGATGCAAGTGTACATACATTAAATCTTTTTGCTTTTCAGTCAGAAGAAAAAAATAACAATAAATATATTATTTCAAATAAGAAAGAGGAGATTGAACTCCTTATAAATGATAGATTTTGTAAGGGAGAAAACAATGAAAATGAAAGATAGTGGGATTGAGTGGATTGGGAAAATTCCGAAAGGCTGGGAAGTTTCAAGAATAAAGCAGTTGTTTTCAGAAGTAAATGAACGATGCGAAAACAGTGAAAATTATAAGTTGCTTTCTGTGTCTGAGTATTATGGAGTGGCTCTCAAAAATGAAAAAATAAGTGATTCAGATATGTTAACTCATGCAGAAACCCTTAATGGATATAAAATCTGCAAAGAAAATGATTTAGTAATGAACATTATGTTGGCGTGGAAAAGAGCTTTGGGTATGAGCGAATATACTGGCATTGTCAGCCCAGCATATTGTATATATCGAGCAAAGCAGAATATGTGTACTAAATATTTTCATTATTTGTTTCGTACAGATGTGTATGCAAATCTTTTCAAACAGTATTCAACTGGCATTATTGATTCTCGCTTGAGATTATACCCTGATAAATTTTTAGCTCTTAAGTGCCAATTACCACCGATAGATATGCAATATCGTATTGCTGACTACCTCGATCGCAAGTGCAGCCAGATTGATGTCATCATTGCTAAGCAACAGAAAGTCATTGAGAAGCTGAAAGAATACAAGCTGTCTTTGATTACAGAAGCTGTTACAAAGGGGCTAAATCCAGATGTACCTATGAAAGATAGTGGTATTGAGTGGATTGGAGAGATTCCGGAGCATTGGGAAAATAGAAAAATGATTTCTATTCTTTCTATGCGGGTTGTAGATGGTCCTCACGAAAGTCCTGATTTATTTGATGATGGGATTCCATATATCTCTGCAACAGCTATTGAAAATGGAAAAATAAACTTTGACTTGATGCGTGGATATATATCAGAAGAATACTGCGATATTTGTGATTTACGTTATAAGCCGCAGTTGCATGATATTTTGGTGATAAAACTCGGTGCATCAACTGGTCAAGTAGCTATTGTTGAAACAACGGATAGATTTAATATTTGGGTGCCGGTGGCTGCTGTTCGTTGCAATGAAAAAGCAGACCCATATTTTATTTATTATGCGTTTCAATCAAACTATTTCCTTAAACAAATGGAAATGTCGTGGACATATGGTACCCAGCAAACATTAGGAGTAAAATCTATCGAGCGATTAAGAGTTATGTTACCAACTTTGAAAGAACAAACAGAAATTGTGAGTTATTTGAAAAGCAAGTGTAATTTGATAGATATTGCTGTCACTAATAAGGAAAGTCTTATTAGTAAGCTATTGGATTATAAAAAATCCCTCATTTATGAGGTTGTGACTGGAAAGAAAGAGGTGTAAATATGCACAAACCATATTATAACGAAGAAGAGCAGTATGCAAAATCCGAAAAAATTGAGGATTTGCAACTAGAAAAAATAAAACAAAAATATTCGGATCAAAAAATTAGAGTATTCCATGATGAGGCTAATTTTTCAGATGAACATTTTCTTGAAATATGGGATGAGTTAACAAAGAAAGAACAAGAAGAAATTGATCACTATCTTCAAAAGAAAGGTGAAAACAATGAATCCATTAAATAATATTTGGAATTACAATTATATTCAGCAACAGGCACAGCAGCAATATCATCAAAGTCAAGTACAGCAAGTATTAGAAACCGCTCATAAATTACAAGATTTTTTAGATAGTGCTGATAAGGTAGATCCGGCTTATCAGGCTGCAATGACTGCTAACTGTTGTGTCGTTTTACTTGAGTATATGAAAAAACATAATATTATCTAAGAAAGAAGGTACTTCAATGCCTGACTTTGATGTAAAAGAAAAACGCTTTGAACAAGACATAGAAGAATACTTATTGACATACGGAGGCTATGAAAAAGGTGATCCGGCTTCTTTTAACAGGGAAAAAGCCTTAGATATCAATACATTTCTTACCTTTATTCGGACAAGTCAGCCAAAACAATGGGAGCGGTTTGAGAAAATCTATGGTGCGGACAGTGAGCGTCAGATCATTGACCGTTTTTGTCGTGAGGTGAAAATGGTGGGACTGCTCAAAGTGCTGCGTCAAGGATTTACTGACCGTGGTATCAAATTCCGTGCAGTATTTTGGAAACCGGAAACCTCCATCAATGAAACCAGTCAGGCACAATGTGCTGCCAATATTTTGCATTGTACAAGACAGCTCCACTATTCTTTGCAGAACGAAAACAGCATTGATATTGTGCTGTTTCTCAATGGTATTCCTATAGTGTCTATGGAGCTGAAATGCCAGTTTACTGGACAGAATACAGATAATGCCATTCAGCAGTATAAATTTGACAGAGCAGGAAAAGATGCGATTTTTGAGTTTAAAAACCGTATTTTCGTCCATTTTGCTGTTGACTTGAATAATGTTTATATGACTACCAGATTAGAAGGTGAAAAAACATATTTCTTGCCTTTCAATCAGGGCAGTAATGGTGCTGGAAATGTTGGTGGCAAAGGAAATCCTAATAATCCTGATGGATATGATACTGCCTATCTTTGGGAAAATGTGTTGTGCAAGAATCGTTTACTGGAAATTTTACATAAATATCTTCATTTGCAGGTAGAGAAAGACGAAAAAACAGGAGAGGTAAAGTCAGAACGAATGATTTTCCCTCGCTATCATCAGTTGGATGTTGTCACAAAGTTATTGGATGATGTGAAGAAAAACGGTTCTGGAAAAAATTATTTGATCCAGCATAGTGCAGGTTCAGGAAAGTCTAATTCCATCGCATGGTTGGCACATCGTTTGACTGGTCTGCATGATAGCAATAATGAAAAGATTTTCCAGTCTGTTATTATTGTGACTGACCGACGTGTGTTGGATAGTCAACTGCAAAATACAGTTTATCAATTTGATCATGTGGCGGGTGTTGTGCAGAAAATTGATAAGAATGCCCAACAGTTGAAAGATGCCATCGAAGCTGGAACAGGTATCATTATTACAACATTGCAAAAATTCCCTGTTATTTATAAAGAGGTGCGTTCTGGTAATAAGCGGTTTGCTGTGATTGTGGACGAAGCACATTCCTCACAAACGGGTGATGCTGCACGGAAGTTGAAACGAGCATTGGCAGATACGGAAAAAGTTCTTGAAGAATATGCTGAACAGGAATATGAGGAAGAAGCAAAACGCAAGGATGACGAAGATCGGTTATTAGATGAACTGGCTGCACAAGGTGTCCATGAAAATATGTCATTCTTTGCTTTTACTGCTACACCCAAAGATAAGACCCTGCAAATGTTTGGACGGCGAGATGAAAATGGGAAATACCATCCTTTCCATATTTATTCAATGCGTCAGGCGATTGAGGAAGGATTTATTTTGGATGTACTCCAAAATTATATGACTTACAATATGTATTTTAAAATTGCAAAAGCCATTCCTGATGACCCTGAGCTTGACACCGCCGCTGGTGTACGTGCTATTCGCCAATTTGAAACATTGCATCCACACAATATTTCTCAGAAAACTGCTATCATGCTGGAGCAGTTCCGCAATGTTACAAGGCATAAAATTGGGGGTAAGGCAAAAGCTATGGTCGTAACTCCTTCACGTTTGCATGCGGTACGATATTTTCAGGAATTCAAAAGACAGATCAAAGAAAAAGGGTATTCTGATTTAGATGTGTTAGTGGCTTTTTCTGGTGAAGTGGAAGACAAAGGGGAACCTTATACAGAAGAAAAACTGAATAAGACGAAATCCGGTGAAACAATCAAGGAAAAGGCACTTCCTGAAGCCTTTCATACTGATGAATTTGGCATGCTGATCGTAGCGGAAAAATATCAGACAGGTTTTGATGAGCCTCTGTTGCACACAATGTTTGTAGATAAGAAATTATCTGGTGTAAAAGCGGTTCAGACACTGTCAAGATTGAACCGTACTACAAGAGGCAAGAAAGATACCTTTGTGCTGGATTTTGTAAACTCTGCTGAAGACATTAGAAAAGCATTTGAACCATACTACGAAGAAACGGTTTTGGAAGAACAAACAGATCCCAACGTGGTATATGATTTGAAGAATACTTTGGATGAATATCATGTTTATCAGCAAATGGAAATCGAACGGTTTGCAGAAATTTTTTATTCATCAAAAAATCAGTCTGCTGGAGATATGGGAAGGCTCCAAGGAACAATGCGTCCAGCACTGGATCGTTTTGATGCTTTGGAAGATGAAAAACAGGATTTGTTTAAGTCTACACTTGCACGTTTTAATCGAATTTATGCCTTTATTACGCAGGTGTGCCGCCTGTTTGATAAAGACATACATAAATTTAGTGTATATGCAAAGTTCCTTTATACTATGCTACCAAAAGGCGGACGAGACAAGGTATATGTCGATGATAAAGTGCTCTTAGAGTATTACCGTTTAGAGAAAGATTTTGAAGGCGGGATTGAACTTGAAAGCACACCTGAAGGTTTTCGACCTATTACAGGCGAAGCAGGGCGGAGAGAAAAGAAGAAAGATCCACTGACTGTTATCATTGATAAGATTAATGAAAAATATGGTACAAATTTTACAGAGATGGATAAGGTTTTGCTTCAGATGGAAAATGACTATGCAGCGCAAGAAAAGTGGCATAGTTATGCTAAAAATAATGACCGCAAAACTTTTATGCTGCTTTTTGAAAAAGATTTTCCGAATATGGCTGCTGCTAGATATGAACAGAATGAGGCGTTTTTTGTGAAGCTGTTTTCCGAACCGGATATGATGAAGTGGGTTATTGAGACAATAGGACCTGTGTTGTATGAGAGGTTGAAGTAAGATAGTATGTAAATACGAGTTGAGATTATAATTAATCAATAACAATTTGAAATTATGTGTGTTTGAATTTTTCACATTTTAATAGCAAATCAGTGAAAATGAGAAATTAGTAAAAATGTAATATAAACTGGACTGAAGATGAAAGGAGTTAAAATTAATGAGTATAGTACTTACAACTGAACAGCGTGAACAAGCAGGTTCAAACTCCTATAATAGATTTGAATATCAGGTCCATTGGATTGTATGTCATATAATTGATAAATTACAAGATAATGAAAAATGTGTTGTTATCTGTGAATTTCATGATGATATGGCAGAATTTTTTTTCGACAACCAACAGTATCGATTTTATCAAATAAAAACAAAGGACAAACCATCTAATTGGACTATTGCAGAAATGTCAAAACGAGAAAGAAAGAAAAATGGAGAATATAAAAGATCTTTTTTAGGATTTATTTTCTATAATTATTTATGTTTTGGCACCGAGTGTTCTCATTGTTATTTTATATCGAATAATGATTTTGATAAGGAAATTCTACTGTGGCAAGCAATTATTGAAGATGGCAAAAAATTACAAACAGAAAACATTGTACTGTATGAAAAAATCAAAGATAGAATAAAAGATGAATTTATTAGTGATATGCCAAATAATTTTGATGATGTTTTTGATACATTTATACAAAATACATTTGTTCAAAAATCTGATTTGCAATTAACAACATACGAAAATCAAGTTAAGGGAAAATTTTTTAACCACTTAGCTGATAAAAGTATACCAACAAATATAGCTAATCTTATTTTTCAGCAATTAATAAATGATGTAAGAAAAAAGAGCAAAAAAATGATTGAATTGCCTATTAGTATGAAAAGTTTAGTTGAAAAAAAAGGTATTGATATTGCTCAAGTAGGCAGAAAAATTGATGATAATATAAAAAATAGTAGTAATTATAATGCCTTTCACCAGTTTTTACTGAATTTATCATTAGAAGAAAAAGAAATTCATCAAATTGAATCTGCAAAAATGCTCCATGATTCAAGATGGCTTGATGTTAATGATTTTAAATATCAAATGATTATAGTGACATTAAGACAAGTGATTTCTACATATTGCGAAAAAACTTATAAAGATAGAATAGATGACGAACTAAAACAATTATGCAACCAAGAACTAAAAAAGAATAATCTTTTATCAGAGTCACTTGATGAGTTATTAGTAGAGGTGTTGTATTATGAACAAAAATACAGTAAAAATAATTAGACAAGAACAAAATTATAAAATGTTAATTAGAAATTTGAGAATACAACAGGAGGATAAACATAATGAAAAGGCTAACAATAAAAAAACTGATAGTCATCAGTCAAAGTGAAGCACGCTCGTTAGAAGTTCCTTTTGAAGATGGACTTAATATTATCTTAGGTGGAAATAAAACAGGAAAATCTTCGATTATTAAAAGTATATTTACAACTTTAGGATGTGATTGCAAAAGAGTAGAGTCTGATTGGAAGAAGCTTATTTCTTCTTATTTATTATTCTTCAATTATGGTGAAAAACAACTTTGCATTGTGCGACAAGGAAAAAAATTCCAAATTTTTGAATATTCTAATCAATTTTATAATTGTATCATAGAAACAAAAGAATTCTCTAAATACAGTAACTGTCTAATGGATATTTTGGAAATAAATATGCCTTGTGTTTCTAAGGATGGAGAGCAATTGAATATTACTCCACCATTACTTTTCAGATTTCAATATATTGATCAAGATGAAGGATGGAACAAAATAGCTGATTCTTTTAATAATGCTGCATATATAAAAAATTGGAAATCAAATACCAATAAATATATTTCCGGGTATCTGGATGATACATATTATAAACTTCAGGCACAAAAAGAGCAACAGCTAATTAAAAAAGATGATAAGAAAAAAGAGTTGAATTATAATGAAAAGTTTGTTTCTAGAATATCATCTGCATTAACACAAATCAAAAAAGTGGAATCTCTTGATGAAGTAACAACAAAACTTGAAACATTACTTACTAAATCAGAAAATTTAAGGAACATGCAATTTTCTGTCAAAGCAGAGATGACTGTCTTAGAAAATGATATATATATAAATCAGCATAGATTAAATATTGTAGAGCATAGTCTTGCAGAAACACAAAAAGATATTGAATATGCACTGAATCAGGATGATGAATTGATTTGTCCAATTTGTGGTGCTATTTATGCAAATGGGTTAGTTGAGCAATTAAGTATAACTTCCGATTATGCTCATTGTGAACAACTTATAGATGAATTGGAAAAAAGTATATCTAGTTCTATGAAAAAACTGAAAGAACTTCAAGAAAAATACAAATCTGTTATACTAGAAATTCAGTCTATTGAGCAAGAAATACAAAATTCCCAAGATTTGCTATCATATTCCAAGTTTTATAAAAATAAAGGACAATATGAGATATATGAGTCATGTAAAGAACAATTGGAATCTATTCAAAAAGAAATTGATACCTGTATTTCTAAAATTGCCTTTATTGATGATAAGATGAATGAACAAAAATCAAGAAAACGTTCCCAAAATATACGTAATGATATAGAAGATTATTGCCGTAAATTGGCAGATGCGATAAATCTTCCAAAGACGTTCATACAATTAAAGGATTTTGTTCAGGTAATAAATCGTACAGGTAGTGAAACCCCTCGTTTGGTCTATATGTATCAGTCTGCATTATATCTTTACAATTTAAAAAGAGCATGTAGCCCATTTAATTTTTACGTAGTTGATACCCCTAATCAACAAGGTCAGGATGTAAAGAATTTAGAAAGCATATTCAAATCATTAGAATTATTATTGTCTAATGAAGGACAAGTTATTGTTGGGACTGAACGGGAAACCGGAATAGAACAAAAAGCTAATAATGTAATACGACTTACGGAAAGACGTAGATGTTTAAATACTACTAATTATGAAAAACATACTAAGCTATTTGAAGAATTGCAAAATGCTGCAACTATCTGGAGTTCAAATAATTAGTCATAGGATATATAAAATAATTATATTTCCTTATCAACAACAAGCGGTCTTAATGAATAGGGGCAAAAGTGTCACAACAAAAATGTGTACAGGAATGGACTATCAAATCAATGGATATTGATTTTATTGACTTTTTGCGCTCTATAGGAGTTTCTTATATAGATAAGCGGGCAAGCAGTGGGAGTTTCTGGATTGCATGAGGTAAGGAACTTTCCAAATTTGTAAACAGAGCAAAAGATTTTGGATATACATTCCATTTCAAAGAAGAGGGAGGAAGAGAAACTAGGAACCAACCAGGATGGTGTACAAAATAAAGTATAGTAGTTGTTTTGATAATCCAGTTTTATCCGTTCGTAGTGTTCGCAAAAAGGGTTTCTGTAGTATAAAATTAAGTCATCAGGAGTAGCGTTACTTCAATATCCTGAGAGTATGATAAAATAGACATATAGAAAATAAAATATCTATAAGTCATTATCCGCGACCAGCGGTCACTCTGTTCAGAATTCCTTAAATTGTTGAAATTATCATTTTTAAGCCTTTAATTAAAAACTTATGCAATATATCCCAACCACTAATTTTCTATTTTTGTTTTCAAATTCGCAATAACTGTATTCCTAATATAATTTATTACACTGTTAAATAATCCGACAGATGTAGCTAAGCATATTCGTACACTAAGCTATCTCGTAATTCAGAAAGAATTCTTGAGATTTTTCTAATAAGTTCCTTCTAAGCATATGCAATCACTTTATTCGAAGGCAATGTCCCCTTGAGGCAAGCCAAAAGAACTTAATAAATTTTCAATGCTGGTGCGTATCAGTAACATCGGACAAGGTTGTTCTTGTTACTGATCATCCAGTAGTGGCTGAGGATGCTCCATATATCAAACATCTGGTTGGTGGAATAGCCGTAGAGGTGGATTTGCTTATCGATGTGGGTTTTGTCGTTCTGTTCCCTGATGACATACAGTTTCTTATGTTCCATTTTTACTTTCTGATTTCGAGCATAAGAAAAGCAGGAAGTCCGTTTATGGATTTCCTGCTCAATGTTTCTATTGTGAGGATCGTGATTATTTAGATGTCATATACTCAATAAAATTCAATTCCGTTTAATTCAGTGGATCTTCCATTAAGATGATTTTTTTGTTTGTTGCGTCTAAAAGTACTTCACATCCAATTGGAATTGTGAGCATAGGGTGAGTATGACAACAATCAAACTCTGCTAAAATGGGAATGGAAGTATCTCCTATAACTTCTAAAAGAATTTCATAAGGTTTTCTACCTGTTCCATTATCGTCAAATTTTTCGTGTTTTCCTAAAATTATTCCGCTCACCTTGTCAAATACGCCAGCAAGTTTAAGCAAAGAGAAAGAACGCTCTATTGTATATGCGTCTTTTTCGGCGTCTTCGATAAATAGAATATCTCCCTTGTTTATTATCGGCATATATTCTGTACCAAAAAAGCCTTCCATTGTATTCAGATTTCCTCCAATTAATCTGCCCTGACAAGTTCCTTGTTTTACACAAACCCATTGATTAGAATATTGTTTTTTGCTCGATCTTGTTTGCTCCAATCAATAAATTCCTCTGTCCACGCAATAGGCATTTCATAATTGTACGGTACAGATATACCGTTCACGAATGTGTTGAAACTTTCAAAAGTCCAGTCTACAAAGGGTGGTAATTCTCCAAAGGATGATGCTACATCTGGACCGTAAAAAGTGACTAAACCCGTTTTTGCATAAATCACCAGTAACAAAGCAGTGATATCAGAAAATCCGATAATTATTTTAGGGTGTTTTTTATATACTCATAATCTATATATGGCAGAATAGAATTTGTATTATTGCCGCCTATTGCCGTCATAATTATCTGAATGTTCTCATCATATAAAAGATCATTAAATTCTGATGCTCGTTCTTTTATTGTTCCAGAACGATAAAAGTCATTTTTCTTATACAAAAATCCATTTTTTACTTGAAAACCTTTACTTTCTAAATATTTTATTCCTCTCTCATAACGAATAGGTTCTGTTGCTGAAATTGGAAACGAAGGAGAACACACACCGATAGTAGCCTTGTCTTTCATTCTACTTGCTTTCATTTACATCGCTCCTTTCTGAATAATAAAATTCAAGTTGTAGATTTTCTTTAACATACTATACCTAATCAGTATTTTCTATCCTTATTTGACAATGGTAATCAGTGTTTTAAGGTTTCTTTCTCATTGTTAGTGAACTGAATTAGAAAGAGTATGTCTATATTGAAGAGTGAAGCTATCGCCTTTTACAAGATGTATGGTACTAGTATGCCTATGTGTATAGAATCTACTTGCATTATAACTGGGGCAGAGCATTTGGAAAAAGAGTGCTATCTCGGTTGATATCGTAGTCAACAAGGAAAATACAGCGAGTTTTTTTAGCAGCCAAGAGCATGAAGAAGGACAGGATTTGCTGAGTCGGTTTCATCCAATTGTTACGAGACTGTGATTTGGATGGGGTGAAACTTATTGTTAGCTGCACGTGCCTTGGTATAGAGGAGCCTGCTAATGAGGACCTTCCATTTGCTAGCTGATTTCATTTACACTAAGATCAGTATATCAATTTGCGGAACACTCTTAATTCTATATCCATTCAACTACAAAATAGACATATAGAAAATAAAATATATATCAGCACTTATCCATGACAAGTGGTCTCTATACAAAATATGTAAAATAATCATATGGTTTTTAGTAAACGGTTAAGACTTATGTTTTAACCGTTTTATGTTTGTAATTTACTTCATATCTGTATCGCTTAAGTATTGCTGAAGATTCTTTTATTGAAATGAAAACAATTAAATGTTAAATAGTAGAATTGCATTCTGATATATGGTAAAATTATAAGAAATTCTATTTGGAGGTTTTTATGAAAGTTATCGATTTGACGCAAGCTATCTCACCTGAAATGCCTGTTTATCCAGGAACAGAAACACCTGATTTTGTCGATGCTAATACGTATGACAGGGATGGTTTTAAAGAAACTAAGATATCTTTTTATACACATACAGGTACACATGTTGATCCACCAGTTCATCTCTTTCCTAATAGAACTGCTTTGGATGAGTTTCCTATTTCTCAATTTATTGGGAAAGCATTAGTAATTGACTGTACTATGTTACAAGAAGGAGAATACATTACAAAAGAACAGTTATTACCATATGCAAATCAAGTTGAACAGGCAGATTTTCTTCTTTTTCATTTAGGTTGGGATAAATACTGGGGCAGTTCAAAATATTTTGAAGAATATCCTTGTATTGACGAAGAGGTTCTTTCTTTTATTATGAATAGTTCCTTAAAAGGTATTGGCTTTGATACCATTGGTCTGGATCCAGTATCTGATTTAAATTTGACGAGACATCGTGCTTTATTTGCAAAAAAAGACATTCTTAATATAGAAAATTTAAAAAATTTGCATTTATGTGGCAGTGAATTATTCTGGTTTAGTTGTTTTCCGTTGAAAATAGAAAATGCAGATGGTTCTCCTGTTCGTGCTGTTGCATGGTTTATTTGAAGTAAAATAAAAATAATAAACAAAAGGCTTGTGCTCAGGTTGAGGAACGAGCCTTTTTACGTTTGATTTATTATTTTGGAATTGGATTGTTTTTTCTGTAATATAAGGATGAATATAAAAAAACAATAAATAAGACCACTATTTTATAATGTTTCGCAAATTTATAGAATATATACAAATATAGGAATAAAAATATATATATTCTGATATATAGAATAGTATTGACAAAAAGAATGGCATTCTATATAATGAAAACTGTAATAAACATCATTGAAAAATGAAAGCAAAAAATTTAAAGCAAAAGCAATTATAAGGAGGAAGTTTATTATGGTAGGTAAAAAAGTTGTACATCATCTGATGATGAGTGCGAAAGATGCACACTATGTTGGCGGTCTTGTAAATGGTGCAAGAATTGTAGATCAGTGGGGTGATGTTGGTACAGAACTGATGGTTTATGTAGATGGTGACATCAGTCTGTTCCTGGGCTATGAAAATATTGAATTCCTGGCACCTGTATATGTAGGTGACTTCATGGAATACCATGGCTGGATCGAAAAAGTGGGTAACCAGTCCTATACATGCAAATTTGAAGCATGGAAAGTTGCAACTCAGCTGGATAGAACTGATGCAGATCTTAGCGGTGTTGCAACACCTGGTACAGCAGCTACAGCATGTGAACCTCCTGTACTGTGTGGTAGAGCAACAGGTAGCCTGTATATTGCAAAAAAAGACCAGAGAGGTCCTCAGGAATCTTCTTTCAAAGATAGAAAACATCCTGGTGAAGAATAAGAAGTAGTAGATTATAGCATACAGAAATAATTTTATTTACAATCCATACACATATCTCATTATTTTAGACAAATGAAGGCAGGCATAATTTGCCTGCCTTTTGTAGAGAAAGGAGTGCCAGGATGATGAATATGGTCAAAATTGATTTTGACAGATGCAAAGAGTGCCATTATTGTGTAAAATATTGCCCAAAAAAAATTTTGGTGAATGGGGATAAGATAAATAAACAAGGTTATTACACACCCGTTGTGACAGATATAGAAGAATGTATTGGTTGTGGTACATGTGGAAGAGTATGTCCTGAAGGTGCAATTGAAGTAGTGAAAGATATTTCTGAATAAGGAGTGAAAAAAATGGGTGAAAAGGTTTTTATGCAGGGAAATGCTGCATTATCTGAATCTGCAATTCGTGCCGGCTGTAAAATGTTCTTTGGATATCCAATTACACCTTCTAGTGAAATGCCAGAATATTATGCAGCAGAGGCTCCAAAAAGAGATTTAGTTTTTGTACAGGCGGAAACAGAAGTTGCCGCTTTTAACATGATTGCAGGCGCAGCAGCTGCTGGTAAGAGAGCAATGACAGGTACTGCAGGTCCTGGTTTTAGTTTGGGACAAGAAGCGATGAGCTATATGGCAGCAGCGGGTCTTCCTGCGGTTGTAGTAAACGTAATGCGTCCCGGTCCTGCAGATGGCGAAATCCTTGGTTCTCAAGGTGACTATTTCCAGGCAGTAAAAGGTGGTGGACATGGTGACTACAATGTTATCTGTATGACACCTTATTCTGTACAGGAACAGGCTGATATGATTCAGGAAGCTTTCGATTTGGCTGAAAAATATTTGAATCCTGTTATTGTTCTGACAGATGCAACACTGGCTAAAATGAGAGAAAGTGTTGTCCTGCCTGACGAAGTGACACCCAAAGATATTTCTTTTGCCGGTGCAGTAACAGGCGCAAGAAATAGAGAACACAATGTTATCACAACTTGTGGGGATGGTCCTGCACAGTGGGAAGCATTCAACTTGAGATTGCAGGAAAAATACAGCAAGATCAGAGAAAACGAACAGAAATGGGAAAGCATTCAGGTGGAAGATGCAGATATTGTTATCGTAGCATTTGGCTCTGTAGCAAGAGTAGCGCTGGATACAATTAAAATTGCAAGAGAAAACGGCTTGAAAGTTGGTATGATTCGTCCTCAGCGTGTATGGCCTTTCCCTGAAAAAGCATTTGAAGGCTTGGATGATAAAAAATTCCTGGTAGTAGAATTGAACGCTGGTCAGATGGTAGAAGACGTAAAACTGTCTGTAAAAGATAAAGATCAGGTAGAATTCTACGGCAGATTGGGTGGCTTTACACCAACACCTGTAGAATTGTACGAAAAAATTCGTGAATTGTACGTGAAATAATAGAAAGGATGTGTCGGAATGCAGGTTGTATATAAAAGACCTTCCGTATTGCAGGATGCATATTTCAAATACTGCGGCGGCTGCGGACATGCTATCATCAATAAACTGATTGCGGAAATTATCGAAGAAATGGATTGGCTGGAAGAAACCGTTATGGTATGGCCTATTGGCTGTTCTGTGTACGCAGATCAGTACTTCAAAACAGACTCTATCTGTGCGCTGCATGGTAGAGCGCCTGCTCTGGCGACAGGTCTCAAACGCGCAAGACCTGAAAATATGGTTATTGTATATCAGGGTGACGGCGATATGGTTTCCGAAGGAATGTCTGAAATTATCCACGCTGCAATTCGTGGTGAAAAATTCAGTGTTATTTTCGTAAACAATGCAATTTATGGTATGACAGGTGGTCAGATGGCTCCTACAACATTAGAAGGTCAGAAAACATCTACAACACCTTATGGTAAGTCTGTAGAAAGAGAAGGTGCCCCTGTAAATATGGCAGAGTTAATCTCTAACATCAAAGGCTGCGTTTACAGTGAAAGAGTTGCTGTTAACACTCCCGCAAATATTGCTAAAACAAAAAGAGCCATCAAAAAAGCTCTGGAACTGCAGAAAGCAGGCAAAGGCTTAGGTTTTGTAGAAGTACTTTCTCCCTGTCCTACAGGTTGGAGTATGAAACCTGTACAGGCTCTGGATTTCCTGGAAGAAAATATGATTCCTATTTACCCTCTGGGTGTATTCAAAGATGAGGAGGTAAATGCATAATGAAAAGTCAATTCATGTTTTCCGGTATTGGTGGTCAGGGTGTTATTTCCATTGGCGAATTGATTTGCACAGCTGCTATGAAAGAAGGATATACTGTTACATTTGCACCCTCTTATGGTCAGGAAAAAAGGGGTGGACGCACCATGTGCCAAATGGTAGTATCTGAAGAGATGGGGTCTCCTATCATTTCTGAAGCAGATGTACTGCTGGTTATGGATGAACGTTCTCTGCATGACTATGAACATCAGGTGAAAAAAGGTGGTTATCTGATCATCAATAGCAACCTGGTAGAAGTAAAACCTGAAAGAACAGACATCGAAGTGGTTTATGCTCCTGTAAACGATATGGCACAAGAACTGGGGAATGCAAAAACAGCAAATATGGTAGCTCTGGGCGTAGCTTTGAAGTACCTGAACTTTGTTGGTCTGGACGCTGTAAAAGCAGAACTGAAGAGTGTATTCCCTGGCAGAAAAGAAAAGCTGATCCCTGTAAATGAAAAAGCGCTGGAAGTAGGCTACAACTTTAAGTAAATGATTGTATGTAATTACAAAAATAAAAAATATAAGGAGTGAGAGATATGAAAAATTTGGTATTTTCCGTAGCGGAATATATGGAACGTGTTGCTAAAACCAAAAAAAGCATGTCAGAAAAAGGTATTGAAGTACTGATTGTAACTGATCCTGCCAACATGAACTACCTGACAGGTTTCGATGGTTGGTCCTTCTATGTACATCAGGGTGTTATCGTTGCGCTGGATGAGGAACAGCCCATGTGGTTTGGTCGTGGCCAGGACGGTAATGCTGCAAGACTGACAACATATTTGGAAGAAAAAAATATCTATGCTTATACTGATGACTATGTAAACTCTACAGTAAAACATCCCTATGAATATGTTGCAGATATCCTGAAAGAAAGAGGACTGGATAAAAAAGTAATTGCAACAGAATTGGATGCATATTACTTCTCTGCAAAATGCCAGAAAACAATCGAAAGATGTCTGCCTAATGCAACATTCAAAGATGGTTATAACATTGTAAACTGGGTAAAAATTGTAAAGAGCGCAACAGAAATCGAATTCATGAAAAAAGCAGCTGTAATTGCTGAAAAAGCAATGACAACAGCTTATGACTTCATTGATATCGGTGTTCGTCAGTGTGATGCCGCAGCAGCTGTATATCAGGCACAGATCAGTGGTACAAAAGAATACGGCGGCGAATATTCCTCTATTGCACCTCTGATGCCTGCTGGTATTCGTACTTCTACACCTCATCTGAGCTGGACAGACGATGTTTACAAAGATGGTGACACAGTTATTCTGGAACTGAGTGGTAACTATCGTCATTATCATTGCCCTCTGGCAAGAACCATGATTCTGGGCAATGCTTCTCAGAAAGTACGTGATTTGGGCGCAACAGTTTCCGAGGGTCTGACAGCTGCACTGGAAGGTATCAAACCTGGTATGCTGTGTGAAGATGTAGAACGCATCTGGGCTAAAACAATTGCAAAGAGCGGTTTTGTGAAAGACTCTCGTATTGGCTACTCCATGGGTTTGAACTTCCCTCCCGACTGGGGCGAACATACAGCAAGTCTGCGTCCTGGCGATAAAACTGTTCTGGTGCCTGGTATGACATTCCACATGATTCCTGGTATTTGGTTGGATGACTGTGGTGTAGATACAAGTGAATCCTTTGTTGTAACAGAAAAAGGTGCAGAAACATTCTGTAACTTCAGAAGAGAATTGCTCGTGAAATAATTATGAGGCGAAGATAAGCTTTAGTTAGAAGAATAGGTACTCTGGAGTTATATTATTATAGAGGAGAAAGACTCTAGACACTATACTTCCGAGTACCTTTTTTACATTAGAAAAAGGAGGGGAATGGATTTTGAACAATCAAAAGACTATTGTAGACAAAATTTTTGAAATTCTTCTGAGTTTTTCAGTCTTAGGGATGGCGTTAATCCTGATTGCGGGGGTTTTTGCTAGAACTGTATTAAACTCCAGTTTGACATTTACAGAAGAAGTTGGAATCTGGTTAAATATCGCAGTCACCTTTTTGGGGATTGGTTATTGTGCAAAACAGGCAAGACATATCAGTATGTCCGTTATATATGACTTCGCAAGTTTGAAGGTAAAAAAGATTATGACATGCGTAATCTCTTTGCTTACAGCGATTATTATGTTCTATCTGCTGCACCTTTCCATTTACTATGTGCACAGCGTATATAAATTGGAATATATTTCTCCTGCTCTGCAGTTACCTATGTGGATTTTCTATCTGAGTGTTCCCATTGGCTTCCTGATGGCAGGTGTTGAATATACAAGAACTTTTATCAAAAATATCCGTGAAAAAGATGAAATTTATATCTCCAGTGTATTGAAATTAGGAGAAAATATGGATGAAGGTCTGAATGACGTAGAGGAGGTGTCTGAATAATATGGTAGCATTGATGTTATGTATCATGTTTTTCTTCTTGGCATTGAACTTCCCCATGGTAATTCCCATGGTAGCTGCACCGATTGCCATTATATTCTTCTTTTTCCCAAATGTCAATCTTGCAATTTGTATTCAGCAGTTGATTGCAGGGGTATCCGCACAGGTATTGCTTGCAGTTCCCATGTTCATTCTGGCTGCAGATATCATGTGTTCTGGTCATACAACAAAAAGACTGCTTGATTTGATTGAAACATTTGTTGGTCATATTCGTGGTGGTATGGCAATCACAACAGCAGCAACATGTACTCTGTTTGGTGCGATTTCCGGTTCTACACAGGCTACTGTAGTAGCAGTTGGCAAGCCTATGAGACAGAGACTGGCAAAACTGGGTTATTCCGATGGTGAAAGCTCTTCACTGATTATCAACTCCGCTATTATCGCACTGTTGATTCCTCCCAGTATTTCCATGATCATGTACTCCGTTGTAACAGGTTCTTCTGTTGGTGACCTGTTCATTGCAGGTGTTGGACCTGGTATCCTGATGCTGATCGTTTTCTCTATTTACTGTTTCTTCTATGCAAAATGGGCAAAAATCCCCACACAGAGAAAGGCAACTGGTAAAGAAAGAGTGGTAGCCTTGAAAAAAGCTATCCTGCCTCTGTTCTTCCCTGTAATTATCTTTGCTGGTATTTACAGTGGTAAATTTAGTCCTACAGAAGCTGCTGCAATTGCAGTACTGTATGCACTGATTCTGGAAATGATTGTTTATCGTACCGTTGGTCTGAAAGATTTGCATAGAATTGCTCTGAGCACAGCTGTGGTTACCAGTGCTGTATTCGTTCTGGTTGCAAGTGGTCAGCTGTTCTCTTGGGTTATTTCCTATGCGCAGATTCCTCAGTTACTGACTGACGCAGTATTGGGTACAGATCCTAGCGCACTGCGTATCCTGGTAACAGTAACGATTTTCTTCTTTATTGGTTGTATGTTTGTAGACAGCTTGGTTGTTATCATCATCCTGTCTCCTATTTTCTATCCACTGGCAGTACAGGCGGGCATCGATCCAATTCACCTGGGTATTCTGATTACACTGCAGGCAGCAATTGGTTCTGTATCTCCTCCGTTCGGATGTAACATCTTTACTGCATGTGCGATCTTCAATAAGCCGTATGCAACTGTTGTGAAGGGGTTACCAGCATATATGGCAATGTTGATTTTAATTACGATTATTGTCATTGCATTCCCTCAACTGTCCTTGTTTATGCTGTAATGGAGGAATAAAAATGTTTGATATTAAAAAAGAAGTTGCAGCTCTAGAAAATGAGTTGATTACACTTAGAAGAGATTTTCATGCTCATCCAGAATTGGGGTATCAAGAATTTTTGACTTCTAAAAAGATTTGCGGATATCTAACAGCACTTGGTTTGGAAGATATCCAGACAATTACCAAAACTGGAGTAACGGCTATTTTGAGAGGTACAAAGGGAGAAGGAAAGACCATTATGCTAAGAGCAGATATGGATGCTCTGCCTGTTGAAGAAATGACGGGTCTTCCTTTTGCAAGTCAAAATAAAGGTGTGATGCATGCTTGTGGTCATGACAGTCATATGGCAATCCAGTTGATTGTTGCAAAAATCCTGGCTGCACACAAAGATGAATTTTCTGGTATAGTCAAATTTGTCTTCCAGCCTAATGAAGAAGAGGCTGGTGCTTTGAATATGATAGAAGCTGGTGTTTTGGAAAATCCGCATGTGGATGCTGCTTTAGCATTGCATCTGTGGAGCCCTATCAAAACAGGTCACATCGGTTTGTCTGAGGGTCCTATTCTGGGTACAACAGAAGAGTTTGAACTGGAGATCATCGGAAAAGCAGGGCACACTTCCACTCCTCATACAGCCAAAGATGCAATTTTGGGCGCTTGCAGTGTCGTACAGGCACTGCAGGTGCTTGGCACCAGAGAATTTGATCCACTGTTGCCAATCGCAGTTATGTTTGGTCATATCGAAGGTGGCACAGCAAGAAATATTATCACTGATTCTGTAAAATTGGGTGGTACCATTCGTTTCCTGTTCCCCGACGAAGAAGTGAATAAACCGAAAGTGTTGGCAGCGTTTGAGAGAGTGATTGCAGGTACTTGCATGGCGCAGGGGCTGGAATATAAAATCAAATATATTCCTAGTAATCCATCTCTTTTCAATGACGCAAAAATGGTTAGTATCGTAAGAGCAGCCGCAGAAGAAACTTTCGGAACAAGAGACAATGTGGATGATTTCCGTTCTCTGGCGGGCGAAGATTTTGCGGAATTCAGCCAGAGAGTACCTTCTGTGATGACATGGGTAGGTATTGCTGATCCGGAAAAGAAAAGTGATTTCCCGCATCATCATGCCCAGTTTGATATTGATGAAAGCATGATGAAATATGGTGTAGAACTTCAGGTAAGAAGCGTATTATCCTATCTCAATCAGGATTGAACTGCGCAATAGAAAAGAAGGAGGCGGCTTATGAAGAAGAAAGCCTTAGTTGCGACACTGGCTGGACTTTGCATGGTTGTTGGTGCGACCGGCTGTGCAGGTGTTCGAACCGGTGAAATGGTACATGATGAAAATACTGTATATGAATGGCGTATGGTACACGAAGAATACACCAACGATATGCAGGACGTATATTGTAAAGAATTTGCAGAATTGCTGCACGAAAAATCTGATGGCAGAATCAACCTGCAGATTTATCAGGTAGGGCAGATCGGTAATGCGCTGCAGGGCTGTGAAATCCTGCAGAACGGTGGCGTGGAATTTGCCATGATTAGCCCTGGTAATACGGGTACTGTAGTACCTGAAAACCAGCTGTTCTCTTTACATTTTCTGTTCCCTCAGGATATGGATAAAACACAAAAAGTTTTGAAAGAAAGTGTAGCACTGAATGAAATGCTGGCGGAAAAATATCTGGAAAAAAATATTATGCCTCTGAGTTTCTGGACAGAAGGCGCCATGCAGTGGACAGCAAACAAACCTTTGACATCTCCCGATGACTTTAAAGGCTTGAAATTTAGAACTATGCAGTCTCCAATGATCTTAGCTGCTTATGAAGCTTATGGTGCGAATCCTACACCAATGAGCTACACAGAAGTATATTCCGGTTTGCAGCTGAACATGATCGAAGGGCAGGAAAACCCCATCAGTGCAATTCATACTTCTAAATTCCACGAAGTACAGGATTATTTGATTGAGGCAAATTCCAATTAGAAATTCATAATTTCACAGGTGTTTATCGCACCTCATAGAGTTTTAATA
>ERZ779866.1488-NODE-1488-length-23567-cov-3.145415_pt1 | contig 23567 bp, 21 predicted proteins | sample MGYA00511248_ERZ779866 | MGnify/ENA primary metagenome ERZ779866 (study PRJEB29588, sample SAMEA2155758) | human gut metagenome | biome: human gut; feature: human-associated habitat; material: faeces | place: Denmark | collected 2008/2010 ... | reverse complement strand
AGTTACAATTTCATTAAATATTGAGTTTTATAGGAAAACTAAAGCAATTTTGCAGCGGTTCAAAAAATTCACATACCTCTGTGTACGCTAAAATTTTTCTCACGCCTTAAATCACTTTATTTTTCTCTCTAAAACTCAATATTGCTTGACGTATAGGAAAACTAAAGCAATTTTGCAGTGGTTCAAAAAATTCACGTACCTCTGTGTACGCTAAAATTTATTTGCAGATGAAACCGCCGCCGAGAACCCTGCTTCCGTCGTAAAAACAGCAGCCCTGTCCCGGAGCCGCTCCGTAAAAGTCGGTCAGAATGTTTACTTCGGCCATATCGTTTTCAAGAAAAACGACTTCGGCACGGACCGGTTCCTGGCGCGAGCGGAGCTTGACCGTGACGCTTATTTGCCGGGGTTGTCCTTCTCCCAGCCAATTGACGTTGCGGATGATGACTTTGCTGTGTTTCAGCTCGTTTTTGGCACCGACGATCAGTCTGTTGTTTTGGGTATCCAGTTTCAGAACGTATAGAACGCCGATGTTGCCGCCGATACCAAGACCGCGCCGTTGTCCGACGGTATAATTGACAAGACCTTTATGACGGCCGATTATTTTACCGGCGGTGTCGACAATATCTCCTGGTTCGTTTTGAAATTCGGGACGAAGCTTTTTTATCAGTTCCGCATATTTTCCTTCGGCGACGAAGCAAATGTCCTGGCTGTCTGACTTTTCGCTGACTTCAAGTCCGGCGTCGCGGGCTATTTGTCTGGTTTGTTCCTTGCTGAAACCGGCCAACGGGCAGCGCAGCATTTCCAGATTACGGCGCTCGATGTCAAAAAGAAAATAACTTTGGTCTTTTTGCAGGTCTTTTCCGCGATGCAGTTCCATGCCTGCCGGTCCGGATTTTATTTCGGCATAATGGCCGGTGACGATGAGGTCGGCTCCGAGTTCCCGGGCTTTGTCGGCGAGGGCGCCGAGTTTGATGTGGCGGTTGCACAAAATACACGGAGAAGGCGTTTCTCCGTTCAGATAAGAAGACGTGAAATAGTTGACGACCTTATCGGCGAACAGGCGTCTAAAATCAATAAAATGGTGCTCAATGCCGATTTGTTCGGCCACTTTGGCAGCATCTGCGACGGACGACGAACGAGGACGGTAAGGCGCATCAAGCAAATCCATCGTCAGACCGAATACGTCGTATCCCTGTTGTTTGAGCAAAACGGCCGCCGCAGATGAGTCAACGCCGCCGGACATGGCCACGCATACTCTGGTTTGCGCGGGAGATTTGTCAAAGTTTAAGGAAAAGCCGCCCATTGTTATTTTCCGTTTTTCTGTGCCTGCAGCTGTTTTTTTAAGAGTTCCAGTTCTTTGTTCAGGCAGTCTATTTTTTGTTCAATCGGATCTTTGATGTCGGGGTTGAGGCCGTAAGCTTCAAAGCATTTGTTTTCCTTTTTGCCCTTTTCGGCCTTGTGCGCGGGTACGCCGACGACGGTGGTGTTGGCTTCGACGTCGCGGATGACGACGGCGTTGGAACCGATTTTTACGTTGTCGCCGATTTTTATCGGACCCAATACCTGAGCTCCGGAACCGATGATGACATTGTTGCCGATGGTCGGGTGCCGTTTGGTCATAACTTTTCCTTTGGCTGAAAACACGGTGGTACCGCCGAGGGTGACGTCGTGGTAAAGGGTTACGTTGTTGCCGATTTCGGCAGTTTCGCCAATGACGACGCCCATGCCGTGGTCGATGAAAAATCCGGTGCCGACTCGGGCGCCGGGATGGATTTCAATCCCGGTCAGAAAACGCGCAAACTGAGACAAGACCCGGGAAAAAAGCCTGAAATTCTTCTTCCAGAGATAGTGGTTAAGGCGATAAAACAAAATCGCGTGGAGACCCGAAGAACAAAGCACAGCTTCGACTCTGGAGGTTGTGGCCGGATCTCTGGCAATGACGGCGTCAATGTCTTGAAGAATAGACTTGTAATTTGTTTTCATTTTGTGCTACATTCCTGTGAAAAATTAATAATTTATACAACTTTATAAAATTATAATCACTTGGTTACTAAATTTAAGTTAAGAAGAGATATTTAAATGACTGAAGTACTATTTAACGGGCATGCCGGCCGGCTGGAAGGCCGTTATCATCAGAGTGACAAACCCGGTGCCCCGATTGCGTTGATTCTGCATCCGCACCCGCAGTACGGCGGAACCATGAACAACAAGGTTGTTTACAGTCTGTTCAGCTGTTTTCAGAATCTGGGTTTTTCCGTTTTGCGCTTTAATTTCAGAAGCGTAGGGCGTTCGCAGGGCGAGTTTGAAGACGGTCCGGGCGAGCTCTCGGATGCAACGGTTGCCTTGGACTGGCTGCAGTCGGTTAATCCTGAGGCGCGCCAGTGTTGGATTGCCGGATATTCTTTCGGTGCCTGGATCGGCTTGCAACTGCTGATGCGGCGCCCCGACATCAACAATTTTATCGCCGTTTCTCCGCCAGCCAACGAAAAGGATTTTTCTTTTCTGGCGCCGTGCCCGACTTCGGGTTTGATTACGCAGGGCGGTGCCGATGAGATCGTTACGCCGTCCAGCGTGGCGGCTCTGGCCAAACGCCTCAACACTCAGCGCAACGTTCAGGTCGATTTTGCGCTGATTGAAGACGCAGATCATATGTATAACAATCATTTGGTTGATTTATATAAAATCGTCGGCAATTATGTGATTGAGGCCGTGAAGAAAAAAGCGCCGCAGAAAAAGCGTCGCGGCCGCCGCAAAAAGGTTGAAATGCAGGAAGACGAACCGCTGATGATTGCCAATGAAAGCGACAGCAGCGATGAGCTTGAGAATGAAGCGGATGATTTCGGCGATGACGAAGAATAGGGCTTGAGTCCGACAAAAAAGGAGGAATTTTTATTCCTCCTTTTTATTTTTTAAATGACGTAAAATATAAATGCGGATGGCACTTGAAAGATTTTCTTTTTCGCGCAGAGAATCAATTTCCGTCACCAACTGATTGATGCTCAGACATTTTTCTTTCGAAATGTTTTGCAGCTCAATCCAAAACTCTTCTTCCAGAGAAATGCTGGTCGAGTGACGGCCGGCGATGATGACGGATATTTTCTTCATTTAGTGTTTTTTGCGGAAGGCATCAATGGAGATGACGGTTGCCGAGCCCGAAACTTTTTTGTTTTCTTTTTCTTCTTCAAACGTTTCGGCTGTATCGAGATCTTTATTGAGCGTTTCGTCGCTGAGGTTGAAACTTAATCCGAATTTGGCGTGCGGGTCGGCAAAATAGGTGATGGCGTCAAACGGAATTGTCAAAGTCTGCAATACGCCGCCGAAACTCAGGTCAACGGAAAAGGAGGTGCTGCCGACGCTCAAATTAGAGAACTGATGCTGCAGGACAATGGTCATTTCTTCGGGATACTGGTTTTTGAGCTGGGCGGAAATGTTGGTTTGCGGGTGGTCGGTCTTGAATGTGATATAAAAATGATGTTCACCCGGAAGTCCTTGGCGTTCGGCGATTTTTAACGCTTCGACGACAACGTTTTTCAATGATTTTTCAATTAATTTGTCATAGTTAATTTCGCTGATGAATTCTTCCTGCATGAGCATATCCCAATAAAAAAATGTTAAAGGGCCGTTCTGTTGCTGGGTGGCCCAAACCCCACTTTTAACTATCCAAAGCTAAAAGGATTTGATTTGTTGCGACTACAATTAAGCAGCCATTGCAACCGGAGCTACGTTATTATCGTTAGCACTCATTTGATTTTGAACCGATAACGGTGGTATCTCACCGGGCACGACATACATATCTTTACTGCTTCCAATCAAGCCTGTTTCACCCCCGAAAAAACTTGCTCTGCGGTCAATTTTGTCGTCCTTTATTTAATTTTCTAAGTCAAGTACGTTTTTTGTACACTCCTGTCGAAAATTAAATAAACTCCTAAAACTTGCCTCACATATCAAGTTTTATTCTATTAAACAAAAACTTGATATGCCAGAAAATCTGGTGGAGGTGCCGGGTACTGCCCCCGGGTCTTAAAAGCCTATTTCATACAGCCTCTAGTGCCATAGTTGATTGCTCAACAGTTCTAATATAGATAAACTTTAATGATATTTCAAGCTATATGTTTGATTAAGCGGTTGACATAATCCGGCTGCCGTTTTAATTTGAAAACATAAACTTTATAATTAATAATCATTAAATTCATTATTGTGTATGGAAAAGAACAAAAATTTCCGGTTTTTGGCGGCAAAGCTGCTTACCGGCGAGCAGAACGACAAGATTTTGTACGATCTGCTGCGAGAGAAGGATTTTTCAAGGTTTTGCATGTGTCTGAAAAACGGGTACAGGCTGAACGCTTTTCTCCTGAACTGTATGTTGAACAACAATTTTGAGAAAAATATTCCGACGGTTTTGGATTTGTGTTCTCAATTTGACGCTTCGGTTTATGATTTTCTGGTTTTGTACTGGGGAAAGGAAAAGGCGGAAGCTTTCCTTGCCAAGCAATGCCGGACGGAACTGCTGCGTGAAAAGTTTGACGACGCTTCTCTGGTGATGTATGAACAATGGGAACTTTTGGCCGAAAGGGGGAAATATGACCTTTTGATTGCCAACAATCGGTTTCCGGAGTTGGAAAAGGCAATGAAGCATCGTCTGGGCATGGTCTGCAGAACGTTGCTGGAAGCAGAGCAGTTTGATTTTCTGTATCAGACCGGCCATGCGGACGAATTGAAGAAAAGTGCCGCGGGACGCAAGGAGCTGTGGAAACGCCGAGATTGGAAGCAAATACTGAGTTTGCCGAAAGAGCAGATTTTGGAGGCTTCCGGCATGGCCGATACGGACAAGGCTTATGCTTATGTTGCGGCACATGACGGTCAGGATGCATTATATGCCTATTCGTGGAAAATGAGGGGTTTCCTGTTGCGAAAAGGTTTTTTCGAGCCTTTTATTTGTCATAAGGACTGGGAGTTTTTGTATGACAACAAATGTTACCGGCAAGTCAATGTCGAAGACTGGTGGTTGAGCGCGGCAAAAAGCCCGGTGTTGAGGAAAAAGGCTGCAGACTGCGCGGCCCGGCAGAAAAACTGGGATTTTTTGGAAGACAAGGGGTGTCCGGCACCGCTTTTCAAAAAACTCCGGTGGTGCCGCTGGTACAGGGCTTTGGCCGTTAAGCTTTGTTTATAGCGTTTTTTATGAAAAAAGGCTGGGGGAAACTCCAGTCTTTTTTTGTGTTTGACAGCGCATTGTGTTAATCTGAAAGACAAAGGAGATAAGGTATGACAAAAGTTGCCGTCTGGTGTCGCCATAAAGGAGATGACGTTATCGGAGCCGGTTCCCGGATTCCGTGGAACGTTCCGTCTGACAAAGCATTGTTTGCCGCTTTGGTTAAAAATCAGAACGTCGTTATGGGGCGGCGGACCTATGAAAGCCTTCCGGGGCGAACGCTTCCCGATAGTCAGATACTGGTGCTGACTTCTGATTATAAATATAAGGTGTCGGATAAAGACAATCATACAGTCGTCGAAAATATCAGAGACTTCTCCGAATTTGAAGAAGACCTTTATATTGCCGGTGGTGCAAAGGTTTATGAGGCTTTTATGTGCGGCGGTTCCAAGCTTATGCCCGATATTGTGGTTGACTGCATTTATATGGGTGAGCTGAATCCTGAAGCGAAGGGTGAAAAAGTCAGCATAGCTTCCTGTATTGACGTGTTAAGAAGAAAATATTTCAAGGCGGTGGAAACCGATGCGGTCGATAATGTGGTGCGGGCCGTATATATTAAGCGCGGAGATTTTGTGGATCAGGCGGTTTTGAAGAGCATTTTAAACATTGTGGAAAAAAAATAAATTTATGGGTTGACACGAGGGTGCTTTTGCTTTTATATAGCGCCTTGGATTTCAAAAACCAAATCACAATATTCTCAGGGATATCAGAGAGCATTTTACTATGCGATGTCATACATTTGTCTATACACCGCGGGTTAACCGTGCGGTTTCGATTATAAGCGCGCCCAAGAAGCTGGCTTCTTTGAGCATAACCCAGCTTATAAGCCTGAAAGCGGATCTGTTTAACTATTCGGATATGAGTATGGACGAGTTGTTTGACGCGTTTAACTCTCCGAAACGTCTGAGAATTAAGGAATATAACGATATGGGCTATAAAGAGCAGAAGATTTTCACGGCTTTGGAAGATTTGAACGCTCATGCCCGTCAGCGTATGAAAAAAATTGCCAGAGATTTTAAAAGCGGCAAAAAAACGGAAGATTATACAGATATTCACAATCTGTCTTTTGCGTTTCGGAATAACGGCTATAATTATAAAAGTTATCCTGAGGTTACGTTGATGAACTCTGAGGTTTCGTGGTATAAGCACGTTAAGGCAAGCAACCGTTTTAAGCGGCGTTTGTCGAAGATGATGCTTAAAAATGCCGTTGCGAAAATTAAGAGCCGTCTGCAAAAAGTCGGCGACTGGGTCGGTAATATTCTGTTCGACGAGGAGAGAAACTACCGTGCTGTGAAATCCAGACAAGGCCACGGAATGTGATTTTCATATATAAGTTTAACCATAATAAGCACCTCCAATGCTTATCAAAAAGTCCCCTCTTTTCAGAGGGGACTTTTTGTTTTATTCGGCGGCCAGAACCGAAGCGTCTTCTTCAAAGTTTATGTCGTCAAAGAAGACCGGGATTTCGGCTTTGAAACGTTTTAAAACCATTTTCATAATCTGCTGGACGCTCGGGTGGGCATGCGTGTCGCAGCGGAGTTTGAAAATGTGGCGCCATTCGCGCAGGTTGGAGGTCATAATGACATCTGCTTTGGTCGAGTGGGGCAGGAGCATACGCAGCTGGTCGGCCTTGGCGCCGAGCTTGGCCATGTCTATATAGGCTTTTTCAATGTCCTGCATCGCTTTGAACCACAGATTGTAAAGTTCGGAACCTTCTTCTATGTTACAAGGTTTGATGAACGTCAGTTCGCTGCCGTATTTTCCTTTGGAATAGTTGCAGAAACGGGTGCTTTCAATGGCCCAGCTGGCGTGGCGGTGACGCGTCAGGTCTTTGTAGGCGCCGACATCGGTGGTGAGTTTTACGGTAACGGAATAATGCTCAAGCATGGCTTCATGACCGGATTCGATAAGTTTGCGAACCATCAGGCGAGCCGAGTCCGATGTGATTTTGTCTTCGCTTTTGTAGCAGTTTCTGGCACAAAGTTCAATGTGTTTCAGGATTTCCTCGCCGTTGATCGGCGTGATGATTTCGACGCCGGGATTGACAATTTTTACCATTTTGCGTTTCCTCAGTGGTTAGATTATTTTGAATAAAATGTAATGTGACGTGAATGCTTTGTCGACGATTAAAGAAAAGTTATGCAAGAAAAATTTATTTGCTTGCAAAAAACAGGCATATTTATACGATAAAGACAAAGGAGAAAATGATGATTGCGAACGTGATAAAAACACAGGTCAAGTTTGTCAAATTGCCGCATTATGTCGACAGTCCGGCCAATTTGACTTATTCTACCGAATATGCCGCCTGTTTTGACATCTGTGCGGCGCTTGACCGGCCGATGACAATTGCTCCCGGACAGCACTGCATGGTTCCGACGGCCATAAAAACGGCGGCCGAGGCTCCGTTGTGGTTCAGAATCAATTCACGCAGCGGCTTGGCTGCCAAGAACGGCATTATCGCCATCGGCGGAATTATCGACAACGATTATCGCGGCGAATGGAAGGTTATTCTGCTGAACACGACTTCCGGGGACTATGCGCACGATTATGTCATTGAGCCCGGGGACAAAATAGCTCAGGTTGAGCTTCCGTTTCCGTATCGGGCGGAATTTGTCGAAGTCAGCGAAGCCGAATTTGAATCCTTGAAGACCGGCCGCGGCGAAGGCGGCTTCGGTTCCAGCGGCCGTTAGAAACAAACGCCCTGATTTTGTATCGGGGCTTTTTGATATGACGTTAAATTCAGCCGAGAAGGGTGAGTATGATACCGATAAAGAGCGGAATTGAAAGGTTATCATCAATTTCGATTTTGTCTTCATAAACTTCGGCGGCGGTGGCGGCCAGACAGGCGATGACGCCGGCGTAGGTGAAGTGGAACAGCGGCTCATAAAGCATATTAATAAATAATGCGCTCAGAAAAAAGGCGGTTGTTCCCTCCATTGATTTGCTGCGGTAGAGCTTGCGTGTGCCGTAGGCCTTGCCGACCAGAGCGGCGACGGTGTCGGAGATGAGCATGACGGTCATGGCAATGGCCGCAACCGGTTTAGAGAAGAGCAGGGTACAGGCGATGGCTGCCAGCAAAACGTAAAGCGAACCGCTGACTTGAAACAAAATTCGTTTGGTTTCCTTATTGCGCAGCGTTTTAAAAAACAGGCGCCCGAACAACAGGCGGGCCCAGCGCCAGCGCTTATAGTTGCCGTATTCAAGAAAGGCATCGCCGATAAAAAGGATTGAGAACAGCAGAATGGAAATGCCGGGATGAGCAAAATAGATGACGGCAGGAATCCACAATGAGCTCAGGTGAATGGCCTTGCGGTAGATCTCTTTTTTGTAGGACTTGTCTATCCTGCGGCGGAAGCGGAGCAGGTGCTCGCTGTGAAAATTTTTGAATCTGGCACGGATGGGATTAAACATTGCAGGTGTTTCCGGTCTTGTTTTTGTTCTGAGGATAATTGCGCAGAAGCATCAGGCGCGAGTTTCTCTTTACAAAGCTGTTAAACAGGCCGTAGGTGCCTTCTTCCGAAAGCCGGCTGTTGAATGAATCGGGATTGGTTTCCAGTTTCTCGATATCAATGTTCATAAATGCCAAAACACAGACCAATGCGTAAATAACGAGGTGAAATAACCTTTTGGCAAAGTGGGGTGCGGGGCGTTCGGCAAGAAGAAAACCGCGGCTTATCCAGGTTATGACGAGGCTGAAAGCAGCAATGAGGCTTAAAAACGTAAACAGCGGATAAGATTGGTGAATGCTTATGATGATTTCCTGGGCTTTGTCTATGTATTCCGCGTTTCCGGTCTCTTTGAGAATGTTGAATTCTTTTTGAAAAATGACGGAAGAGGCTTCTTCCAAGCAGGTCAGAAATACAAAACCCAAATAGGCCAGAACGGTTAGTATTTTATCCAAACGCCCGTTCTGCAGCTTTTGAGGCAGTATGGTCAGATAGATGACGTAAGGCGCAATCATAAACAGGAACGAAACGATTGTGGTCAGAAGCAGAATGCCCAGATCTTTGCAGAGTGTCAGAAGATTCCAATCTATTTCTCCAAAATTGGAGATGGCCATATAAAGCGTAACGACAAGCTCTATGCTGACGGCAAAAACGAAGAACGGCAGCAGCCGTCTGATTAAAAATGAGTTCATTACAGAGCCTCGTTTGCAATTGGTTACGAAATAAAACTATATTAAAGGTAATATTGTATCAACTCTTAATTGATAATTATACATACTAAATTTCAAAAAAAGAAAAAGTCCCGGCAATTGAGGCCGGGACTTTTTTCAAATGGCTTTTTTGATTGCTTCCAGAGCGGATGCTGTCTGAGAACCTTCGGGACCGCCGGCCTGTGCCATATCCGGCCGGCCGCCGCCGCCTTGTCCGCCGACCGCGGCAGAACCGATGCGAACCAAATCTACGGCGGAATATTTTCCGGTCAGGTCGTCGGTAACGCCGACGACGATGGAAGCTTTGCCGTCGTTGTTGGAAGCCAGCACGATAATGCCGGAACCGATATTCTGCTTGATTTCGTCAACAAAAGCCTTCAACTCTTTGGCCTGAATGTTTTCCAATGCCTTGGCCACAAATTTTATGCCGTTCACTTCTTCGATTTTTTCTTTGTTGTCGGCGGTTTTGCTGCTGACGAAAGATTTTTTGAGGTTAAAGATGTCCGCTTCAAGCTTTTTCTTTTCTTCCAGAAGCTGGGCAATGCGTCCTTCAATGCTGTTGAAGTCGGCTTTGAGCAGTTGTCCGGCGCGGCGGAGCTTGTCTTCAATCTCCTGGACGTATTTTTCGGCCCCGTGTCCGGTGACGCATTCCAAACGGCGCAGGCCGGCGCCGACGGCAGATTCGGACACAATGTTGAAATAGCCGATGTCTCCGGTGGATTTTACGTGTGTGCCACCGCAGAGTTCGGTAGAGAAGTAGCAGCCGTTGTTGCCGATGGAAACGACACGGACTTCATCACCGTATTTTTCACCGAACAAAGCCATGGCACCTTCGGCAATGGCCGCTTCCTGCGTCATGATACGGGTTGTGACAGTATAGTTGTCGCGGATAATCTGATTGACGCGGTTTTCGGCTTCGCGCAATTCCTGGTCGCTAATCTGCTTGTGATGAGAAATGTCAAAACGCATTCTGTCGGCGGCAACATAGGAGCCCTTTTGGGTGACATGTTTGCCCAGAATGTCACGCAGCACATAGTGCAGAATATGGGTAACGGTATGGTTGGCAGCAATGTCCGCGCGGTTTTGCGCGTTGACCTCAAAAGTCAGGATATCTCCCGATTTGACTTGCCCCTTAACCAACCGGCAGGTGTGAACGGTAATTTCATGAAGTTTCTTTTTGGTATCGATGACGTCTATTTCGCAATCGGAGCCATAGATTTTGCCGATATCGCCGACCTGTCCGCCCATTTCGCCGTAAAACGGGGTTTGGTTGGCCACAAGATAAAACTCTCCTTGATTAACGCAGTCGGTTTCTTTGCCGTCAACAACCAGAGCCTTGACGAGGCATTCGGCTTTGAGGGTGTTGTATCCCAAGAAGTCAGATGCGCCGAGACGGTCCAGAATTTCAAACCAGACTTTTTCGGTTCCGGCGTCACCGGAGCCGGCCCAATTTTTGCGAGCTTCGGCCTTTTGTCTGGCCATGGCATCGTCAAAACCCTTGACGTCAACTTTCATGTCCTTGTTGCGCAGGGCATCTTGCGTCAAATCCAGCGGGAAACCGTAAGTATCATACAATTTGAAGGCAGTAGAACCCGGAAGTTCATCCCCCGCTTTAAGATTTTTTGTTTCATCGTCAAGCAGACGCATACCTTTATCCAAGGTTTTCAGGAAGCGCATTTCTTCGGCCTTGATGGTTTCGGTAATGAGTTCCTGAGCACGGTAAAGTTCGGGATAGGCTTCGCCCATTTCTTTCTGTAAAGCAGGGAGAAGTTTGTACATCATCGGTTCTTTGACGCCCAGCAGGTATGCGTGCCGCATGGCGCGACGCATGATCCGGCGCAGAACGTAACCGCGTCCTTCGTTGGAAGGCATAACGCCGTCGGCAATCAAAAAGCTGGTGGATCGCAGATGGTCGGCAATAACGTTATGGGAAGCCTTTAACGGGCCGTTCGGGTCGGAATTGGCCATGTCGGCAATCGCTTTAATCAGGTTTTGGAACAGGTCGATGTCGTAGTTGGAGTGCACGCCCTGCAAAATGGCCGAGATACGTTCAAGTCCCATACCGGTATCAATGGAAGGGTGCTTTAGCGGAATGCGGGATCCGTCCGGCAGGTCTTCAAACTGGTCAAAAACCAGATTCCAGATTTCAATCCAACGGTCGCCGTCCTCTTCGGGGGTGCCGGGCAGGCCGCCCCAGACCTCGGGGCCGTGATCGTAAAAGATTTCGGAACAGGGGCCGCAGGGACCGGTATCGCCCATTTGCCAGAAATTGTCTTTGGTGGCAATGCGGATGATGCGGTCGTCGGGAAGTCCGGCAACTTTTTTCCATATATTGTAGGCTTCGTCATCGGTATGGTAAACGGTGACGGCCAGTCTGTCCTTGGGCAGGCCGAACTCTTTTGTTACCAGCTCCCAGGCCCAGGCAATGGCTTCGTCTTTGAAGTAGTCTCCGAAGGAGAAGTTGCCGAGCATTTCAAAAAAAGTGTGGTGACGGACGGTATAGCCGACATTGTCCAGGTCATTGTGTTTGCCGCCGGCGCGAACGGATTTTTGGGAAGTGGTCGCTCGCTTGTAGTCCCGGGTTTCATTGCCTGTGAAAATGTTTTTAAACTGCACCATACCCGAGTTGGTAAACATCAGGGTCGGGTCGTTGTCCGGAACCAGAGAAGAGGACGGGATAATCTTGTGTCCGTTCTTGGCGAAAAAGTTCAAATAAGTCGAACGAATGTCTTTTAATGTTGTTGTCATTTTTACTTCCCAAAATCAAAAAATTTTTGAATTTATTTAACCTGCTATTTTTAGAGCATAGATTAAGCAATGTCTACAAAAATTTTATGATTTCGGCTTAAAATTCAACAATTAATCCGTTATTGACGACAAAAAGCAGATTAAGGAATGCGGCGTAACACAGCCATATGAGGTACGGGTACAAAAACCAGGAAGATCTGGAAACGGTTCGTTCAAAACTTTTGATTGTTTTGTATACAAGGAATATCATAATCAAAATCAGCGCAAAAGCTGCGGCCAGCCAGCCCTGACCGAAAAAAGCAAAACACCAGGCGGCGTTCAGGAGCAGCTGACTCATAAACAGAGCCTGCGCTTCGGTGCGCTGCGGCGAGGGCGGCTGCAGCAAAATGACGTAAAATCCCAGAGCTATCAGCGTATATAAGACGGTCCACACCACCGAAAAGACAGAATCGGGCGGCGTAAAGACCGAAGATACGGCCCGGTGATACCAGGCGTTTATACCCAGACGCGTAAAATAGCCGGAGATAAAAGCAATGAGAAAGACTATAAAAAAGCTGTATATGAATTTGGATATTTTTTTCATGTCGTTTTCCTTTGTTTTTATATTTAATTGCGTCGGGGAGATTTTCAAGCGCTGTTGACTTAATGAAAATCAGGATTTAACATAAATTAATATGATTCAAGGAGAGACCGTCAGGTGGATTTTAATACGGATTTGATCAGGGCAGAAGTCGTCGGAAGATATAAGCGGCTGATTGTCGACGTTAAGCTGCGCGATGATACGGTGGTGCCCGCGTTTTGTTCCGATGACAATCTTTTTCCGAACCTGTACGTGAAAGGCGCGGAAGTCTGGATTGCCAAAATAAAGAGCAAGTTTCGCAAACTGCGTTACGAAATTTATATGGTTAACAAGGGTGACGGTCTGGTTATGGTCAATCAGCGCGGCAATCCCAAAATGTTTGTCGAGGCTTTTAAAAACCGGGTGATGGAAGATTTTGTACAGTATAGCAAAATCCGTCATATGGTTTTGGCCGACAATCTGCCGCATCTGGATTTTGAACTCAGCAACCAGGACGAAAAGTGTTATGTCAGCCTGCGGCCGATATACAACAAACAAGACGGCCGCGCGGTGTTTCCTTCAAAGGTGAATTTTCTGGATATGGAAATGTTTGAAGAAATGCGCCGGGTAAGAGCACTCGGACACCGGACGGTGGTGGTGCTGATCGTGCCACGGATTGACTGCTTGGAAACAAAGTTTTCGTGGACCATAGACCCGACCTCGGCCGCCAAGATTTTTGAAGAGGCAAAAAGCGGTTTAGAGTTTGTCAGTTATGGTTGCAATCTTGATAAAAAAAGTATAACAATCACAAATAAAATGGATATTGTCGTTAATAAATGAATAGGGGTTTGCTGTGTCTCACAAAAGAAAAGACGGAATAACGATTTATGAAAAAGAAGATTTTGAAGGAATGCGCAAGGCCGGGCGCTTGGCGGCTGAATGTCTGGACTATATAACCGACTATGTGCAGGTCGGCGTTTCTACCGGCGAGCTTGACGATTTGTGCCGGGAGTTTTTTACCAGCCGCGGCGCCATTCCGGCCTGTCTGGGATACAGAGGTTATCCGAAATCGGTGTGCATCTCCATCAATCATGTCATCTGCCACGGGATTCCCGATTATGAGCGCAAGCTGGTCAACGGTGACATTCTTAACATTGACGTTACCTGCATTCTGGACGGATGGTACGGCGATACCAGCCGTATGTATTATGCCGGCGAACCAAAGATAAAGGCCAAACGTTTATGTGACGTGACCTATGAATGTATGATGCGCGGCATTGACGTGGTAAAACCGGGTGCCCGTTTCGGCGATATCGGCGCCGTGATTGAGGAATACGCCCATAAATACGGTTACGGCGTGGTCGATATGTTTTGCGGACACGGTCTGGGCCGGGTTTTTCATGATTCTCCGAATGTGATGCATGTCGGCAAAAAGGGGACCGGTCCGGTAATGGAAGAAGGTATGTTCTTTACGATTGAACCGATGATCAATATCGGAAAACCCGACGCTATCATTTTGAAAGACGGCTGGACGTCCGTTACCAGAGACAAGACGCTGTCGGCGCAGTTCGAGCATTCAATGGGCGTTACCAAAGACGGGGTTGAAGTGTTTACTTATTCGCCGAAAGGGCTGGACCGTCCTCCCTATAAGAAAGCATAATCCGTATCTGTTTTTTTCAGCGCTGAGGATTGTTGATGACAAAAAATGCCAAACCGAATTTGAGCAGCGAAGGACACCGCCACCGGGTTCGCGAACGCTTTTTGAGAGGCGGCGGCAGGGATATGGCCGATTATGAGCTGTTGGAAGCCTATCTGATGATCGCTATTCCCCGGCGCGACGTTAAACCTATTGCCAAGGCGCTGATTGCAAAGTTCGGAAGCTTTGCCGACGTGATAAACGCTCCGCAGTCTGAGCTGCTTGAGGTGGACGGGATTGGCGAAAATTCGGTTTTTGCACTGAAGATGGTCAGTGCCGCGGCGGTGAGAATGTCCTGGGAACAGCTGAAAGGCGCCGATCTTCCGGTTATCGGCAATATGGATATGTTGGTTGACTATTGCCGGATGAGCATGTGTTATCAGGATGTGGAGGAATTCAGGATTATTTATCTGAATTCCAAAAATCAGGTCGTTGATCAGGAAATTCAGCAAAAAGGGACGATTAACCACGTGTCTATTCATCCCCGCGAAGTGGTGAGGGCGGCCTTGGACAAGAAAGCCTGCGCCGTTATTATGGTTCATAACCATCCGACCGGAGATGCGACGCCGCCCAAGGCGGACGTCGAGGTGACCAAAAACGTGAAAGCGGCGTTGGAATCAATGAATATTGAACTGCATGACCATGTTGTCATCAGTCGTTACGGCTATTACAGTTTTCGTGACGGCGGGTTGATATAATCCGAAACATTTTTTTAGTAAAAAGTGCTTGCAAAATAAAATAAATTCGCTAAATTACGTTTTGTTATCAAAAAGGGCGACGCTTAGCGGGCCTGCTGCCGGCGGTGGAGATGCCGTGTTCGGAAATTATTTGAATTTTTTCGGGGCATAGCTCAGCCTGGTAGAGCGCTTGCTTTGGGAGCAAGATGTCGTAGGTTCGAATCCTGCTGCCCCGACCAAGAAGAATATTATTAAAACTTAAGTCAGGATGCGAACCGTTAGGGTCGGTGAAAGTTGCGAGTAAGGTTTACCGAGCGAAGCAAGCTTGAACGAAAGGGGCCCAATTCGGAGCAGTTTTGATAAAGATACCGGGAAAAGTGGTGAATTGGGAATTACAATCCTGCTGCCCCGACCAAGAAGAATATTGTTCGGCTAATGGTCTCGTAGCTCAGCTGGATAGAGCAACAGCCTTCTAAGCTGTGGGTCAGAGGTTCGAATCCTCTCGAGATCGCCATTTCTAAACCGCCTTTCAGGGCGGTTTTTTCTTAAGTTAAAGGTGTGGAAATGAGTGACGTATGGTCTGCAACAGATGATTTTTCGCCGATTTTGATTGAAAATTACATTCGGACGGAGACTGCGGTTAAAAATATTAAAAATGACGAAACCGAAAGTCAGGGCAAAGTTGTTGCCGCAAAATTTAAGATTGCGGAAGAATATTATAAACAGTTGTGCGACTGTGAATATCCGGCGCCTTTAATCGGTTTGAGCCTTAATTACGATGCGGAAAGCGGGATATTGACAGTTGAACCGGATGAGAAATTTTTAGAAATGTACGAGAATCAGATTATGCGTGACGTTGCCTTACAGCAGTCTGAAAAATGCAAGGAACGTTATTCTAAATTTATCAGCGTTGTTGAATAAGATTAAAAAATACCCTGCTTATCGCAGGGTATTTTTTTGAAAAGTGTTCTTTTTTCAGCAATAAAGGTCTACCAAAGCTTCGTAGAACTCTTTTTCGCTGAGAAAATCAGCCTGGCTGATGAGTTCTTGAGTGGTGAAACCGGCGGCAATCAGGTTTTTGTTGGTCTGAATGGCCAGCTGCATCTGTTGTCGGTCCTGAACTTCTCCGCTGTAACCTTTGTCATGCTGCAGAAGCATCAGTGAACGGTTGAGTTTCAGGATCAGCGCTACATCTTCGTTGGTTCCGCACAGTTCATGCGGAATGTTTTTGTAAGAATATCCGAGCGCCAACTGCAGCAAAGGCTTCATCGCTTCGGGAAACTTTCCGCCGTCGGGCAGGGGAAAGCGTGTGGCATTTTCACCTTCGGTCTGACGGAACGGATTGGCAATGCAATTGGAAATCAGATCCAGCCCCTGCATTTCTAAGCTGTCATAGCTGAGAAAGCGTGTCTGCGTGATGTCTCCCGCGTCCCGTTTGGTCGGAATGTCGGCAACACGGAGATATACGTTCGGCGCATCAATCCTTTTGGCAAAGCCTTTGGCAAATTCTGCCATTGTCCGCCATTGGTATACCGGATAACCGAGAAGAATGAGGTTCACATCGTCCAGCTTATAGTGTTTAAGCGTGTCTATGATGAAACCAATGTTTTCTTCGGTTGAGGTATCTTTTACCTCCAGCATGGAGAGTTTGTTGGTCAGTCCGAGCGGGAGACCTCCGAATGCCATATGGCGGAAATACATTCCGTATTCGTGTTTCTGCCGGAAAGCAAAACGGGGATTCCAGTCTGTCAGACCCTGGTTGTCTGTCATTCCCAATGAAGCGACATACAGCGGCTGTTCCAGAAGCCGGTCTACAATTTTCTCACAGTTCAAGCCCTCTTTTTTATAACGGGCAATTTTGTTTTTGAGATAATGGTAAACGGCTTCAACAAACCAACAACCGGTTTGCTGGTGTCCGCTGAAAGCAACTAAGATGTCAGGTCGTCCGCCTTCGTTGGCCGGAATATTCAGGTAAGGATAACAAAAAGCTGTCTTCTGTCCGTACCGATCAGAATATTTCAACACGGCGTTTTTTACTCTTCCCTGTTCTTCGGCTTGTTTGAAAGCGGCTATTTCTTCCGGAAAGAAACGGTATCGCGGAATGACATATTCCGCGGCAAGAGCCTCGCAGGGAGCGAAGGTTTTGTTTTTGCCGATTTTTTCGGAAGTCTGAAACCATTTTTGGTTCAGTTCATCAGATGAGGAAACACCTTTTTGCAGGAGTTCAAGCGCAGCTTTCTGGTATTCTTTTTTAGCGTTGTCGTTTCCGCCGAACTGCGTGACGAACAATGAAAATTTAGAATAGGCCGCCCATGCTTCAAACTCTTCCTTGGAATGACCGCGTTTTTTGAATTCCGGATAATTTTTGTAAAGAAGATTTGCATCGGGGTTTTCCGTTAAATCAATGATCAGTTGTTCGTAACAAGTCGGCCGATAGCTTAATTCTGTTTTCATAATAGTTTGTTTTTAGATGAATATTAGTTTATTTAAAACATTATCAAGACAGAAAAGCCAAAAGTTTTTGAACACTTTATGCATGGTAATAGTCTTAATAATATTTTGTAACGGCAGTATTTATATCATATTTTGCCGAAAGCGTCAATTTGTATTTTGGAAAAAGTTTGTCTAAACTTTTGCTAAAGGCAAAAATTCATTTGATAACTTTGCTTATTTTATTGTTCGGAAGGCAAAATTTGTATAAAAAAAGGCAGAGTATATACTTTTCTGGATAAAAATTTGGTTCGCAAAATTAATTTAATGTCAGGCGTTCTGGGCCTTTGTTTATGGGCGAGTCCGGCGGATGCGGGGCTGGCGCCGGCCAATTTTGACGCCATGTATAATTTTGCGGCTCAGGGCAAAAGCAAAGTTCTGGCCGACGCCGTCAATCGCGGGCTTGACATAGACAGCGTTGACGCTCAGGGCAATACCGGTTTGTGCATTGCGGTTTGGAGGAGCGACTATACGGCTTTTCGGACGTTCAGAAGTTTGGGAGCCGATATCAACCATTCCTGTGTTTCCCGTATTCCCGACGAAAGAAAAATCGCTTTTAACGAAGGTTTGAGACGGCCGCCGGTCTACAGGCAACAGGCCGCTGCGGCGCAAAATACGTCCAAGGCATATAAGTATAATGCCAAGGATTTTGCCAATATTGAACAAATGTCTTCCAACCGGAATCTGGGTTATATCGCCTATGATCCCCATGAAGAACCGCTGATTTCGTCGACAACGGCGTGGACCATCGGCGGCGTTGCGCTGGTCGGTGGTACGGTGGCGCTGATTTTGAGCAGCAACAGCGACGATGATGACGATGAAGTCAAAAACATTGACGGAATGAACGGCGTTAATGCTCCGCCGTATGTCGTAGCCGAGAATATCAACAAAGATGTGATAGAGACAACCGGCGGCAGCCAAAGCGACTACTGGGGCCTTTATATGCCGGAGAATAAAAACATTATCAACAACAAGGATATAACCGTCACCAACAATTCGGCCGCAGACGTCTCTCTTGATCATTGGGGAGCCATTTATTCCAAAAACGGATATGTTTATAATACGGGTGATATTACCATTACGTCTTCCAACAAATATGCCAGGGGTATAATGTCATGTATTGTTGACGTTTATGATCCGAGAAATACGTCTTGTCAAGTGGATGCAGCCAATCCCACGGTCGGAGATATTAATAATGCCGGGACAATTAAGATTATCGCGCCGCAGAGCATGGGTATTTTCTCGTCTACGGTCGGCAAGATTACCAACAGCGGCGTTATTGACATTGCCGGAGACAACAGCACCGGTATCTGGCTGTGGGGAAAAGGCGACATATACAACAGCGGCAAGATTATCGTCAGCGGCGCGCGAACCGGCGATCTGGCCGGCGCTGCGTCCGGCATCTGGGTTTCTGAAGAGGCAAACGTTACCAATGACGGAAAAATCAATGTGGTTGCTTCGGGGCAGGGCGGCACTGGCATTTACGTGAAAAAAGGAAATATTACCAATAATAAGGAAGTAACGGTTTCCGGCGGCGGTGTCGGTATGGAAATTGGTGAAGGCAAGCAGATTAACAACGGCACAATCGAAGTCAGCGGCAGCGGAAGCGGTGGAAACTACGGTATTAAGACCGACAGCAGCGGCGATGTTGAGAACAACGGCACCATTACCATGACCAACGGCGGCACCGGCATTTATACGGCGAGCGGCAGCGTTACCAACGGATTGGGCGCGCTGGTGGAAATCAAGGGAAGCGGAACGGCGATTTCGGGCGGCAGCGTCACCAATAAGGGAACCGTTATATCCGACGGCAACGGCCTTTCCGGCGATACGGTGGTCAATGAAGGCGGCGTTTCCGCAGGCGGAGGCACGGGCATTATGGCTTCTTCTTCGGGAGAGAACACAGGTACGGTGACGGCTTCGGTCGGCATGAGCACGTCTTCGGGCAGTCTGACCAATGCCGAAGGCGCTGATATTACGGCGACCGGAGAAGCAGCTATGATGTCAACCGGATCCGGCACATTTAAAAATGCGGGAACGATTACGGCAAGCCAATATGGTTTCTCTCTGGCTTCGGGGGCTGTGGAAAACAGCGGTACTGTGACGGCCGAAATCGGCGCGACGACAACTTCGGCCTCGGTTACCAATGCCGAGGGCGGTGTGATGAACGTTTCTTCCGCAGGAATGATTGGACGTAATGACGGAGAAAATTCTGCTTCCGTTACCTTTGACAACAAGGCTAAGCTTGCGGTTGTTTCCGATACGGCCGGCAGCGGAAGTCTTTCGGGGCAGGCTTACGCCATGTATACGGAAACCGGATTGGTGATTGAGGATCAGAAGGTATTCAGCACCATGACAGCAACAAACGGCAATAAAGGCGAGATTGTTTTAGACAACGGCGGGGCGGCGACAGCCAGACTGGCGGCGATGTGGGCGGAAGACGCCGGTACGCTGACCAATGAGGGGACAATTACCATTAATGATAATGACGGCAAAGCAGAAACGATTGCCGCCATGAGAGCCGGCAATTATTTTGCCGAAACGGAAGATGATTCGTCGACGATTACGTCTACGGATTCAACGCTGACCAATTCCGGCAAGATTGAAATTAATGCGGCTTACAAAAACAGCGGCAGCGTGGTCGGAATGTCTTTGTCGGGTGCCGGAACCATAACCAACAGCGGAGAGTTGATTGTCAAATCCAACAACGCCTATGGTATGAAGGTAGAATATGACAATGCTTCGCTCAAAGACGAAAACGGCGTTATTACGGTGGCAGCCAGGGCAATTAACGACGGTACGATCCTTATGCAAGGCGACAATAATACGGCTATGTATGCCAGCGGCATCGGTTCGGCCATTCAGAACAACGGTACCATAAAAATTACTGATGCGAATATGACCAATGTGTCGCAAAAAGTGGGTTCGGAAGCTTATACGGGAGCCTCGCAGTGCGATTCATTCATCTGTCTTGAAAACGGCGCCATTTATGAAAACGCCGGCAGTACGACTTCTGACGCTGCGCTGGATTTGAACAGTTTTGGCGACGGCAGCGTTTATCTGATGAAAGGCGGAACTTTTAATGCTCCGGAAATCAGCGGAAAGGTATATGCTTCCAACAACATTGTTACCGGAAGCAATGAAGATTCCTATGTCAGCGAAAAGGCTTTTGTCGGTGAAGACACGGGGATTGAGTTGACGTCGGCGTCTTATATGTTTGAGGCTTCGCTTAAGGACGGCGGCGACGGCAGTCAGGATGTGGTTATGAAGCGAAAGGCGTTTGACGATATTATTGACAATAAGTCGGCGGCGGTATTTCTGGAAGAAAACTATGTTGCCGGCAACGGCACTGATCTGTATGACGATTTGAAAACAGCCGGGGCACACAGCAGTTTGAATGCCAAGGCTTCAACCGAACTCGGGCTGGATTTCTTTCCGAATTTTGCCAAGCAGAATCTGGATGTGATCAAGAGTCTGAACAGCAATATCAACAATACGGTGTTGAACAATGCCGATATCAAGGAAGAACGCGCAACTGTCGGGTATGACTATATGTACCGCGAGCAGGACGGAACGGCGACATTGGCGGGCTATAAAGACGATGTCAGCACGGTCTATGGTATTTTTGACCGTAAATATGACGCTTATTGGCGTTATGGTTTCGGTTTGAGTTATACCCGGTTTGACAGCAAATATGACGGTCGCGGCAGCCGGGATGAAAACATTGTTCAGCTTTTTGCGCCGGTATTGTATCAGGACGATACCTACAGTTTTATTTCTACGCCGCGGTTGGGATACGGCTGGGGCGATTACCGACGTTATGCCGACGGAAACGTTTTCGGGGCGGACACGGACGTTTATTATTACGGCATTGCCAATGAACTGCGCCGGGAGATTGATTTGGAAGCGCTGGTTTTTGAGCCGATTATCGAATTTAACATTTTGGGACTTTATCAGGACGATATGAAGGAAGATGGCAAGCTTGACATTGACGCCGCCAATAATTTGTCGGTTGAGGCCGGTATAGGTCTTTATGCCAAGAAAACTTTCGCGCTGGGTGAAAATCATGAAGTCAGATTGCGAGCCGGCGGCACTTTCTATCATGAATTCGGCGATCCTTATGCCAATCTTTCGGCCAGAATGGCTGGAATGTCCGGCGAATACGGGCTGAACAATTATAAGGTGCAGCGTAACCGCGCGGTTCTCTCGGTCGGTGCCGAATATCAGTATCAGCAGTTTAACCTCTACAGCCGTTACAACAAATACATTGAAGATGACGGCGGCTGGCAGATAGATGCCGGCGTTAATTGGAAGTTTTGATTATATATAATGAACAGGCGCTCTTTACAGATTTTGTCTGATTATTCAGTCGTCCGGTGTTAATCAATGGCCGCGTACCGTTTTATACCGGGAGGAATATTGGCTCAGAGCATGAAAAAATGCCTCCGCTGAAAAGCGGAGGCATTTTCCATCATTAGAGTTTATTGTGTATGTAAACATTCAAACTCATTTGATTTCTTCGGCCGGCAGGACATCCTCGGTTGTGGTCGTGGTTGTAGAGGTCGTTGTCGTGGTTTTAGTGACCGTAGTTTCAACGTCGCCGGTAGCTTTAATTTCAACGCCCGGTTTATAGGGTTCTTTTTCGTAAGTTACGCTGGACGTTGTTTTGGGTTCATAAACGGTTTTGTAAGTCGTTTTCTTGTAAACGATTTCAACCGGTTCGCGAGTCTCTCTGATTTTGGCCGGGCAGGGAGAACCGTCGGGCAAAGTCGATTCGCTGCTGGTAGACTGCAGAGCTTCGCAAGCAGCCAAGTCAGCGGCGGAAGGTGCGGTAACCGTTACGGGAACGGGAGCCGGTGCGGGAGCAGCCGTCTGCGTTTCCTGAATATTAATTTCTTCCCTGTAGGCTACGTTATTTTGCGGCTGCGGATAATCGGCTACATATAAGTCAGTCCGCTGCTGATAATTTTGAGACTGGACATAAGATCTGCGGTCACGTTTGCAGTCTTCGTCAGTGAGATAACTGCATCCGCGATCGTCCAAACCTCTGTAAACATTAGCCGGAGCTTCAACCGGAGCCGTTTCTTCGATGTAATCTTCTTCGCATTCAAAGCAGGCGCAACCGGCTAAGAGAGCAATGGCTGATATAGCTAAAAGTTTTTTCATATTCCCTCACTTACAAATTTTCTGAGTATTGAAAGGTAATGTTCTGAATACCCGAAGTTATTTTTTCACCATATTTATAATATTTTTTTAAATTTGTCAAATTTTTGTTTAAATATTTTTGCTTAATATAATTATTTTTAAGCTGATTATAAGAGCATAAGTATTAATTTTTGGTTTGCATTTCAGGAAAATGTTTGGAATTCTGATATAAAAACGCTCCCCGGCAGATGGGGAGCGTTCGGTGTGTTCCTGCCTTCGGAGAGGCTTGGAGAATAGCTGTTATTCTTCTCCGACGGCAACAGGTTCTTCATCGCCGATCATTTCGGTGGTGATGTGGCCGGCATCGGCGCGGATTTTGTTTTCAATCTCCTGCGCAACGTCTTCGTGTTCTTTCAGAAACAACTTGGCGTTTTCGCGTCCCTGGCCGAGTTTTTCGCCTTTGTAGGAGAACCAGGCGCCGGCTTTTTCAACCAGTCCGGCTTTGATGCCGAGATCAATCAGTTCGCCGGTTTTGGAAATGCCTTCGCCGTACATGATGTCGAAATCAACAACCTTAAACGGGGGAGCAACTTTGTTTTTGACGATTTTGACGCGGGTTTGACTGCCGATGACATCGTCTTTGTCTTTAATGGAGCCGACGCGGCGAATGTCAATGCGGACGGAGGCGTAGAATTTGAGGGCGTTACCGCCGGTGGTGGTTTCCGGATTGCCAAACATGACGCCGATTTTCATGCGGATTTGGTTGATGAAGATGATCAGCGTGTTGGAACGGGAGACGGTGGAGGTCAGTTTACGCAGTGCCTGGCTCATCAAACGGGCCTGCAGCCCCATGTGCGAATCACCCATTTCGCCTTCCAGTTCGGCTT
>ERZ779866.1486-NODE-1486-length-23590-cov-3.286637_pt1 | contig 23590 bp, 16 predicted proteins | sample MGYA00511248_ERZ779866 | MGnify/ENA primary metagenome ERZ779866 (study PRJEB29588, sample SAMEA2155758) | human gut metagenome | biome: human gut; feature: human-associated habitat; material: faeces | place: Denmark | collected 2008/2010 ... | reverse complement strand
GGATTTAGGTGCTCAGTTTATTTTAGATGATGAACTTTTGTGCGCTGACAAAGCGATACTCTGCCCTGAGTTTTTATCCGGTATCCCGCTTAAAGTCTTAGCCGCAAGTTCTTTTGATGCCTTCGTACACGCTTTTGAATCATATCTATCACCACTTGCCACTCCTTTTTCTCAAGCTTTAGCAAAAGATGCCATGCAGAAAATTCTTGAAGTGTGGAAGGACGTAACGAGTCTTGGTGCTTCAGATCTTGAAAAAAGCTATAAGCAATTGCAAACTGCCGGCACTCTTTCCGGTTTATCTTATGCAAACGCCGGCTGTGCCGCTGTTCATGCCCTATCTTATCCTTTGTCGATAAGATTGAAGATCCCTCACGGTGAAGCCAATTATCTCGTTTTTAACGAAGTACTTAAAATTTATGCGGCTAAAAACCCTACCGGCGCACTTGGCGATATTGAGGAAATAATTGCGGCAACTCTCAATTGCACTAAAGAAAACGCTTTAATTAAAAGCGATAATCTGTGCGGAACGCTGATGCAGCGAAAACCGCTTTCAAGTTACGGCATGAAAGAAAATCAAATCCTTGAATTTACCGACATGGTTTTAACCCGTCAGCATATGCTGATTGCCAACGGTTATGTTCAGCTTACCGTTGGAGAAATAGCTAAAATTTACAAGGATTTACTGTAAAGTAAGACTCCCGCCTTTAACGAAAAAGGCGGGATATTATTAACCTAAAAGCAATGTAGTAAGAGCCAGGATAACAAATAAAAGTGCCGACAATCTGTTTAAATAAAAACGGAAAGTCGGACTTTTTACTTTAGCGGCAAGAGCTCCCGCGCAAAAGGCTACGGCGGAAAAAACCAATAATGTTGCGGCAATAAATGTGATGCCCTGAATTACCATCTGCAACACCAAATCCATGCCCTGAGTACCTTTTGCGACAAATTGCGGGAAAAAGGCTAAAAAGAAAATCTGAACTTTAGGATTGGTAATATTCATAATAAGACCGCGGCGCCACAACATCAGTCCGGTCTTTTTCGTTCCGCTGCCTGACGTTATTTCATCTTTAGCATGAACCCAGGCTTTATAGGCTAAATAAAAAAGATACAAAGCACCTGCAAGCTTAATGGCAAAAAACAAAGCGGGAATTGCCGCTACCACAGCCGCAATACCGCATGCCGCGCACAGCGTCTGAATGACAAGTCCTGAGCATAAACCTAGTACTACGATAATTCCGGAGCGCGGACCGTATATGGCGCTTTGAGATAAAACAAACAAATTATCAGGACCCGGTGCCATTGCTAAAACGATGGAAGCGGCACAAAAGGCGGTCCAGACCGAAAAATCCATTTTTTGTCCTTATATAAAAACCTTAACGATTTTTCTGCCAAAAGCGCGTCATGCCTCGCTCTAGTATCCAGTCTCGGCCTTCTTTTTGCATGCTGCGCCGCATTTTAAAAAAGCTTTTTAAAAGTTCCGAGCATGCATCTTCAAGCACCCCGCCTTCAACAGCAATTTTATGATTATGTCTTGAATCGATAAGAACGTCAAAAACAGATCCGCAAGCGCCCGTTTTCGGATCTTTTGCACCATAAACAAGCCGTTTTAACCTGGCATGAATCAATGCACCAGAGCACATACAGCACGGTTCTAAGGTTACATACATAGTAAGATCGGTAAGACGGTAAGTATCAAGCACTTTACCGGCATTGCGCAGTGCAACGATTTCAGCGTGAGCGCAAGGATCGTTATCGATAATTGTTCGATTGCAGCCTACAGATACTATTTCATTTGCCGCATTGACAATGACGGCGCCTACCGGGATTTCGCCTAAATCCCAAGCATGACGTGCCTGACTTAAAGCAAGCGACATAAAGTATTCGTCATTAAGCTCTGCCACTAAAAACTCCAAAGCGCAAATTTATACATAAATGCAGCAAAATAGGCAAACAAAGTTAAGATTAAAAGCACGAACACACATGCAGATCCCAAATCCTTTGCTCTACCCGAGAGTTCATGATATTCATTGCCGATGCGGTCAACCACGGCTTCAATTGCCGAGTTAACCAGTTCAAAAGCAAGAGTAAGCCACGGAAGAATAATTAAAAGCAAAAGAACAGCCAAATCGTCAGCAAGATAAAAAGACAAAAGTGTAAGAGGAATCGCTAAAAACAGTTCCTGACGCACCGCGGCTTCATGCTTAAATCCTGCTTTAAATCCTTTAAAACTATAATAACCTGCATTTAAGATCCTTCTTAAACCGGTAGCACCGGGCTTTGCCATAAAAGTAACCTCACGCCTTCTTTTGCCTTGAAAATTTCAATGTAAATTATCTTTTTAGGCAAAAACAAAATCAAGCCGCAATTTTAAGCAGAACTAGAACAAATTTAAGAAAAAAACCGATAAATCATGTCAAAAGAGCCTAAACTAAGAAAAAACATACAAACATTAGGAGTTAAGAATGCCTACTACAATTAAAGACGATCATTTTAATGTGCTTGCAACCTTCGACGGACGAAAGTTAATTGATCCGCATTTTAAAACCATCGCAACTTTTGACGGTAAAAAGCTGCAGGATCCGCATTTTAAAACCCTTCTAACCTTTGACGGCAAAGATATCAAAAACGCCAAGCTGCAAAAAATAGCCTCTTTTGACGGAAAGACCTTAAAAGACAATCATTTTAAAGCTATTTGTACATTTGACGGCAGTGTTCTTAAGGATGCTAGATTTAAAGTTCTCGCCAAAACAGACGGACACATTAATATCGCAGTCCTTGCTTATTTGCTAAAACTGCTTGATTTGTCCTAAGTCTACACTAGGCTTTAAGAAGTAAACTAAAAAAAGCTTACCACAAGGAGTTTTTATGCGCCGTACTTATATACCTCTTGCAATAATACTTGCCGCATTATTTGAACAGGCACAGGCTGCAGATCTTGTCGTCACAAAAACAGTTGAGAGATCGGAAATTACTCCGCCTTCGGTATGCTTTTTATTTAATGATCTAATGCAAGGCTCTAAAAGCGAATCAAACCTTGAAGGATTCATCGAACTATATTCCGGTAAAAAAGAGTTAACCGCAGTTCCTTCTTTAAATGACAATGCTCTTTGCCTCAACTCCTTAAAGCACGGTACCACCTACACGGCAATATTAAAAAAAGGTCTTGCATCTAAGAATAATTTAAAATTGCCATCCGATGTCAAAAAGACTTTTACTCTTGCAAAAGCCCCTTCTTCTTTAACCTTAGAAAAAGGCAACGTAACGACATTAAGCGATCCGACAATAACCCTAAATACCGTAAATCTTAAATCCGTTAAACTTTATTTATACAAATTATCCTTATCTGACCTTAATGCCCTTGATCTTTACCGTTACAGCGTTGAGAACATTTCACGCTACGAAATAGCCGATCTTATAAAAAATCACGGTATTTTAGTTTTAGAAAAAGAGCTGCGCTTAAACGGTCAGGACAATGAAAAGCTGCAAAGTACGATTAATATAAGCACATTGACAAAAGATTTAGATAAAAGCGGATTGTATCTTACCGTTGCCGCGCAACAAGACTTTGACATAGACGATCAAAACGATCTTTTTAATAATGACCTTCTTTATCAAGGCAAAATCATTGCCGTATCTGATTTGGGATTAAGCGTGTATAAAGGTTCGGACGGACTTTATGCGGCTATAAAAAGCTTTAAGGACGCAAAACCTATAAAAGATGCAAATTTAACTTTATTATCACGCAATAATACGGCGCTTTATGAAACCAAAACCGACCATGAAGGCTTTGCTTTTATTCCTCGAAACTATCTTAACGGAAAAAATGCCGACGCACCTCTTGCGCTTATCGCAGCCAAACGCAATGACGTCTTTGCAGTAGATTTACGCAAAAGCCCTCTTTTTCTTGAAGGCAATGACGGTCAAGATGTAAGCGCTTTACCCTATAACTGTTATTCTTTTACCGATCGCGGCATCTACCGTCCGGGAGAAAACGTTCACTTTAACGCGATAATTCGTGATGAACACTTTAAAGCCCTGCAAGGAAAGACATTTACCTTAAAGGTTATCAATTCGCGTGGTGTTAATGTAGAAAATATCGTGCTTAAAGACCAAGGAGTGGGTTATTACTCCTACGACTATCAATTACCGAGCGAGGCATCGCGCGGTCTTTGGACATTTAAACTGTATTCAGGTAATAAACTGCTTAAAAATTTATCGATAAACGTAAACGAATTCGTTCCCAATCTTATAACGGCAAAATTTACCGATGTACCGCAAAAAGCCGGCATCAATAAAAATACCGTAAAAATTAACGCATCCTATAATTACGGATCCGCAGCAGAAGATCTTAAACTTTATCCGAGCATTTATTACTCGGTTGACAATCATCCTTTTGCCGCATTTAAAGATTACCACTTCTCCATTGATGCAAAAGACAGCCCTAACTTTACCCGCTTTAACAATTTACCTAAATCAATAACAGATGAAAAAGGCAACGCTTCTTTTAAGATTGGTGTTTATGACAATAACGTTCCGCAAAAAGCTGCAGTAAGCGTCAATTTAATTGCCCCGAACAATCAAAACATCACTTTAAATAATGAAGTCAAAATTGACTTTTCACATAATATAATCGGAATCAAAGAAACGCAGTTAAATGCTGATGAAAAGAATCTTGCTTTTGTTTTATGTTCAAAAGAAGGCAGCAGCGTTATCGGCAGCGGAAGCTATACGCTTTATAAAGAAAATATCGACTATCAATATGTGTTTGCCGACAACCGCTGGCAATTTAAGCAAATCGTGTCAAAAACTCCTGTTTCCTCAGGAAAACTTGATTTCAAAGACACAAGCAATCCTTTAAATTTAAACGTTAAGCTTAATGACGGTTCCTATTTAATTGAAGCACAGACCGACGGAGTATTAACGAGCCTGCGTTTTTATCAGGGTTATTCTTCTTATCTCACGCCTGAAAGCCCGGAGCGCTTTGTTTTAAGCTCAGATAAAAAACAATATCAAAAAGGTGACAATGTTACTTTAAATTTTGAAAGTCCTTACTCCGGTTCTGCAGTTTTGGCTCTCGGCAGCAAAAGCGTCAGCAAACTCCAGAATATAGAAGTTAAAAAAGGACATAATTCTTTTACTTTTAAATTAAGCGATGATTTTTATCCCGGCACTCATGCCCTGCTGACAGTTTTTTCGGTTGATAAAAACCAAAACCCGCGCCGTGCAATAGGTCTTAACTATCTTCAATTTAAGCCTGATGACTCGATTATTAAAATCTCATCTGAATTTAAGCAAAACGAGATAAAACCAAACAGCTGCTTATCCATTCCTCTTAACCTTGAAGGCGCTGATAACAATACTTTAATCAAAGCATATCTTGTCGATGAAGGAATTTTAAATCTTACCGGTTTTAAAGATATTAAACCTGAATCCATGTTTGATAAGCCGCGCCTTTCTTATGAAATTTTTGACTCTTACGGCAATATCATCAAAAAAATACAGAAAAACAACCAAGGCTACGGCGATGAAGCCATGGCGGAGGCATCTTTACTGCAATCTCTTAGTACCGTTCCGCACAAAACCGTAGCGCTTGAAAGCAAAGTTATAAAAGTAAATAACGGACAGGCGCAAATTGATTTTGACGTACCCAATTTTTCCGGGGCGCTTCATCTGATGGCTTTTGCGTGGAATAACGACAAAGTAGGATCTTTATCTTCTATTTTTACCGTCAAAGACAAAGCTGTAACCGATTTGACTTTGCCCTACTATTTAATTAAAGGCGATAAATCTGATGTCAAGCTCACTATAAACAACCTTGAAGTTGCGCATGAAAAATTTAACTTAAAAATCTCATGCAGCGGATCTGTTGCATGTTCTTTAGATAAAACAATCAGCGCGCCGTTAAATACCTTATCTAAAATAACGCTTCCGCTTAATGCCGCAGCTTTAGGTCAAGGAAAAGTTGACGTGCTTGTAAAAAGCGACAATTATTCATATAAAGAAACGTATCCTATTGAAGTTATAAGTTCTTATCCTAACAGTTTGGAAAAACACAGTTCTTATGTTGCCCCTGATAAAACCGTTACTTTTAAATTTAAAGAAAAATTCAATCAGGACGCAATCAGATCTTTATGTACTGGTTATTTACCTTTAATTAATCAACCTGCGTTCATTAAAGATTTGGACAATTTATCCTCACCCTCGGCAGAAGAACGTGCGCTGCGGCTTTTAAGCAGAAATAACCTATCAGACGATCCCAAAATCAACTCAAGGATTGAAGAAGATATTAATGCTTTATGCGCATACCTTAATGCGGCCGGTTCTTTTAACGCAGATGCATACGATTATGAACGTCAGCAATATATTGACGCATTGGGAGCACAAGCTCTGCTTTTAATGAACAGTGAAGGCTTTTATATTCAAGATCCTATAATAAAAATCATAAATAACAATTTATTACGGCTTTCAAGAACCTCACAATATCCGGCAAAAGCTTTGGCATACTTTGTGCAGGCACAAAACGGCAATGTCAACTTAGCTGCTCTGCGCTACAGCTTTGATGAAGATAAGCCTCAAGATCTTTTATCACAAAGCGCTTATATCAAAGCATTTGCCTTATCAGGCGATAGCGACAGATTAAACGAAGCGATAAACAGAGCAAAGAATGCTGCCGTCGAATTTAATATGCTTTATCAAAAACTAAATGGAAAACTCAAAAAGGAAGAAAGAGAAGATATTTTAGACAAGCTTTCTATTCTTGATCCTTTGTCTCAAGGCAGGATCTTCTTAGGCTACAGCACGATTGAAGCCCTTGCCTTAAGCGGTAATTTCCTAAAAATTAATGAGTTTATCGAGGCTTTCGGAATAAATGTACTTTCTGATCCTTATTTAAGTTCGCTTGATGAAGCATCAATGCTTATTGCGGCAAAAGCGCTTAATCTTGACGAAAACAGCCAAAATAATTCATGCAAGATCTTAAGCGCCAAAGACAATCTAAGCTATAAAAACAATGAAGATAAAGGAGTATACACAACTGCGGCAATTTTCGGTCAAACGGAAAATCCGCCTGCGGATACTGCTTATGGCATCAAGCTTACAAAAACTTTATATGATGAAAGAGGCAAAATCTTAAAACCTCCTTATAACGTCACGCAAAATGAAAAAATCATTGTCAAACTTGAAATAGATCCACAACAAGCCGCTTATAACAGGCAAATCATACTGCGTGATCTTATTCCGTCAGGTTTTATCTTCGAGCGAGAGCTTTTACCCAATGAAAACCAATATCCTTTCATAAAAACAAGTGATACGTACGGACAAAGCCAACATAGCAGTCATGAATTACTATTAAATTTAAGCGGTTTTGACAACGGCAAAATAGTAAAAGCATATGTTTTGCGCGGAGCATATCCCGGTACATATATTCTTCCTTCATGTCTTGCTTATTGCTTAAATGATGCTTCTTTAAGGGCTGCGCAAAATAACAACGGAGAAATAACCGTCCATGAAAATTAACCGTTTTATCAAAATACTTTGTTTCGGTGTTTTATTGATGTTTGCCGCAGCGCTTATCTTTATCATAATCGCTGCTTTTTGCGCACCGGATCTGTCAAAAACCTCTTCAGTAGGAAAAATAGCATTCAGCAAAGACAATACCGTTATTGCGTATGCTCCGGCTCCTGATACCCGTTATCGCTTTAAAACCGATAGTAATGACGTTGATCCCTTATATTTAAAAATGCTCCTTGCAGCTGAAGATGAGCGTTTTAACTATCATTTAGGAGTTGATCCCATAGCAGTGATCCGCTCCTTTTCACAAAACCTTTCACATAAAGAAATAGTATCCGGCGCCTCTACCCTTGCCATGCAGGTTATAAGGCTAAATGAACCGAAAAAACGCACTTACTTTAATAAATTAAAAGAAGCCTTTAAAGCCGTTCACCTTACAATGTTTCACGGAAGAAAAGCCGTACTTGATGATTATTTAACCATAGCTCCGTTCGGAGGCGGAATTGAAGGCGTAACGGCAGCATCTTTATTCTGGTTTAATCACTTGCCTGATAAATTAACTCCCGCTGAAGCCGCTCTTCTAGTCGCAATTCCGCGTTCTCCAGAAAAAATCCGTCCTGATCGCTTTTATCAAAGTGCTAAATACTACCGTGACAAAGTATTAAAGAAAGCATATCTTGACGGGATTATAAAAAAAGACATATTGATTGCCGCCACATCCGAGCCGCTTCCCCATAGTTTTTCTTATCCGTATGAAACGGCATTTCACTTTGGACATAAATTATTTAAAGCAAACAAAGGACAAAATTTATTTATAACTTCTATAGACAGCAGTATCCAGCGTAGGCTCAATGAACTTGTCGCGTCTTTTAAAGAACAGTCTTTACCTGATGAAGAAATTGCGGCAATCATAATTGATAACTCCGATCACAGCGTTTGTGCTTATGCAGGATCAAAAGATTACAAAAGTACCGAGCTTGATTTAGTACAAGCAGTGCGCTCCCCGGGCTCTACTTTAAAACCCTTTGCCTATGCTTTAGCTTTTGCCGAAAACAAACTTCATCCTAAAACCGTTCTTGATGATGAAGCGGAAGATTTCGGATCCTATGCCCCCAAAAACTTTACCCGCAATTTTAAAGGAACGGTTCCTGCAGATTACGCTTTATATAATTCATTAAACCTTCCTGCTTTAACGGTATTAAACCTATTGGGTCCTGAAAAATTTCTATCCGTTATAAACAAAAACCAACGCAATATATTCCTTCCCAAAGGAGCAAAAGCCGGACTACCTATCATCTTAGGAGGCTGCGGAATAAGTCTTTACAATTTAACCGCGCTTTATACGACATTATTTAATGACGGAAAGTTCTTTTACCCTAAAAATCTTATTAATGAAAAAACTGCTTTGGCATACGAACTCATTGAAAAGAAAGCAGCACGCGCAACTTTTAATATCTTAAAAAATACCGCAGCTCCGCAAAGCTTCATAAAAAATCATCAAATAAGTTATAAAACCGGAACTTCTTACGACTTCATTGATGCGCTATCTATAGGAAGCAGCGGTCGCTACACTGCAGGAATTTGGATAGGAAAGCCAGACGGAAGCTCAAACTATCCGAAAACCGGCTATAACGCAGCAGCCCCCATTCTTTATGCTCTTTTAGACTCCCTTTCACAGCAGCAGCTAAAAAAAGAAGACTTACCGCTTACAGGGGCTTTATCTCCGCTGCCGCTTCCTAATTTAGAAGATCTTACGCAAAACATGTCATCACAGCGGTTAAAAACCAATAAAAATTATGCAAAACATCCGATTAAAATTACTTTTCCCCAAAACAACAGCAAAATAAAAACCACCGATGAAGGATACGTAAATGTCATTATTGAAGGAGGGCAAGCTCCTTATACGCTTTATATAAACGGTATAGAGCAGAATGACTCTTCTTGGTTTAAAGTTAATAAAAGCGGTTTCTACGACTTATGCGTAATTGACAACGACGGAACCGAAAGCCTAATCACAATTCAAATTTTTACGTGATTTAAATTTAGATTTTGCACAATATCCGCAAACATCCTTAAAAAGTGTCCTACACTCAAATTAAGAGGGCGTTTTTTATGGATATGTTTTTTGATGAAACGCAAATAAAAAAGAAATTGCGTCGTATCACCATAATATCCGTCCTGGCTATAGCAATATTGTCAGGACTTATTTTTACGTCCTATTCTTCAATAAAATTATATCTAAGCAGCACCTATTCACATATGGTGCACACTGAGTCAAATGAAATTGCCATAACCTTAAAACGAGAAATATTAGGCGATCTGAATGCGCTTAAAACTTTATCGATTTTTACCAAAGATGAAGAAATGCTGAAGCTGCAGCTTCCAAACCGCAACTTGCAGTCATCAAATTTTGATATTATCGGCTTCTGGCATCCTGACGGATCTTGTACTCAAGTTTCCTTAAGCGGAGTAAATACCAATAATCATTTTTCACAGTTAGCTCTTGAAGTTCAGATAGCGATTATTCATGCGTTTGAAGGCCAAAGTGCAATATCGGATCCTTATTTTTCAACATCCGCTCACAAAAGACTTTGTACCATCTGCGTACCTATAAGAGATGAAAACGACAATATCATTGCGGTTTTAAGCGGTGCCAAAGATTTAGTTAATTTCAATCGTACCCTGTTACGGGCGTCAGAGCGCTTTCCTGAAATTAATTCCGTCTTAGTAACGGGAAAAGGCAAGATAGTCGCCAATGGAATTTTTTCTCTGTTTCAAAATCCGGATGATGCCAATATATTCAATTCACCATTATTAAATGATGAAATCAAACACAAACTAAATGATGCCCTGCAAAAGCAGCTGCCATTCAATATTAGCTTTAAGTATTTAAACAACGATTACACCATGCACGTAAATCCTATTGTGGTAAACGACTGGTTTTTAATCACTTTGGAAATTGCCAAGCTGACAGATACCCCCGGTTATTCTTCGTTAATAGCTGTAATTTATACTTTAGCGTTCTTATTAATCTGCGGACTTATAAGCGCTATCGTTTTTTATATTTACATTCGCCGGGGCTATAACAAACAACTTGAACTTGCTTCTTTTGACCTTTTGACCGGAGCTTATAACATTTTTAAATTCAAAAAAGAACTTGGCAATATTTCGTTTAAAGAAAATAAATTTACCTTAATTGCTTTTAATATCCGTGATTTTCATTACTTAAACGAAATAGCCGGTACTGATGTCTGTAATGAAATTTTAAAAACTATTGTAGTTTCTACCAAAAACTTTAAAGAGATCATCTATAAATGCCGTACAAGAGTCGATCAGTTTTATTTATTAATCGCACCTACCGAGCCTACTGACATTAACAAACTCTTTTTTGATTTCGTACATAAAATTGAAAACAACTTAAGTGATTTTTCAATTCAGCTGCCGATTGTTTTCTATGCTTCCTATGCCGTAAGCACAACAGATGATAATGATGCAACTTTGCTGCATAAGGTTGATTTCGTACAAAAACAAATGAAAAAATCTTACGTCCATCAACTTGAAGCTTATGATGACAAAACTCACCAACAAGAAAAATTCATCAAAAAAATTGAAAGTAAAATGCGTAAAGCGCTTGAAAATGATGAATTTAAAATTTATCTCCAACCTAAGATCGAAATATCAAGCGGCAAAGTAGTGGCGGCTGAAGCTGTCGTACGCTGGCATCAGCCGGACGGAAGCATTATTTTTCCCAACGATTTTATAAATATTTTTGAAGAAAACGGCTTCTGTGTAGATCTTGATCTGTATAACTTTCAGAAAATATGCGTCATCGTTAAAAATTTGCAGCAAAAATTTAAGACAAACATCAATATATCCATAAACCAAAGCATGAATCTTTTGCTAAGAAAAGACTATATTGCCAATATTCATAAAATCATCGATAAAACCGGGGTAGATCCTAAGCTTATAACCGTTGAAATATTAGAAAGCATTGCAGCTCAAAATATCAACGAACTTATAAATTGCGTTAACAACATTCACTTTCTCGGATTAAAAGTTGCTTTAGATGATTTTGGCAGCGGTTATTCATCATTAAACGTACTATCTCAAATTAAAATTGACGAATTAAAATTCGATAAAGAATTTTTAATGGAAAAAGATCCTATAAAACAAAAATATAATGAAGAAATACTACGCCATATGACCGAGCTTGCCGCCTCATTTAACATCAACACGGTAGCAGAAGGCTGTGAAACCGAGCAAAATTTAAACTTCCTAAAGAAAATCAAATGCAATATCGCGCAAGGGTATTTCTTTGACAAGCCGTTATTGCTTGAAAAGTTCATAGAGAAATATCTATAAAGCATAACTCTTCATTAACGGACAAGAATTCTGTTTAAAACAATATAATGTTTTCTAATAACATTTTGTAATTACGGCTTATTAAGTCAGACTCATGCGATGCTACAATAAGTCCATGTGTTGCCGGTGAAAGAATTATGTCTGATTTTCGATTAAAGGTTTTTGAAAGCGTAGCTAAAAATCACAGCTTTACCAAAGCAGCCCAGGAATTGTGTATTTCACAGCCTGCCGTGACAAAACATATAAGAGTTCTTGAAGATGAATATAAGGTAAAACTCTTTAACCGCAGCGGCAGTAAAATAGAATTAACCAAAGCAGGCAGCCTTTTGCTTCAGCATGCTGAGCTTATTCTTTCTCAGTACAACCGTCTTGAATATGCTCTGCATAAAATCAGCAACGAGCATGTTGGCTCCTTAAAACTAGGTGCCAGCACAACCATAGCGCAATATGTTATTCCTAAATATCTGGCAAAATTCAATGAGCTTTTTCCTAAAATCGAACTTTCCCTTATCAATGATAATTCCCGAAATATTGAGTCGGCACTTAAAAATAATGATATCGATTTAGGTTTAGTCGAAGGCGTAATTAAAGCACCTGATTTAACCTATCAGCGCTTTACCGACGATGAGCTTGTAGTAATCACAAGTTATAAAAACGAAAATTTAAATAAAGAAATTACCTTAGACGAATTTATAAAATTGCCTCTGGTGCTGCGTGAATACGGTTCGGGAACTCTTGATGTAATTGAAAAAGAGCTAAATCAGAAAAAAATAAAACTAAGCGATTTGAATATTAAGATGCACTTGGGCAGTACCGAAGCGATTAAAAGATTTATTCATAACAGCAACAGCATTGGGATTGTTTCCATTGCGGCGATTGAACAAGAACTATACGATAAAACACTGCGCATCATTGACATTGATTCCATAAACTTTAAACGTCAGCTTTGCTTTGTCAGTATGAAAGGTCGTATTTCCGACCCGGCACAAGAATTCATTTCTTTTATTACCAACTGGAAAAGCTATTAAGTTTTAATCTAATAACTAAAAGTTATCGCAAATAAAAAATTACAATTAGAGGTTTTTCCTTTAAGAGAGTATCTTACCCGTAGCTTAATTTTAACCTACGGATTTTATAACGATGTTTGAAAAAGGAAATCGCGCCAATACCTCACACGGTATCCTCTTAATCGCCCTTTTCTCATTTGCTGCAATGTACATTGCAGATACTCCGTTTATCAAAAACCTATCCTTAAGTCCTCTTATTGTCGGCATCATTCTCGGAATGATTTATGCCAACAGCTTAAGAAGCAAGCTTCCCGAACCTTGGACACCGGGAATTAAATTCTGTACCAAGCAAATTCTCCGCACCGGCATCGTTCTTTACGGATTCCGCCTTACTTTAACCGATGTCGCTGCAGTAGGAATTCCGGCGGTGATGGTTGACCTTATCATTGTCGTGGGAACCATAATGTTAGGCGTCATTTTAGGACGCGTTATTAAAATGGATCGTGAAACCGCCCTGATGACCTCCGTAGGCAGTTCAATCTGCGGCGCAGCTGCGGTTTTAGGAGCGGAGCCCGTTGTAAAGTGCGAAAGTCACAAAACAGCGGTAGCAGTTTCTACAGTGGTTATTTTCGGCACTCTTTCAATGTTCCTGTACCCTATTTTGTATCGCGCAGGAATTCTTGACGGCATGACAGATCAAATGGTTGCCATATATACGGGAGCAACTTTACATGAAGTAGCTCATGTCGCGGGAGCTGGTAATGCCATGGATCCGACCGATGCTCTTGGTATAGCCGGAACCGCGACTATCACTAAAATGATTCGAGTAATGCTTCTTGCTCCGGTTCTTGTAGTAATGGCTTTAATTCTGGTACGCAAAAGACAAAAACAATCCGGAGTAAAAGAAGGAAAAACTAAAATCACTATCCCTTGGTTTGCCTTCGGCTTTATCGCCATAATTTTCATCAATACATTTTTACAGGGAATATTCGACGCTCCCACAGTCAAAGACATTCCGTTAAATTCGACCATCGAGTATATAGACACTTTCCTTCTGACCATGGCCATGACCGCCTTAGGCACAGATACCAGTATTGATAAGTTCAAACAGTCAGGTTCAAAACCTTTCATGCTTGCTGCTCTTCTTTATATTTGGCTTGTTGGCGGCGGGTATTTCATAACAAAAGGGATTCTCACGGCTTTTGCATAACCGACTCGATATTTTTATTATCGATGATTGCCTGCAGATTGACACGACACAATCTGCAGGTTTTTTTATCTAAATTCGCAATTGTTAAAACCTGTAGTTAAATCTTTTAGCCGCATTACTTTTACGCTAGAATTTCACAGCTGACTATTCCTAAAACAATTTCTAAAAAAAATGAATTTTATTGAAAGCTTTTTAACCGCGCTTGCTTTATCAACTGACGCTTTTGCCTGTGCCGTCATCTACGGAAAAATCACCGGTACGGAACGCCTCAAAAACGCTTTTATAATCGGTTTAACCTTCGGCATGTTTCAATTTGTCATGCCGATTATAGGATTCGGAGCCGGAAGCTCAATTCGTACCCTCATTGATACTTATGATCACTGGCTTGCGTTCACACTGCTTGCTCTTGTCAGCTTTAAAATGTTCAAGGACGCTTTCTCAAAAGAAGAAAAGGAAAAAGAATCAAAATTAAATATCGTTACTTTGGTATCCCTGGGAATAGCAACGTCACTTGATGCTCTTGCCGTTGGGCTTTCGGCAGGACTTTTACAGGCAAACATTTTATTTACCGCCGGCATCATCGGAATTGTCTGTTTCATCCTTTCTGCAAGCGGATTTTTAATCGGGCAAAAACTTGCGTCACTAAAACGTCTTGATAATTGGTTAAATATTTTTGCTGCATTAGTACTTTTTGGTATAGGTATATCAATTTTATATGAACATGGAGTGTTCAATTAAAGCTCAATCGACATCCTTTTATTGAAAACAGTATAGATAACTCGGTATAATCGACCGTTTTTTACGCTCACTCATAAGTAAAACGGGAAATACCGCTATGCAAACGCCTGAACGCCTTATTCCGTCGCTTTTCACCTGCATACAAGAAGGTTATGATTTAAAAACTTTCCGGCAAGATATTATTGCAGGACTTACCGTAGCTATCGTAGCATTGCCGCTTGCCATGGCAATGGCCGTAGCATCCGGAGCATCTCCGGATAAAGGTCTTGTGACTGCGGTGGTTGCAGGCTTCTTCATTTCATTTTTAGGCGGGACCAGAGTACAAATCGGTGGACCCACAGGAGCGTTTGTCGTCGTAATTTTTGACGTAATTGCAAGATACGGCTTTGACGGACTTATCGTCGCATCAGTTATGGCCGGCATTCTCTTAATAGTTGCCGGATATGCACGACTTGGCAAACTCATTAAATATATTCCGTATCCCGTTATTACCGGATTTACAACCGGAATTGCTGTTATTATCGCCTCTTCTCAAGTAAAAGATTTTCTAGGACTTACTTTTACCGATGTCCCGGCTGAATTTATTGAAAAATGGATGGCTTATTTCAAGCACCTTGATGAAACATCAATCTATGCGTTAGGTTTAGGTTTGCTAGGCTTTGCGATTATCGCCATATCTAAAAAGGTAAGTGCCAAAATCCCAGCATATTTAGTTTCTATCGTCGCAGTATCCCTTATTGCTTTTTTATTCAACTTACCGGTAGACACTATAGGATCGCGCTTCCCTCAAATGCCTAACGGCCTTCCGATGCCTACATTACCAAGTCTGACTTTAGATGAGATTCGTAATTTAATTCCGTCTGCTTTTACCATAGCTTTCCTTGCAGGAATTGAAGCTTTGCTTTCTGCAGTTGTCGCCGATTCCATGACAGGATACAAGCACTCTTTAAACCAGGAACTTATAGGTCAAGGCGTGGCCAATATCGCCTCAGGGTTTTTCGGTGGACTTCCGGCAACCGGAGCTATTGCCCGTACCGCAACTAATATAAAGTCTGGCGGAAAAACTCCCATATCAGGAATTTTTCATGCCCTGTTTTTGCTCGTATTCCTTTATACCATCATGGATATCTTAGCCTACATCCCCATGGCAGGACTTGCCGCCGTCCTGTTTATGGTAGCATGGGGTATGAGTGATATTAAGCATTTCGTGCAGATTTCAAAAATATCGCCCTCAGACAGAACCATCTTATTTTTAACTTTCTCTCTTACTGTGTTCGTTGATTTAACCGTTGCAATCGGTGTCGGTGTTACTTTTGCATCTCTGCTGTTTATGCGCCACATGTCAAAGTCAATTGAAATCAGACCGCATATGCGCTTATCCGAATATGACGCAAACGACGGAGAAAATTCAAAAGAGGTTGAAATTCCTGAAGGAGTCAACGTTTTTCAAATTAACGGTCCATTGTTTTTCGGCGTAGCCAATGAACTGTGCGATCGCTTGAAAGGTCTTGATATTCTGCCCCGTATTTTAATATTGCGCATGCGTTTTATGCCTTATTTAGATGCATCAGGCGAAGCCTCAATTGAAGAAATCGTAAAAATCTGTAAAGAACACCACAGCTACATTATTTTTGCCGCAATGCGCCAGCAGCCGCGTGACTTGCTTAAAAAAGCCGGGATCACGCCTGATACTACCGATGCCGCTTTCGTACAGGATTTTCCGACTGCAATTAAGCTTGCTCAAAAACTTATGGATGATCCTGAGTTTGTCAGACGACATCAGGATATTTAAACTCCAAAGCTATCCTCTTAAAGGTCGCTATTTTTTGCGGCCTTTAATTTTTAACTTCAGAAAAATCCACTTGCCCTTTAGTCATCTCAATGAGCTTTAAACGAAAATTTTCAACTTCAGATTGCGGTAAACGCACATGGTAAAAAGCCTTATCAGCAAAACTTGAATCAATAATATCTGCTCTAAAAGTAGGAAGCAGCCTTAAAAACACGGTTACATAGCGATGATCAAAACAAGCTGTTACAAAAGCCGGAATCATTCTTGTAGTAAGCGGCAAATCTTCTAAAGCAAGCTTTACGCTATCCTGATATGCTTTAACCAACCCTCCGGTTCCCAAAAGAATTCCGCCGAAATAACGCGTTACTACAACACATAACTCACCTACATCACTATGTAAAACAACGTTTAGCATCGGACGACCTGCTGTTCCATGAGGCTCTCCGTCGTCAGAGCATCCGCAAATTGCCGTAGATCCGGGTTTTCCTGCGTTATAGGCAAAGCAATTGTGCCTTGCATCGGAAAATTCTTTACATGCAAAGTCAATCGCAGCTTTTGCCTCATCTCCTGATGAAACATGAAACACGCTGGTAATAAAGCGACTCTTTTTTACCGTAAACTCAGTACGATGGCAATTTAGTCCGTCAAGAGCCGGAACACTGTATAAATCTTCTTTCATGTCAATAATTCGATTAAATTGAGTGTTATCTATTTCTTATCACGAATTTTAAAGAATTAAGCTTTACAAAAGATACCTCTTCATATCCTTGTGTATCACTTTTATCAGTAGTATCAGCAAATTTAAAGTCAGTTCTTACATAAAGCTTTTTCTGCTCCTCATCCTTTTTTATCGATAAGCCGCAGTCATGGAAAACATAAATATCTTCGGTATTGATAATTTCATCAATTACAATCCTAGCTTCTTCCCCGGGAGCAAAAACATACCATCCTAACGTAAGACTTTTACCGTCAGCAATCGGCCCGCTTAAAGCTAGCGAACAGCTTTCTGGAGTATCATTTTTAACCTCAATAACAGCCTTTGCATATACTGACTGCAAAAAAGAAAATAAAACAACAAATGACAATAGAAAATTCAATAAATAACGTTTCATCATAAAATTATCTTAAAAATTTTTAACTTAGTTTAAAACGATTTTACTCTCCATACAAAATAGCAAAAACATCTATCAGACAACAGTTTTGACAGATGAAAATTAATTTTTTGAAAAAAGCACAGTATAATTAATTATTACACTATTTGGCTTTGAAAAAATATGGAAATACGGCGTACCCTTACTTATTATCTTACACACCAAAACGACGTACTGCCGCACCTTTTTACTTTTGAAATAAAATCCCTGCAAGCTCTTGCCTCATCAAAAGGCCTTATTCCTCTTACACTTAAAGAGCTATGCGCCAAATTGTTTATTGATGCAAAAACCTATAATAAAGAATTTTATGCAGATTTAATCAAATTATTAAGCTGCTACAATTTGGCACCGGTTCCTTTTTATATTCCAAGCACCATTGATGAAAACACTCAAATCTACATAGTACAAAAACCCAATCTGTACAATGACAAAGATTGTGCCGTCGTCAAAGCTTTAAAAGAGCAAAACCAAATCGCAAAACGAGATTTACCGAAATTAAAATATGCTTTATACAAAATTCAGAATTACAACATCTTATTAAGAGTGTTTGAGGCGCTTCATACCGTTTGTAAAACCAAACTCAACGTTTATTTAAGAGCACGCCTTGATAACATCATAAATGATATGCCCCTGCCTGCAGAAGGTGCTATTTTTATTCGCCGCTGTTTTACTTTTGCAGCAGAAATTACTTCCTACCCCTGTGATTTTAACGATGAAAAATATTGTTTGAGCCGTTTAAATGACGAACAGCACAGTCAATTCATCAACATCATGGCATTGCTTGCCGCAAGCCTTCCTTATTACGTCAAAATCGATGCAAACTACCCTTTTCGCGAAGAGCTTAAAAATGCTTATCTAAAGTTAAAGCCAAATGCTCTTGAACTTAAGACTCTTGAAGAGATCAACTGTCAAATTCCTGAAAATGTAAGTTCACGTAAAAACCGCTTTAAAATTTTTAATTTCACTCAATACTATTCTGATCTTGATTCAGACAAAGACGTAAATGATGATGTAGAAGCAAAACCAACAAACTTAGCATCCAGTCATGATAAAAATGAACAAGCATCGTTTACCAAAGGCATTGATGAGTTTTATCGCTTAAACCGTCAGATCATTTTAAATACCAAGCAATTTTATAAAGAAAATATAAATTCAGCGCCAACTATAGAACTTAGCGCTTTAAAAAACGGCTTTATAAGTAAAGAAAACCTAACTTTATTTATAAAAAATAAAGATCTAATCTCGCTTATTCCGAATCCCAACCATATCTCCGTTCTACCCATAGGGAAAACCAATAAATTTTTAGCGCAATCATCAAGTTTAAAAGATGTTGAACACTTTGACGCACTGGTTTTTAATCCTTCACCTGACGAAGATCGGTTCAAAATTCGTGAACTTTTAAATGAAAAATTAAAGATCGACAGCAATGAAACGTTGTGTAATTACGCTTTAAATTTTTCATCTTTCTATCTGTTAGTGTTAAAACCGTTATTTTCAGGCTACAGCAAAGAAGACTATCAAGAGCTTGAAATCAACCTTTTAAACTCATTTAATCTTCAATTAAATGATGAATCTTCTTTATATCCGCAAAGCCTTGCTTTAAGTTATCTTCTCTTTAGATTCAACGCAAACGATAAAGATTATTTAAATGAAGACTTTGTTTTAAGCTTTATTTATTGTCCCGAACTTTTAAGCCTGTTATGTCACAAAGTGCTTAAAAGTTATGATAATAATTTTGATTCGTTGCCTGAACATCTTAAAGATCTCTTTTATATTGCCCCTACGCTTAAATATTTAAATAAAAACCTGAAGTTATTCCATCCGGATTACTATGTTGAACTGGTAAAGTTTTTATACAAATATTTAAAACAAAATGCGCAAAACGGTACATTTAAAGAAGATCTTAAATATACACTGGACATAAGCATTAAAGACAATGATTGCCAATCATTAAAGAATTCCTTGCTAAAACACGGCTTTTTACATCATGCGTCTTTAGCTAAAATCGGCAAAATTTTTGCAAATTTACTCTTTAATGAAATTAAAGATAATAAAAAACTCATTTCATCCGTTAGCACTCAATCAATAAACAGATTCTTTAAAAAACGTGAAAAACTATTTACCGATTTATTTAAAGATCCTAATAACAAAATCTACTCTGCAATACGCCGATTGCTAATCAATGAAGAAAGCTTTAACGATCTGGGTATTATTGCCAACTGGCTGAACTATGCCAAAACCCCGCACAAAGCGCTAAGCGCCATATTTACCAAAGATCGCTACAATATAAAAGAACTCGAAGAACTTACTGAAAAAATTTTAGTTAAAGGCAATTTTATTTGTTTCCCGGCAATTACCGACTACAGCAATAAAAACCGCTTTGTTTTCAGTACTCCGTTTAATCATTCAACTTGTGTTCTAACCGTATTAAAACCAAAGCCTAATCGTTTTAGTCCCAAGTTTATTGAAAAAATAAGAGCTCTACAGTGTGCTTATCATCTTATCTGCTGCGTAAATTTCAGTGTAAGCGCCAACGATGATATTGATAAAATCTTATCTTGTACAAACTTTAACTCTGCACAAGAGCGTACTTTAGCAAAAACCTACTTAAAAACCTTCAAAAATTATTTAAAACTGTACAATCCTAACCCTCAGATAGATCTGAAGGCTTTAAAACTTTTTTACAAAAATAGTGACAGCATTGTAAACTCACCTGATTTTTACGAAATTTTATTGCACTATGCGCAAAAAGAATTGCTGCGCTATCGTTTTTCACCCTTTTTCACCCATAAATTGCAGCTTATCCTTGATGCCGTCAAAATTGATACCAAAACTGTTTTATCTTCAAATGAAAACAAAGAGACAAATGACTTCAATCATCTAAACAAAGCTATTATTGACTCAAAGCTTCAGGAAAGCGTTCAAGTCCGTGAAGTTATCGGTCAAATCAAAGCTCAAAATGAAGAGAATACTGATGAAGGATTTTTAACTGATGACGCATCCGATAAAGTTAAAACAAACGACGCAATAGCAAATGAAAAAAATACTGAACCTACTGCAGCTACAGTATCCGAAGTTGATGTAGCATCAACCGATCAAATTGATAAAGATCTGTTGCACCTTATCAAAGGAGTTCACAGTCAGCAACGTGATCTTATGGATATTAAAGAATTTGAAGGCTTATGTTTAAGTTCAGGGTTTATGTCTCTTGATGCCGCAGTAGAGATAGCAAATGAATACGGTTATGACAATTTTGACGAACCTTTGTTTGACTTGGCCCCTGAAGAAAACTGCGTTTACATTACTGAAGATTTATTAACAAGGATCTGCTCTCGCCATAGTTAAAAGCATTAAGAAATCTTAATCTTTTTCTATTTTGGTTATAACAGATAAAATTTGTCCGCCGACAACAAGTGATTTAATTTCATCATTTATTTTCAAAGTATTAATATCTGCGCTCTTCCCTTTCTTATCTAAAGTTACGGAATACCCGCGTTTTAATACTAATAACGGATTTAATGAAATCAGCTTCTCTTTTATTGTTTCAATCTTTTTATCCGCATTTATCATATTCTGATGAAAAGATGCTCTTTCCATTGATAACATGGCATTATCAATACGCTTTACGGTATTGGCAACCTCATCATTTACTGTAAATTCAAGTCTTTTCTCAAGTTCATTAATTGTAAGTTCAAATGAATTTAACTTAAATTTAGGATCATGATCCTGCAACCGATGAAGAAAACTGTCAGTTTGTGCTTTAGAAAAAGTAAGCCTATCAAAAATCAGGCGAGTGATTTTTTCATTTAATGAATTAAGATAACTGCTTTTTAAATTAAGTAATGATTCAGGACCAAAACTTTTCAATTTAATTTCAGTTTTCTCTAAAACAGCTTTTAAATCATCTAATTTTTTATAAACAAGATCTCCGAGCAATAAAGCATAAGAATCCAAATCTTTTTGCATCATTTCAACCGTATAAGAAGAAACAATATCTGCAGCAGCAGTTGGAGTCGGAGCTCTCAAATCCGCAGCAAAATCAGACAAAGCAACATCAGGTTCATGTCCTACAGCTGAGATTATAGGCATCGGAGAGTTAATAATCGTTCGAACTACTGACTCATCGGAAAAAGGCAGAAGATCTTCAAAAGATCCACCTCCTCGACCGACGATAAGCACATCACAAAAATTATCTCTAAATGCTGTATTTAAGGCATTAACTATCGTGGCAGGAGCCTCAGATCCTTGAACCTGACAAGGATAAACAACTACTTCAATACCCGGATTTCTTTTATTTAAAACTGTCAGCATATCATGAAGAACATGACCTTCTTTTGAAGTGATTATGCCAACTTTATTAATCCACTTAGGGATCGGTCTTTTTATTGCCTCAAAAACACCTTCTTTTTGTAATTTTTCTTTTAATGCCAGCAATTCTTCCATAATTTTACCGGCACCGGCCACAATCATTTTTTCTGCAATCAGCTTAAATTGTCCGGTTTTAAGATAAATTGAACTTTTTCCGACAACAACTACCTTCATACCAATCTTGGGTATGAACGAAAGACGATTTAAGACACTTGCAAACATCAGGCAATCAACAGCTGCCGTTTCGTCTTTTAATTTAAAATAAAGATGAGAGTATGTCTTTATTTCACTTATCTCACCGATAACTACAGCTTGACCGAAATTTTGAAGAGCATTATTCGTCACGCTTACAAAACGACTTACGGTCATTGCTGAAGCTTCAAGTGACGAAGACGAAATCGACGAATTTACCGACTTGGAAAAATCATCAAGAGAATTATTAAGAAAGGCGTTCATTGCCATAGGAGGACTAATCTTAGAGTTGGTGCCCGGGACCGGGGTCGAACCGGTACGAACTTTTAAGGTTCGAGGGATTTTAAGTCCCTTGTGTCTACCAATTTCACCACCCGGGCAGCTTGTTTGTGGAGGCGCGTTCCAGAGTCGAACTGGACTATACGAATTTGCAATCCGCTGTATAACCGCTTTACTAACGCGCCTTTTGGAGCGGGAAACGAGGTTCGAACTCGCGACCCTAACCATGGCAAGGTTATGCTCTCCCAACTGAGCTATGCCCGCATCCGATGGCGATAAATTATATAGAAAAATTTTAAATAAGCAAGAAATTTTTAATATTTTTTCATTGCACCAAAAAACATATAAGAAGAAAAGCAGAAAGTTTCTTCTATAATATTTTTGCTTAAACTTCATTCAAAATGAATTATCAAGGACTTATTCATGATCACTCCGGCGCAAAACTTCTTAAAGCAACAAAAAATCACATATAAAGCTTATGAGTACAAATGTACAGTCGATCATGACTTCGGAAAATTTGCCGCTTCTGCTTTAAACATTGAAGAAGATAAAGTATTTAAAACCATAATACTGCACCATGATAAAACTTACGTGACTTGTGTCGTTCCAGTAAATGCTTTGATTTCACTTAAAAACGTAGCCCGTTTAATTAAAGTAAAAGATTTGGAAATGACGGATCAAGCGACAGCCTCACGTATTACAGGCTATGTAATCGGAGGAATAAGTCCTTTCGGTCAAAAAAGGAAAACTCTGACCGTAATATCCGAAACTGCCTTAAAGTTTGATGAAATTTTAGTAAGCGGCGGCAGACGCGGTTTTTCCGTAGGCGTTAATCCTCAAGATTTAATTAAAAGCCTTAATGCAGTAGTCGGAGACATTATCGAACACAAGGGCTAAAAATAAACTGCCGACAGAAGCGACAGTTTACTACCTAAAAGTTGCGGATCTAGATAAGTAACTCTAAAAATCCTCTATAAACGGCTTA
>ERZ779866.1479-NODE-1479-length-23627-cov-4.694383_pt1 | contig 23627 bp, 20 predicted proteins | sample MGYA00511248_ERZ779866 | MGnify/ENA primary metagenome ERZ779866 (study PRJEB29588, sample SAMEA2155758) | human gut metagenome | biome: human gut; feature: human-associated habitat; material: faeces | place: Denmark | collected 2008/2010 ... | reverse complement strand
CAGCTTATTCAAGTGCGCCAGTTTATGGCTTTCCTCTACTTTCTTTCACACTAATATTAATGAATTTTTATCAGGTGAACATCTTTTGGAAAATGGATACACAGAAAGAGCCGAAACAAATATGATGAATCTTCTCCAAGAAACAGAAAATAGCAAAAAGAAAAGTCGAAGTTCATTATTTGCTTTTGCAGTAGCCATAATAACATTTTTATTCGTCATCTTATATGCTGTTGTTGCAAATATGGGAATCAGTATGAATATGCTTTTTGTGGATGTTCCTACATTTTTAAGTATGCTTTTAGCTACAGCAGTTTTTTTGATTGGGACAAATTTAGGTGCCCCATTTTTTGAATCATTTAGATTCTTTTTTCGGAGTGGAAAAACAGTATCAAAAAGGCGATTGTTTCAAGCAAAATCGGCTATAAAGCTTGCGGGAATTACATTTTTAGGAATGGGAGTCCTTGAAAGTTGTATCGGTTTTATGGCAATTCAGCCAATGGGTGAAGGAACACTTCTTCTCAAAGAATTAAGTATATCAATTTCAATCGCATTAAATGGAATTTTATATGGATTAATTGGTTTTTTGTTATTGTTACCGATTCGAGTTAAATTAGAAATAATGTATATGCAGAATTCGGAAAACGTTGAGAGTGAGTAGAAATACATAGCTACGTAAAGAAATAAACTCTATGATGAAAGAGGTGTTGCCAATGAATTTGATATGAAATATTTTAGAAGAATTTCCATTATTGTTAACTTTTTACAAACATACAGAAAATCAAATGTTACAAAGTTGTAATATTGTCATCATTGACAACGGAGGAAATGAATATGAAAAGAGTAATAATCGTTTTAGTTGCCACATTTGCACTATTTACCGATTATATACACGTCAATGCACATCCGAATTGCGAAACTTTTTCTGTCAATCAGCTTGAAAATGATAATTCGTTTATTGAACTTATGACAACTAATCCAGAGGCAATTTATGAGAAATATAATAATGTCATTGATATTCAAGAGGTGCCTTTAGAAGAGGAGCTAAATGGATGCGTAGAGGCTTATGAATATGATGAAACCGGTCTGATAGAAGAATTAGATTACAATGTAAAATTAAATAGAATTGTATATCAAAGTAATTCAAACACCGTATATTCTGTTAGTGCAAATACGTCAACATTATATATTTTAACTGCAGAGGCGAGTTCAAAAACATCAGAAGATTCCTTAACAGACAATGGTGTAACATTGAAAGGGTGTATTGGATGGAATGATGTATTAGGGATAGGTAATAGCTTTGAATATGCTAGCGGAAGCAGAAGTGGTTCGATTTCTGGTGAAGGATATTATCAGGCATTAAGAGGAACTCACACTTTATGTTATGGTAATTTTGCCACTAGCTTTTATAGTACGAGCCAAGATGCTGATACTTCAGGCACACAATTTAGACTAATTGTTAGATCAGGTACAACTAGTGGTTCAACAGTACAACTTAATTTCACCACTAGCATATTCGATTAAAATCAACTGAACTTTCACTATTATGCACAAATGTGTTTGGTGGACAATTAAAATATTAAATGGCAACAAATATTCTAGGCTGAATGAATTGTAAATTTGGGAATATAGGACTCCTAAGTAAGGTGACTATCTCACTTTCATTAACATGGATGTTGATGGGTGGGAAATCCCGTAAATGCTGGAAAGTTAGAGAAATACACGAATTAATTTGTTTTTTTGCGCGATATTTGTCGATAAAAGTCCTTCAACCAGCGCCTTTCTTCGGTTGACATTCTGCTGTTCTCCCGATATACTAAAGCTGTTAACCATTCATTCTCTTGGTTGACATTTTTCAGTGAGAATGACCCCCTTCATTCTCCGGGAACTGACAACAGCCCGGCAGATAACCTGCCGGGCTGCTTTCAATTCTTATGTGGGCTTAGACCTTTTGACTCTGATATCATGTTATATGGAGTAATCCAGATTCTCCAGGCGCTTGTTGCGTCGTTCCACCAAGTCTGCAATAGTCACGCCATCCACTACTTTATTCACCGCATCATACAGCTCCTGCCATACCTCCAGGGTCTCGCAGGTATCGCAGCGTTCACAGATGTCCGCACCGTCTTCCAGACATGCCACCGGTGCAAGCGACCCTTCTGTCAGCCGCAGGATCATTCCCACCGTATAATCTGCCGGGTCTTTGGCGATGCGGTAACCACCCTGTGCACCACGGACGCTCTTCACATATCCTGCCTTATTCAGCACAGCAATGATCTGCTCCAGATACTTTTCGGAAATCCCCTGTCTGGCAGCGATTTCTTTTACCTTGATACACTCTCCATTGTTGTTCAATGCCAGATCCAACATGACACGTACTGCATATCTTCCTTTGGTTGAAATTTTCATCCTATCCTCATTTCCGAGCATCCTCCTGCTCTGTTTCACTTTTAATATCAGCCTGCTTACGCCAAAGCGGTTTAAAACTGCTCCGATCTTTCTATGGTTTCCACAGATTCTACCTTATTTTTTCTTTATTTTTCTTTTTCCTATAGTTCATATAGGATTTGTGGAAACAACAGAAAAATCTGGAGAGCACCCAATCGAACTCTGTTCAGAGAAATCTCCTCCCATTCCACGGAATGCTCTCCGTATTTTCGTATTACTTATGTTGTATTACATGCAAATCCGTTTCACTTTACTTGTAAGGGATAACGCCACCATTATAATTGTCATTGATGAACTGCTTGATCTCATCGGACTTCAGGGTATCTACCAGTGCCTTGATCTTAGGCAGATTCTCGTTGCCTTCCTTAACAGCGATTACATTTACATAAGTAGCGGCTGCTTCGGAATCATCGCTCTCATACAGCAGAGCATCGTCTGCAACAGTCAGGCCTGCTTCCATAGCATAGTTGCCGTTCAAGACACCGAAGGATACTTCCGGAAGGGTTCTGGGAACCTGTGCTGCTTCCAGCTCTACGAAGCTGATGTTGTGAGGGTTCTCAACGATATCCTTAGTAGTAGCGGTCAGACCCACACCATCCTTCAGAGTGATGTAACCGTTATCCTGTAACAGTAACAGAGCACGTGCTTCATTGGTGGTATCGTTGGGTACTGCGATGGTTGCATTGTCAATGTTGTCTAAGCTGGTCTCGGTTCCGGGATACAGTCCGAAGGGCTCATAATGGATACCGCCGGCATTTACCAGATGGGTACCTTTCTCCTCGTTGAAGCTCTCCAGATAAGGGATATGCTGGAAGTAGTTTGCATCGAAATCACCGGACTCTACTACTAAATTAGGCTGTACATAGTCATCAAAAATCTGAATCTCCAGAGTATAACCCTGCTCCGCTAACAGAGGCTTTGCTGCCTCCAGGATCTCTGCATGAGGTACTGCACTTGCAGCTACCTTGATAGTGGTATCGGTGTCAGCTACTTCCTTGCTTTCTGTTGCCTCGGTAGTCTGGGCAGTGGTTTCCTGGTTAGCTGTTGTTGCAGCTGCCTCGCTGGTCTGAGCAGCTGTTTCGTTGCTGCCGCAGCCGGTCAGTGCGCTCACGGACAATGCTGCAACTGCGATCAAAGCAATCACTTTCTTTTTCATAATACTTCTCCTCCTAAATCTTTTGGTAAAAAATTTTAGTCTATTGAATCAGATGCCTTACATCTGCCTCAATCTTTTCGTTTTCCCTAACGGGTTCTCTTATCCAATTTCTTGGAAATCGTCATTCCGATATATTGCAGCAGCTGTACCAACAGTACCAACAATACTACTGTCACCAGCATAATATCGGTCTGGTAACGATAATAACCGTATCGGATCGCAATATCACCGAGTCCGCCTCCACCTACGGCACCTGCCATAGCGGAGTAGCCTAAGATTGTTCCCAGTGCAATGGTCGCATTCACAAGCAATGAGGTTCTGGATTCTGCCAGCATAACCTTCCAGATGATCGTCCACAGGTTAGCTCCCATGCTCTGTGCTGCTTCAATCACTCCGTGATCTACCTCCAACAGAGAAGATTCCACCATTCTGGCAATGAACGGTGCCGCTGCCAGAGTCAGAGGAACGATGGTAGCCGTCGGACCGTAGCTCTTTCCTACAATGATACGGGTCAAAGGGATGATCATGATCAACAGAATCAAAAACGGAATGCTTCGCACAATGTTGACGATCACATCCAGAATCTTATAAATGATCTTGTTCGGACGCAGTCCCTTCGGTGCGGTAATCACCAGGGCAATTCCCATAGGAAGTCCGAGTACATACCCCATAAATGTGGAAACAAGGGTCATATACAAAGTAACAAAGGTGCCTTCCACCAGCATCATAATCGTTGCATTATCCCACATAGTCTTTCAGCTCCTCCACTTCCAGTTTTCTCTCCTGTAAATAATGGATCATCTTGTTCGCCGCCATTTCATCCTCCGGCAGCTGTAAGATCATCTGTCCATGGGCGATACCGCCGATGTCCTTGGTATCCGCTAACAGGATATTAACGGGAGCCTTGCACTCCAGCACCATATTGGCGATCACAGGCTCGAAAGAAGAATTCTCAGTGAAAACAATGCGGATGCAGCGTTTGCCGGACATTTCCTTTGCCTTGGGATCCACCATGAACACCAGCTTTCTTGCAGCTGCGGACTGGGGTCTGGAGAATACCTCCTCCACAGTACCATGCTCTGCCAGTTCTCCGGCATCGATAATGGCTACATGGGAACAGATCTCCTGTACCACAGCCATCTCATGAGTGATGATCACGATGGTGATGCCGTACTGTTTGTTGATGTCCTGTAATAATTTCAGGATCTCCTTGGTCGTCGTGGGATCCAGCGCACTGGTCGCCTCGTCACACAGCAGGATCTTCGGCGTATTGGCAAGAGCTCTTGCGATTGCCACACGCTGCTTCTGTCCACCGGAGAGCTGAGAAGGATAAGCGTCTGCCTTTTCCTTCAGTCCTACGATCTCGAGCAGTTCCATAGCGCGCTTTCTGGCCGCCTGCTTCTTCACACCCACGATCTCCATGGGGAAGCATACATTGTCCAGAACACTTCTCTGCATGAGCAGATTAAAATGCTGAAAGATCATCGCAATGCCTGTACGAACCTTACGAAGTTCTGCCTCGGTCAGTGTCGAAAGATCCTGATCTTCTACGACTACGGTTCCCGTGGTGGGCTTCTCCAGATAGTTCAGGCAGCGTACCAGGGTAGATTTTCCGGCACCACTCATACCGATGATGCCGTAGATGTCTCCCTTGTTGATATCCAGGCTGATACCCTTTAAGGCTTCTACCTGATTATCTTTACCAATAAAAGTTTTTGTTACATTCTTGATCTGAATGATCGGTTCCATAAGTTCCTCCATTCCAGGTTCGTGCTTTTAAGGGAAGAAAAGCGCAAATTCCTTGAATTCCTAGTACCATGCCATACATTCTAACACAAGAATGCAAGTCTGTCCAGTTCTGCAAATTTCGTCTTAAGCTTCTGCAAACATCGGGGTGGACAGGTATCTGTCACCGGAATCAGGAAGCAATGCTACGACTGTTTTGCCTGCATTTTCAGGGCGTTTTGCGATCTGTGCTGCTGCGTACAGAGCTGCGCCGGAGGTGATTCCTACCAGGATACCTTCCTTATGAGCGATGAGGCGGCCGGTGGTAAATGCCTGATCGGTAGTAACGGTAAAGATCTCATCATAAATGCCGGTATTCAGAACGGAAGGAACGAATCCTGCGCCGATACCCTGCAGCTTATGAGGTCCGGGCTGTCCGCCGGAAAGTACGGGAGAATCTGCAGGCTCTACTGCTACGATCTTCACTTTGGGGTTCTTGGATTTTAAATAAGTACCAATGCCGGTCACGGTTCCGCCGGTACCTACACCTGCTACGAAGATATCAACCTTGCCATCGGTGTCTTCCCAGATCTCAGGACCGGTGGTAGCTGCATGTGCGGCGGGGTTCGCGGGGTTATCAAACTGTCCGAGGATCACGGCTCCCGGGATGGACTTCTCCAGTTCTTCTGCCTTGGCGATGGCACCCTTCATGCCCTTGGAGCCTTCGGTCAGTACCAGCTCTGCACCGTATGCCTTCAGGAGGTTACGGCGCTCCACACTCATGGTCTCGGGGAGGGTAAGAATAGTTCTGTAACCCTTGGCTGCAGCCACACTTGCCAGGCCGATACCGGTGTTGCCGGAGGTGGGTTCGATGATGGTGGAGCCTTCTTTTAAAATACCCTTCTTCTCGGCATCTTCGATCATTGCCAGTGCGATTCTGTCCTTAACGCTTCCTGCGGGATTGAAGTACTCCAGCTTTGCCAACAGTTCTACGCCTTCGATATTCTGATCCTTCAAGTAGTTTGTCACCTTTAAAAGGGGTGTATGTCCGATCAGCTGGGTTGCAGATGTGTAAATCTTACTCATAATAGAATCCTCCTTAAACCTGAAAATTGTGTTTGTTTTTATTTCCTACTTATCTGATATGGATGTTATGGATTTATACTATACTATTCCGCTAGGAATGTCAACTATTATTTTTTAAACTTTTTGAGAGTTGTGCCGTGGAACGGAAAATGGTATGATTTAATAATCAACACGTAGCCTCCATTGGGGCTAAGAGCCGCAGACCCGCTTATATCTCCGTAGCCCCAACAGCAAGTAAGAAACGCGGCACGCTCTCGCTCTGTCGCAGAGCGTAGCGGTACATAAGCGTGAAAAGTACTCACGCTAAGTACCGACGTCTGCTTACGGCCTGCTTATTCTTACTTGCTGTCGTGACTACTGGGTTATTCATTAATCAGGAAGGAAACACCAATCCATGGCAAATAACATTTACCGCGTTCCTACTATATATAGTGATATCAAAAAAACGACTGAACCTCTCTCAGTCCAGGTACCGGGTTCTAAGAGTATCACGAACCGCAGTCTCCTCCTGGCGATGCTGGCGGAGGGAAAGTCCACGCTGCGTGGGGTGTTGTTCTCGGATGATTCGAGGCATTTTCTTAAGTGTGTGCAGGATCTGGGATTTGAGACGACGGTGGATGAGGAGAGTTGTATCGTCACGGTAGAAGGACTGGGAGGAAAGCTTCCCTGTGAAGAGGCTGTGTTAAATGTGGGAAGTGCAGGAACGGCAGCGCGTTTTCTGACAGCTACGTTAGGTGTCTCGGAAGGTGTTTTTCACATGGATTCTTCGGAGCAGATGAAGAGGCGCCCCATGGATCCGCTTCTGTCCTCTCTGGCAGAATTGGGGTGTGAGGTCCGCTGCGAAGGAGAAGATGGGCATTTTCCTTTTACGCTGACCGCTCATGGGTTCGGACAGGATCATATCTCCATCGATATCGGGCACAGCAGTCAGTTTCTGAGTGCGCTGCTGATTGCTTCGACTTTGTCTTCGGAAGATTTTACGATTCAGGTAGAGGGTACCCATGGGATGGCGTATATCGAAATGACGCAGAAGATGATGGAGCAGTTCGGAGTCTGCGTGGAGCGTCCCACGCCGGATCAGTTCCGTATTCCCGCCGGTCAGCATTATAAAGCATTAGATTATCAGATTGAGCCGGATGTCTCTGCCGCCTGTTATTTCTATGCGATGGTGCCGTTACTGGGAATCCCGGTCTGTGTAGAGCATGTGCATTTTGAAAGTTTGCAGGGAGATGTGGAATTCCTGCGTATCTTAGAGAAAATGGGATGTACCGCACAGGATACGGAAAAGGGAGTCCTCCTGCTGCCTACTTCAGCTTTATCGGACGCCGGAACGCAGACTCCCGCTTTCCATGGTGTCACGGTGGACATGTCCTCCTGTTCCGATCAGGCGATCACACTGGCAGCCATCGCACCGTTTGCCGACAGCCCCACCTGTATCACAGGCATCGGGCACATCCGTTTCCAGGAGAGTGACCGCATCCATGCCATCTGTACAGAACTGACCCGTATGGGCATCCGCTGCGAAGAGACGCAGGACAGCATCACCATCTATCCGGGGACGCCAAAGCCCTGTACCGTAGCCACCTACGACGACCACCGCATGGCTATGGGGTTTGCCCTCACCGGTCTGCGCACGGAGGGCATCGTGATCGACGATCCCGGATGCTGCCGCAAGACCTTCGAGAATTATTTTGAAGTACTTGACCAGGTGATCGCGGAGATATCAGAAGTTTAGACGCACAACTGAAAAAGAGAGCATCCATGGCTCTATATTTCTGCCATGGATGCTCTCTCTTACTTTCTTTGTTCAGTTTATGCTGTTTTCAGCAAAAATGTCTTAGTTCTCCTGACCCTTTACCGCGAAGCATACGCCGGTGTCATCGGGCTTGTCCTCATCGAACTTGTAGTCCTTGCCGGGCAGTACTGCATTCAGGATAATACCGGTCAGCGCACCTACTGCCAGTCCGGACAGGCTGATGGTGATCTCGCCGATGTGGAATGCGATAGCGCCTGCTGCACTGTAGTTGATACCGATGGACAATACCAGGATCAGAGCGGCGATGATAACGTTACGGCTCTTGGTAAAGTCTACCTGAGTCTCTACGATGTTACGGACACCGACTGCAGAGATCATACCGTACAGTACCAGGGATACACCACCGCAGGTAGCGGTAGGCATACAGCCGATCAATGCTGCTACCTTCGGAGAGAAGGAGAACAGTACAGCGAAGCCTGCTGCAATACGGATAACTCTGGGGTCGAATACCTTGGTCAGAGACAGTACACCGGTGTTCTCACCGTAAGTGGTATTCGCAGGAGCACCGAACAGTGATGCAATAATGGTAGCCAGACCATCACCTAACAACGTACGATGCAATCCGGGCTCCTTGATATAGTTGATACCAACGGTGGAAGAAATAGCGGAGATATCTCCGATATGCTCTACCATGGTAGCCAGTGCGATCGGCATAATAGTGATCACGGAAGTAATTAACAAAGAAGTGTTGCCGTCGGACAGTGCCCAGAAAGCGGTCTCATTCCAGTGGATAGGAAGTCCGATCCATGCAGCTTCCGCAACGGGTGTGAAATCCACGCGGCCTAAGATAGCTGCCAACACATAAGAACCAACAACGCCGATGATGATCGGAACAATCTTCACCATTCCCTTACCCCAGATATTGCAGATCACTACCAGTGCAATAGCGACCACTGCGATCAGCCAGTCTGCGGAACAGTTGTTGATAGCGGACTGGGACAGGGTCAGACCGATGGCAATGATGATGGGGCCGGTTACGATGGGCGGGAAGAAACGCATTACCTTGCCGGTACCGAAGATCTTGATCAACAGGGATAATACCAGATACAGCAGACCTGAGCAGGCCACGCCGAAGCAGGCATAAGGAAGCAATGCGGAATTGTCCGCACCGTCTGCCATAGGTGCGATTGCGGCATAACCGCCTAAGAATGCAAAGGAAGAACCCAGGAATGCGGGTACCTTTCTCTTGGTCAGCAGATGGAACAATAAAGTTCCCAGACCTGCAAATAACAGTGTTGTGGAAACATCCAGACCTGTCAGCATGGGTACCAGAATCGTGGCACCGAACATTGCGAACATGTGCTGAAGTCCTAGCAGAAGCATCTTGGGCACGCCCAAGGATCTGGCATCGTAAATGCCATTTTCGCCGAGTGTAGTCTTCTCGCTCATTTTTCTCCTCCTGTGTCATAGACATGTGAACTTGTAATATTTGCCGCATAGAGATAGGCAGATAGTCATCTACCTGCCCACACCTATGTGACCTTATTAGTTACATGATAGCTTTTCATCGTTCCACAGTCAAGAAAAAATTTATTCCACTGCATGTTCTTTCAAAAAGTCCAGCCAGATGGGAATATACCGGGCCTTCAGGTGCACTCCGTCGTAAGTATAGGATGCCACCATTCCTCCGGTCTCATCACAGATCAGCGGATTCACATCCAGGTAATATATCTTCTCATCATCCGCCAGCTTCGCGATTTCTTCATTCCTGGCTTCGATGCCCTCATTGGTAATATAGTCTCCCTGCCCGGAGCGCTCCGTGGTCACCTTCATGATCGCCTGCAGGTAGATCACCGCATCGGGCTGCAGCTGTTGCAAATGCTGTACTGCCTCCCCGTAAGCCTTCATGAAAGATTCCACCGTACCGGTTCCCATCTCGTTAATACCGATCATCAGATAGATCTTGGCAAACTGTTTCTCGGATAGTGCCTCTTCCACCGTGATCTTTTTCTTCTGCCCCGGCACCGCTACTATTTTCGAATCGAACATCTTATAAATCGTAAGTCCGGTAGAGGCATAAAATGTGGAGGTCTCTTCCAGTCCACCATATTCATACATTCCCACTGTCCGGGAATCCCCGATAAATACAGCATCATCAAAATAGCTGTCATCCACCGTATGGTAGACCACTTCTTTTGGCAGTTCTTCCGAAGGCTCTGTCGGTTGTGGTTCCTCCGTTGTCATTGTCTCTGTCTGCGTATCTGCCGATGTCTCTCCGACTGCCGGTGTCCGACTTTCCCCTGTGGGATCTTCTGTGCCTTCCGGGACCGTATCCCCCGATACGGTTCCGTCCTGTTGTCCGGGTTCCGATGTATGACCCATCCGGGCACCGGCTGCCAGCTGCACACCCCTGTTATACAATTCCCGAAGGGGATCCGTATACACCTGCCAGTTGTCCGTCCATGTAAAAAACAGGACTCCCATAAGCAGCAGACTGATGGGAAAGGATAATTTTCTTATCCATTGTCGTAGTTTCTGTAACATATTTCCTATCCTATCCAGATTTTCTAAAAACTAAAGTACATAAATGGGTTATTTCCCTCTAATATAAGTCTCCAGACGCAATACCAGAATACCGCTGCCAGCAATATTTTCATCAGGATCTTATCCTTGCCGTAATCGTACAACTTCTCGATTGCCGGCGTACATGCCAGCCCGGATACGGCTAACAGCCCACCGTAGGTAGACAATGCTTTCCACGCATCCTCATAGCCGCCACTGATCCCCGGTGCCAGCCACATCATTTTATCCAGATAGACCTGCAGCTGTGACAGATCCGTAATGGCAAAGCACATCCAGCTTACGGGAATGATCAGCCACAGATAAATGTGCGGCAGTACTTTCATTTTATGTACGAATTTTAATCTTCCCAGCTGCCGTTCCAGCACAATGCAGATCCAGAGCAATCCGCCCCAGCAGAAAAAGTTCCAGCCGGCGCCATGCCAGAAAGCTGTCAGCATCCATACCACCAACAGATTAAAAATCGTGCAAAGTTCCCCTCGTCTGCTGCCTCCCAGCGGAATATAGACATACCGGCAGAACCATTGCCCCAGTGTCATATGCCATCTGCGGTAAAAATCCCTGACCCCCCGGGCCATATAAGGTCTGCGGAAATTTCTGGGCAGTTCGATTCCCAGCATCCTGCCAAGCCCCATTGCCATCAACGAATATCCACAGAAATCAAAATAGATCTCCATGGAATAAGCAATGGCTGCCAGCCATGCCAGCGGAGTGGAGATACTCTCGAATCCGGTTACCTGTACTTCATGCCACAGGATCCCTACGCGGTCGGCCAACAGCACTTTGGCTGCCAGTCCTAAGACGAACAGCTTCATGCCGTCCTCCAGTCCCTGCATAGTAAAAGTCCTGTTGTACAGGCTGTCTTTCACCTCACCATAACGGGTAATGGGGCCGGAGGTCAGCTTCGGAAACATGACCACATAAGTTGCAAATTTTAAAAAAGAATACTCCCTATCTGCATCTCCGCGATATACATCGATCAGATAAGACAATATCTGAAAGGTATAAAAACTGATCCCCAGAGGAAGTCCCGCAGAACCTCCCCGGCACTTAAACCAGATCAGAATGCCAATGTTAATACTCAATGCTGTCACGAACAACAGCCTCTTGCGCCATAACGTCCTGGGGCTGCGCTTTGCCAGATGCAGCCCGATAAAATAATTACATAAAACGGAAATCATCAAAGGTGCAAGATTTCCTGCATCTCCCATTGCATAAAAGACAATGCTGCCTATAAGCAGTGTCAGGTTTCTGTATTTATGCGGTGTGATTCCATAGACAATCAGGAAAATCGGCAGGAACCACAGCAGAAATTCAATACTGCTGAATATCAAATAAATCACATCTTTCTATTTTCGCTTTACACTTGTACTATCATAGTAGCTTGAAATGAAATGTATTACAACAAAACAATTCTTAATTTTAAATGACATTATTTTACAAATCAGTAATCTTTTTGCAATTATTTCAAACATCGTTTACAATAGTTTTCATACAGACAGAATATCGTCAGGAAAGGATCGTTTTCTATGAAAGAACAGTTATACACAATTCCCTTAAATGATGCCGTAAACGCCCAGGACGAATGTCCTTTCTGCTTCATCCACAGAAGTATCGAACAGGATCTGTTAGACTTCGTCTTAGGCTCCGGTTCCTCCTACATGGAAGCGGATATTAGAGAACAGACCGACAAGGCCGGATTCTGCCGCTATCATTTTCAGAAGATGTTCGACTACGGCAATACTCTCGGCAACGCCTGGATCCTGAAAACGCACTACCAGCGTATGATCCGGGAAATGCAGCAGGAATTTGCTTCCTTCCGTCCCGGAAAAAGTTCTCTTCTGGGAAAATTCAAAAAAGCCGAAGGCAGTGAAAATACCATCGGTATGTGGATCCGCGCAAAAGAGGACTCCTGCTATATCTGTTCCCAGTACAAGGATACTTATGAAAGATACCTGGACACCTTTTTCTATCTGTGGAAAAATGACGAAAGTTTCCGGAATAAGATCATAAACGGAAAAGGCTTCTGCCTGCCTCACTTCGGAGACCTCTGTGAAGCCGCCGACCGCAAACTCTCCGATAAGGAAAAGCAGGAATTCTACGACTGCCTCCTGCCCGTCATGGAAGCGAATATGCAGCGGATCTCTGAGGATGTATCCTGGCTGGTGGAAAAATTCGATTACCGAAATAAGGACGCCGACTGGAAGAACTCCAAAGATGCCATCCAGCGCGGCATGCAGAAATTAAAAGGCGGATATCCCGCAGATCCCACCTATAAGATGTCTAAATAGTTATCATTTTCTTCAAAATTATGATGCAAATAGGATGCTATTTTTCTGAAAACGCTTCGTCAGAGGGCTGTGTGGAACGTTCCGCCAGCCTTCTGCTTAAGTTCAGATACTCTGTGATCTCTTCATACAACATCTCCGGCTGAAAAGCATCCTCTAAAATCCTCTCGTTCATCAATCCCTTAATGGTCAGTTCCAGCATTTTACGAAGTTTCACGGCATCCTCTGCGGAAGCATATTTACCCAGATCCGCTCTTGCGAAAACAGACTCCAGATAATCTTCCAGCTGCTGTTTTCTCTCTTCTACCGCCAGCAATGCTTCACTGACATTTTCCGTCTGCGCCCGGTTCAGAAAAGGCTGCAGATAAGGATAACCGCACATGGCATGCATTTTGCCACATTCCACCTGCTGCAGCAGAGCAAACAGATCCGTCTCCTTCGCATCCACCGCCGTAGACAACTCCAGCAACAGGTAACGGACGCTGTAATCATAGACAAATGCATATACGCCCAGTTTGCTTCCGAAATAATGGAATAACAAACCCTTGCTGATAGCCGCCTCCTTTACAATATCATCCGTACAGGCATGGCGGTAACCGTGCAGTGCAAATACTTTCAGTGCGGCATTGATCATACGATCCTGCTTTTCTTTTTTTAAATCAAAAAATTTCTCATTCATATCGCAACATATCCCTTTTCATTTTACGCAATAAGGTTTATCATATAACTGTATGGACAAATGTATAAAATTCCGAACCGTTACATACACTACAACATGGAAGGAGCAACCCTATGGCTAAAAAATTTGGCAAATTTCTGCTGTTCACTGCAGCAGTAGGTACCGCAGCCGCAGCTGCTTACTACTATATGCAACAAAAAAACTCTCTGCTGATGGAATCCACCGACGCAGATGACGATTACGATGATTTCCACGAGGATCTGGACGAGAGCACGGAGTTCTCCCGCAATTACGTTCCTCTGAATGCTTCCGTTCCGGCTTCCGCTCCCACGGAAGAAACCGCTGAAACCGAAGCTTCCTCTTCCTCCTCTGATTTCACACCGCTCTCCGGTCAGGCAGCCGATCTGTCCGGCGAAGAAGGCGAAACCGTCGAAGATGTGGAAGAATTTTTCGATGAAGAGGATGCCGAGGACGAAGAGCCTCCCGTAACCGAAGAATAATAGCAGTATCCTGAGAAGGTCTCACAGCCATGCATTTTGCAACCGGCGGAGGCCTTCTTTCATGTCTGCCTCATCCATACTTCCGAATCCCAGCAGCACTGTCGCTTTGTCCGCAGCGGATGCCACCATATTCTCTGACATCCCATAGACCTTCACATTTTCCGCCGCAGCGGCATCCAGAAGCTCTTTTTCCGTCACATTTCCTTTCGCCGTCAACAGCAGATGCAGCCCAGCATCTTCCCCGGAGATCCGGAATTTTTTTTGAAAAGGCTCCAGTCCCTCTAACAGCTGGTCGTGTTTGGCACGATAACGCATCCGCATCTTGTTCAGATGCCTTTCGAAATAACCGTCCCGGATAAACTCATTCAGGATTCGCTGGTCGATTCTGGATACCGTACAGGAATAGAAAGAACAATCCCTGCGGTACACCTCCAACAGTGTCTCCGGCAACACCATATAGCTGACACGGATCGCCGGTGCGATCGCCTTGGAAAAAGTACCGATGTAGATCACCTTTCCCCTATCGTCCGAGGACTGCAGGGACGGAATCGGTTTGCCGCGATACCGGAATTCACTGTCGTAATCATCTTCGATCAGATAGCGGTCCGGCTTTTTCTCCGCCCAGCGCAACAGCTCCGCCCGCCGGCCGATCGTCATCACCGCTCCGGTAGGGTACTGATGGGAGGGCATGACATAGGCCACCCTGACCGGTTCCTGTTCCAGTCTGTCCGCACGCATTCCCTTATCATCCATATCCACCGTCACAATATGATAGGCGAATGACCGAAAGATACGGTACGCACGTTTATACGTAGGATTCTCCATGGCAATTCCCACATGTCTCCCCAATATTTTCTCCAACAGTAACAGCAGATAATCATTTCCCGCGCCCACAATGATCTGCTCCGGACGGCAGTTCACCCCTCGGGAAGAATGCAGGTAACGGCTGATCGTCAGTCTCAGATCATAATCCCCCTGCGCCTCTCCCTGGGCAAACAGTTCACTGTTGCTGTCATTCAGGATATTTTTCGTAATCCGTTTCCAGACACCGAAAGGGAAACCGTTCATATCGATTCCATAGGGGGAAAAGTCAATCCTTTTTTCCTCGTCCCGGTCTTCTGCCTGTGGATCCCATGCCTCCGGTTCCGGCACCCTGCCAGTTTCCTGCTCCAGAGTGAAGATTCCCTCCAATTTGCATACAAAGTATCCCTTATAGGGTCTCGCCTCGATATATCCTTCACTTAACAGCTGGTCATAAGCATAATCCACCGTACTCCTGGCCACCTGCAGATATTCTGCCAGAGAACGCGTGGAGGGAAGCCTCTCTCCTGCCAGAAGCTTCCCTTCCCTGATTTCCTGTCGTATATGCTCATATATCTGCTGGTACAGACATTTGTCACTGTCTGTACGCAGCCGGATCGTCATATCATACATAATGTTGTCCTACTTTTTCTGACTCTTCAGTTCCTCCAGGATCTGGTCTTTCAACTCTCTTGCCTTGTCCTTGGTACGGGCATTGGCCGATGGAGATGTGAGGATTGAAGCCACCATACGGCTTGCCACATCGTATTTCTGAAATCTGGTGGCCAATACTCCGATCAGGAACTCCACCGTAATTTCATCCATACCGCACATGGGAAATCCTTCGGTCTGAAGTGCTTCCGTGAAGCCGGTATAAGCATTCTTCAGATAGGCCTCTTCCATGTTTTTCACTTCACGGAGACGGGCCATGTCCGTATCTCCGGATTCTTCCAGATATTCGTGATATCCTCTCATGAGCCATCCGCTCTTTAAGCAGATATAAGCCTTCTCGCTGGCATGGGCACGTTTTACCACCGCATTTGCGAGGCACAGCTTATAGCGTTCGATCGCCTCTTCATAGGTATAGATATCGTCATCATAGGTGTGCAGCTGTACTTTGCTGCTGATATTCTCTTTGATCAGTTTGGCATATACCTTGGTAATGTTGTTGAAATATCTGTTCAACGCCGCATATCCGCAATGGGGACACAGGATCACATCATATTTTACCGCATCGATTCCTTCGTATTTTGCACGAAGATCCTGATCCGTGCCTAAAAGTCTCGCCTTGCCGGTCTTCATGATCTTGGCGGGAAAATCTTCTCCGCATACCGGGCAGGTGAAATTCTTGTCGTAGATCAGGTCCTTTTCTTCTATCTTAGGTGCCTCGGCCGCTACCTGTTCTTCCTTTTTCTCCTGTCCAAAAATATCCATATCCTCCAGGTTATCCAGGCCTAGTCCGGCCAACCCGCACAATTTGTCTGACATATGTTTCTCCTTTTCCAAACTTACTTAGGCAGTACATAAGAGCTCTTCAGAGATACGATACGGTTAAATACCAGTTCTCCGGGTTTGGTGTCTTTGCAGTCCACGCAGAAGAAGCCCTGTCTCACGAACTGGAAGCGGTCGTACGCCTGTGCCTTTGCAAATGCAGGCTCTAAGCGGCACTCTGTCAGAGTGGTCAGAGAATTCGGGTTCAGATTCAGACTTCCGTCCTCGTTGTATACACCCTTCTCCTCATCAATAATATTCTCATACAGACGCACCTGTGCTTTCACAGATTCGGTTGCACTTACCCAGTGGATCGTTCCCTTAACCTTACGACCGTCCGGGCTGTTGCCGCCGCGGCTCTCCGGATCGTAGGTACCATGTACTTCCACAACCTTACCGTTTTCATCCTTGACACAACCGGTGCACTTTACGAAATAAGCGTTCATCAGGCGCACTTCGTTGCCCGGAAACATGCGGAAATACTTCTTGGGAGGCTCTTCCATGAAATCGTCTCTCTCGATATATAACTCCTTACCGAAAGGAACCTCACGGCTTCCCAGTTCTTCATTCTCCGGATTGTTGACTACAGGCAGCATCTCGGTCTGTCCTTCGGGATAATTATCAATGACCAGCTTTACGGGATCCAGGATCGCCATCATACGGGGCGCCTTTGTCTTCAGATCCTCACGGATACAGTACTCTAACATCGCATAATCTGCGGAAGACTGTGCCTTGGAGATACCACACAGCTCTACGAACTTCTTGATAGATTCCGGTGTGAAGCCTCTTCTGCGCAGTGCTGCGATGGATACCAGTCTGGGATCATCCCAGCCGTCCACGATCCCCTGCTCTACCAGCTTCTTGATATAACGCTTACCGGTCACCACGTTGGTCAGGTACAGCTTGGCGAACTCGATCTGCTTGGGAGGATGCGGGTATTCCAGTTCTCTTACCACCCAGTCATATAAGGGTCTGTGATCCTCGAACTCCAAAGTACAGATAGAGTGGGTCACGCCTTCAATGGCATCCTCGATAGGATGTGCAAAATCGTACATCGGGTAAATGCACCATTTGTCACCGGTATTCTGGTGAGACATATGTGCCACACGGTAGATAACGGGATCACGCATATTGATATTCGGTGATGCCATATCGATACGGGCACGCAGTACCTTGGAGCCGTCCTCGTACTTTCCGGCCTTCATATCCTCGAACAGTGCCAGATTCTCTTCTACGCTTCTTACGCTGCCGGGATCCTCCTTGCCGGGTTCGGTCAGGCTTCCTCTGTACTCACGGATCTGCTCTGCACTTAAATCGGAGACATAAGCCTTGCCCTTTTTGATCAGCTTTACTGCTGCCTCATACATCTGGTCAAAATAGTTGGATGCGAAGAAGAGGCGATTCTCCCAGTCCGCGCCCAGCCACTTTACATCTGCCTTGATAGACTCCACGAATTCAGACTTTTCCTTGGTGGGGTTGGTATCATCAAAACGCAGGTTGAATTTGCCGTTGTATTTCTGAGCCAGACCATAGTTCAGCAGAATACTCTTGGCATGTCCGATGTGAAGATATCCGTTGGGTTCGGGAGGGAAACGGGTATGTACGGTATCGTATACACCCTCCGCCAGATCCTTGTCGATGATCTGCTCTATAAAATTCTTAGATTCCTTCACTTCTGCGGAATCTACGATTTCTTTTTCCAGTTCGCTCATGGTAATATCCTTGCCTTTCGTTTACTTAATACTGTTTTCGTAACCTTAATCTTACCACACAAGGAAAATTTTATAAACCTTTTTTTGCGATTCTTATGTCATCTCTTCAAAATTATTCAGAAGATTCTGCGCAGGCTCTATGAACATATTGTGCAGATCATCCTCACTGGCCACCAGATAATCTCCGGCTCTGCCCGTCATATAAGTATCCTCATCCCAGATGGGGAATATCTTTACTCCCCGCTTCAGCTCGAGGGCATAGATACAGAAAGCATCCGCAGGCATACCCATACGGACATATTCCGTCAGCAGATGATTACTGCCATCCCCGCCTTCCTTGACTCTCGGGATATATCCCATAGAGCTGCAATATTCCTCCGGCAGGGGCAGATCACACAGTTCCAGGATCCGGTGAAATCTCCCGGTCGGAACCGGATGCAGCTCCCCGGTACGCTCCAGGGTGAAATACATATCCTGTCTGGTGTCGATATCCATCGTACCGTCCACGGTACGGATGGATACCACGTTTCCGAGTTCTGCCAGGTCCGCTGCCCTCAGGCAGGCGATCGGCTCTTTCCGCCTGCGGTATTTTTTACCCTCTTTTACAGGGAATTTGCGTTCTTTCGCATATACGATCTCAAAATTGTCAAAATACTGCGTCATCCGGTTATTGAAATAAGCCTCAGAATGCAGGGTTGGATATTTTTCCTCATACAGCTTCATGCTGATGTAGCCTCCGGCCTTTTCCACATGGCCGCCGCCGGAACCGATCCCCTCCGAGAGATAATCCGACAATTCACTGGCATTAACCTCCCGGATACAGCTTCTGACGGAGAATTTATATCCGCCGCTGTCCTCGTTATAGACTACACAAGTGTTAACCCCCGCCACCTGAAGCAGAAAATCACTGATCAGTCCCAGCACATTGGGGTCACAGGGCTGGGAATGGATCACAGCGAACTGGTAATCGTCATTGTAATTACAACGTAACAGTGCCACCCCGGCGATCTCCAGCTCCTTCAGGGAAATATTGGAATTGCGGAACAGGGATACCAGATTTTTGTCAAAGTTCAGGCTTTCGCGCATATCCATATCCACCGGATTGGACAGCTCCGAGAACTGATTGGTATCCATGAACAGCCCATAATACAAAGCGGTCCCCAGATCTTTATTTTTCTCCACCGGATAATGCATCTCCTGAAGCATGGTCCATACCAGAGTCGCACAGCTGCCAAGATTAGGTTGTAATCGCATTTTCTCCGTACAGATCACTTCCAGAGGATGATGATCGATCACTGCGATCTCCTCTGCCGGGATTACGGTCACATTGCCGGCACCGTATTGACAGTCCACTGTGATCAGAAGTCCGTCCACCGGCTCCTCTCCGGGATGCGCCAGATATTTCAGCGGAATTCCAAGCTTTTCCACCATCAGCGTCAGGTTTGCCTTTCTCACTTTATTCTTCCCGGCATACAGCAGTCTCACATCTTTTCCCTGATCACGGAAAAAACAATACAATCCAAACCCGGACGCTATCGCATCCGCATCCGGATTGTCATGGCACTGGATCGTGATCCGGTCATATCCCAGCAATTCCTCCAGCATCATTTCTCTGCTTTTCTCTGCCCCTCGTCTGTCCATAACTACGCTTTCCTCATCTTCCTTATAAAAACTATTCAGAACCCCATTCGCAAAATCGCCTTTTCAAGGCTCACCTTTTGCTCATGTGGTTACCTCGCCATATAAATCTCTAAAAGTCTGACCATAAATGGTCAGCTTATTACAGATTTACATGGCTCTGAATAGTTACAGGCAGGTCCTGTTACAGTCCTGCCCGCAAATATCTGTCTTAATGGTGGAACAGACGGATGCCTGTAAACGCCATCACCATGTTATATTTATCGCAGCATGCAATAACATCTGCATCACGCACGGATCCACCGGGCTGTGCGATGTATTTTACACCACTCTTATGAGCTCTCTCGATATTATCGGAGAAGGGGAAGAATGCATCGCTTCCCAGAGTCACATCCTGCATTTTGTCAAGCCATGCTCTCTTTTCCTCTCTGGTAAATACAGGGGGTTTTACCTTGAAGATACCTTCCCAGGTACCGTCAGCCAGCACATCCATGTACTCATCGCCCATGTAGACATCAATGGCATTGTCACGGTTGGCTCTGCCTAAGCTGTCTACGAACTGCAGACCCAGCACCTGTGGAGACTGACGTAAAAACCAGTTGTCCGCCTTGCTGCCGGCCAGTCTGGTGCAGTGGATACGGGACTGCTGTCCGGCACCGATGCCGATAGCCTGACCGTCCTTGACATAGCATACGGAATTGGACTGGGTATACTTCAGGGTAATCAGGGAGATCATCAGGTCGCGCTTGGCCTCGGGGATCAGCGCCTTGTTTGCGGTTACGATGTCCTCCAGCAGAGCCTCGTCAATGACGAACTCGTTGCGCCCCTGCTCGAAGGTCACGCCGAACACGTCCTTTTGCTCCACAGGCGCGGGACGGTAGTCCGGGTCAATCTGCACCACATTGTAGCCGCCTTTGCGCTTGGCCTTGAGCACCTCCAGGGCCTCCGGGGCATAGCCGGGGGCAATGATGCCGTCGGACACCTCGGGCTTGATGAGCATGGCGGTCTCCAGGTCGCACACGTCGCTCAGGGCGATCCAGTCGCCGAAGGAGGACATGCGGTCCGCGCCGCGGGCCCGGGCATAGGCGCAGGCCAGGGGCGAAAGGGGCTTGTCCCCCACAAAGTAGATCTTGCGCAGGGTGTCGCTCAGGGGAAGGCCCACCGCCGCGCCCGCAGGGCTCACATGCTTGAAGGAGGCCGCCGCGGGCAGGCCCGTGGCGCGCTTGAGCTCCCGCACCAGCTGCCAGCCATTCAGGGCGTCCAGGAAATTGATATACCCCGGCTTGCCATTGAGCACCGTCAGGGGAAGTTCCCCCGCCTTCATGAAAATACGGGAAGGTTTCTGATTGGGATTGCAGCCATATTTCAGTTCCAGCTCCGTTGCCATGGAAATGCCTCCTTCAGCTTGTCTCACTTCACGTCGCCCTTGTCGATCACAACCCGGCCGTTTTCGTCCAGCAGGGGCGTGATGCCTGTCCCCTGGCCATAACTATAAACCAGGTAATGCACGCCGGTCCTGGCGTCCACGATCACCCAGGCCGAGCCGTTCAGCAGCGATTCTTCGGATTCCAGAGTTTGAAAGCGCTTGAATCTTTGATCTGCCATGGATTGCGCACTCCTATTACACGTTTTTGTTTACGATGCGGGTTTCGCTTTCCCCGCTGCCCAGGTCAATGAACCGCACGAACAGGGAAACCTTGTTGTCCGGGTTCAGGTTGTCCCACATCGCCTGGGTAAAGCTGTCAATGTCGCCCCGCAGGGGCACCTTCTCCGGCTCGCCGCCAAAGGAGGGGATGGGATTACCGTCGCAGCTGTACGTATGCAGGAAATGGCCCACGCCCGGCTTCACCCCCACGTATTCAAAGAAGAAGCGCTGGGGCGCGGTGGGGTCTCCCTCGTCGCTCTTGAGAATGGACAGCCGGTAGCTCAGCTTGCCCTTTTCCCGCAGGACCAGTCCGCTGATGCGGGGGGTATAGTTGGGGGCGTCCGGCTCAAAGCAGCGGGTGCGCAGCGCCGCCTCAAAGGTGAAGCCCTTTTTCAGGTAATCATGGATGGTGTCCGTCTGGTCGCCATTGGTGACGATGAGCATATCCTTGTACAGGCGCACAGGGGCATAGATAATCAGGCTGGGGTCAACCATCTTGCTCTCATCGAAAGCCTTGGTGATAATGCCCCCGTCCTTTTCCACAAAGACGCGGTTGCGGCTGTTCTCGCTGCGGCCCATGATGAAGTAGGCCACCACCGCCTTCTTCCCCGTCTCGTCCAGGCCCAGGACGATGCCCCGGCCGGGATAGGCGTTCTCCTTGAGAAGCGTGTTCAATTCCATCAGCTGCATGCTGTTTCCTCCTTACTGCTGGCAAAGACTGCGGGCCACGTCCTCCAGGGCCTGGGGGAGCAGAATCCATTCGGCCTGCTCCATCACCCGCTTTTGCAATACTTCCGGCGTGTCTCCGGGGAGCACCTCCACCGCCTTCTGGGCGATGATCTCCCCACCGTCGGGAATCTCGTTGACAAAATGCACCGTGGCTCCGGTGACCTTGACCCCCTTGGCCAGGGCGGCCTCATGCACCTTCAGGCCATAGAAGCCCGCCCCGCAAAAGGAGGGAATCAGGCTGGGGTGAATGTTCAGGATGCGCTTGGGGTACGCCTGAATCACGTTCTCCGGGAGAATGGTCAGGAAGCCCGCCAGCACCACCAGCTCGATGCCATGGCTGTGCAGCAGCTCCAGCAGCTCCCGGCCATACTGCTCGATGGGCTTTTCCTTGCCCTTGCGCAGCACGGCGACCTCGTCCGAAACGGACAGCACCTCGTGCAGCTTGTGGGTGATGAGGACGATGGCCTTGCCGTCGGCGCGCATGTTGCGCACGACCTGGAACAGGCGGTCTGTCTCCTGCGGGGTCAGAACGGCGGTCGGTTCGTCAAGGATCAGGATCTCAGCCCCGCGGAACAGCACCTTGACGATCTCGACGGTCTGCTTCTGCGAGACGGAAAGATCGTAGATCTTTGCCATCGGATCGAGGTCGAAACCGTATTTTTTGCAGATGTCGTCAATCTTCTGCGCTGCGGCGCGAATGTTGAGCTTGCCCTTTTCGTTCAGACCGAGAATGATATTCTCCGTGACCGTCAGGACATCGACCAGCTTGAAATGCTGATGGATCATGCCGATGCCGTTGGCAAAGGCATCCTTGGGGGAGCGGATCTGGATCTCCACGCCGTTTTTCAGAATGTGCCCCTGCTCCGGCATATAGATACCGGACAGCACGTTCATCAGCGTGGTCTTGCCGCTCCCGTTTTCTCCGAGGAGGCACAGGACCTTGCCGCCCTCGATGGTCAGGTTCACGCTGTCGTTGGCAATGACCTTGCCAAAGCGCTTTGTGACGTTGACCAGTTCAATTTTGCAGTTCGACTCCAAAGCGGTCATCCTTTCTTGCATGGATTTGCTGGGGAATTTGCATAACTTTCAAAGTTAGTTTAGCACAGGCTACGTCAAAAGTAAACAAAAATTTTGCTTTCCTAACAATTTTTTTGAAAATCCGTCACTGAAACGACAGAAGCCGGGTCTCCCCGGCTTCTGCGCGATGCGATATGCTGTTTCGGATCAGTTTTCGGAGGTGATGCCCTCGATGATCCAGTAGAAGTACGGAGCGGAGGTCTGACCGCCCTCGATATCGGATTCCTTGAACCAGTCGTCGGCGGGCATTTCCTTCGTGTCGGGAGCGTCGGCGCCGTAAGCGGTGCCCTCGCCCTTCCACGGGCCCTGGAAGACATGG